>Ga0208192_1001076_pt1 | contig 17578 bp, 17 predicted proteins | sample June2015DPH_13_1_2_FD_184711 | JGI IMG/M metagenome (GOLD analysis project Ga0208192, IMG submission 184711) | Peatland microbial communities from SPRUCE experiment site at the Marcell Experimental Forest, Minnesota, USA - June2015DPH_13_150... | ecosystem: Environmental > Terrestrial > Soil >... | reverse complement strand
GACCGTGAAAACGGGCTCCAGAGACCCAAACGAACCTCGCAGATCCCTGCGGATCAGCCCAAAACGGCCAGCGATCAGCTCGCCAGAGAACCGGAAAGCAAAAAACCAGCGTTTTTCCGCAGCCTGTAAAGCCCCGTCCTTCCGCCCGACTACAAATAGTGTCGCTCATTTCTGCAACTTGGCGCTAGCTCGCTCCGCGGCCGAGCAACACGACGGGGATCGTCCGGAGCAGGATTTTCCAATCGAGCGCCAGCGTCCAGTGGTCGATGTATTCCAGGTCCAGCTCCATCCAGCGCCGGAAGCTGAGCTGGCTGCGGCCTTCCAGGGCCCATAAGCACGTCAGCCCTGGTTGCATGCGCAGGCGGCGCCGCTGCCAGCGCTCGTACTTCTCAACTTCCTCGGGGAGCGGTGGGCGGGGGCCCACAAAGGACATATCTCCATTTATGATATTAACTAATTGAGGGAGTTCATCCAGGCTGAACTTCCGCATGAAGCGTCCGATGGGGGTGCAGCGCGGATCATTCCTGATTTTGAATACCGGCCCGTCCACCTCGTTAAGCGCTTCCAGTTCCTCGCGGCGGAGGTCGGCGTCGGGCCGCATGGACCGGAACTTGTAAAGAGTAAACTTCCGCCCTCCCAGCCCGCAGCGCGTTTGGCGGAAGAGGATGGGGCCCCGCGATGTGAGTCTGACCAGTACCGCCAGGATGAGGAGGAGCGGTGAGAGCACCAGCAGCGCGGCGAGCGCCATGACGACATCGAGGACCCGCTTGAGGAGCAACAATTCATCCTCCGGCGTGGCGGAGAAAGTCAGCAGCGGTTTGTCACCCAAGCGTTCGAGATAGACTCTGGAAACGGCCTGCGGAAAGAAACTGAGCAGGATCCGCGTCTTGACGCCTTCTTCCTCGCACACCAGAAACGCCTCCCCGAGCTTTTCTAGGTCCTCCTGGGCCACCGCAAAAATCACTTCATCGATGACGTGGCGGCGCAGCAACTCCGGGAGTTCGTGAAGAGCAAACGCCGGGTATGACTTGGCGAGCCCCCGCGAGAGTGACTCCGCGTCTCGAGGCCCAGCCCCAACACGGACGAAGCCGAATATGCGCATGCCGTGGGTTTCGTGCGCTTCGAGCGTGCGGGCGGTCTCCGCCAGGTCGCGACCTTCACCCACCAGCAGGAAGTTGCGAAACCCGGCCACGCTTCGCCGCAAGGGCGCTGCGAAGCGGCGGGCGAGCAGGCGGAAGGCGATCGTCAACAACAGATCGATCAACGCATAAAGACCCAGGAGCAGCCGGCTGACGAAATATAGATTGAGTGCGAAGGTGAGGGCGAAGAGAAGGAGGGTGGAAACGATACCGACCTTGAGCGGGTCGGTCGAGGTACGGCGCAAATCCTCTTCGTGGACCTCGCGGTAGATTCCTGCCGCCACACCGACGCCCATCCACAAGACGATGGCCAGAGGAACAATCCAGGGGTAGTTGGAAAGCGGGTAAAGAGGCCGCGCTGTCGCGAGGCGCGCGCGAATCTCATACGCCAAGCCGAAGCTCACGAGCGCCAGAAGAAGATCTGAGCAGAGGTAGAAGAGACCAAACAGCCGGTTGTGGCGCGCAAACATGATGCGGAGCCTCGTCCCTGGCGGATCAGACCTATCTTAACAGAAACCGCGGCAGGTTCGCCGAAGACGCGCCAGCCGATCCTGTGTACCCACCCCTGCCAGAGCGGTGGGAGAGGCGGCCTGAGCACGGTCCGGGATGGGCTGCGAACCGGTCTTGTGAGACCACGCCACAGTGCTCGCGCGGGATCATCCGTGAAGACTCCGTCAATTAGCGGGTCCCGCGAGGCGGGCGACTGGAGTGCCGGGATATGTAGCGTGCCGGAGTGACGGCCCGCTTCTTCTTGGGTGGCGCCGCGGGCTCTTCCGGCTCCTCGATGGGCGCCGGCGCCGGGGTTGCAGGTCCGACAGAGGTTAGTACCTTGGCGAATAATATTGTGCGAGGACCAGGTTTCTTTTTGGGTGGCACGGCGGCATTCCGGTAGGGATGTTCGGTGTGGCAGGTTTGGCAAACCACCTTCACGACCTTGTCCCCGACCAGGCTCGCGACGGCGTGATTCAGCAGGAGCTTGCAACGCGGACAGTAGTCATCAATCACATCACCCAGGCGTAATGACGGCGCGTTCATGGGCGGGCCCTCAGAAGGTGCTTGTCCTGGCCAGAGGAAATGCACGCGGGCTTATTATAGCGCGAGCCAGGCAAAAACAACACCGCGCTGGCTGCGATTTGACACTCCTCGGAATTGCGGTTATTCTGGCCTGTAGGCCTGAGGAGCGAACGCGCTTCTGTGTGACCTTCAGGACGCTGGGCAACCAACTCGAAAAAATGGCTGCGGAGTGAGAATCCGCACGGCTGGTCGACGAAACTCGATATTGATGATTTCCATACTGACCGCATTTCGAAGGCTGGTCCGTCAGGCGCTGCGCCTGGCAGTGTTGCCCATTCTCCAGGCGCCGGAAGAGGTTCTGATGGGCGGGCAGGCCGTCATCGAAGGCGTGATGATGCGCTCGCCCCATTCCTATGCGGTGGCTGTCCGGCAGCCCAGTGGCTTGCTGGCCGTGACGCAAGCGTACCTGGACCGGCCGTCGGAAAAGCACCCTTGGCTGAAGTACCCAGTCCTGCGAGGATTGGGGGTGCTGGGGCAGGCCCTGGTGCTGGGGATTCGTGCGTTGCGCTACTCCGCCGAGCAGGCGCTAGTGGAACCGGAAGCAACAAGTTCGGCCGAGACCAAACTCAAAAAGAAAGCGGATTTGAGTGGCTGGTTTCTGGCTATCAATGTGGCGTTGTCGCTGGTGTTTTTCATCTTCCTTTACAAACTCGTCCCGCTTTATCTGGCTACCGTGGTGACCCGCCGATATCCAGGAACCGACACCCCGGTGACGTTTAACCTGCTGGACGGAGCAATTCGAATCGTGCTGTTCCTGGGTTTCCTGATCCTGGTAGCGCAGTGGAAGGAAATTCAACGCGTGTTTGAATATCACGGCGCCGAGCACAAAGTCGTGTGGGCTTTTGAGAAACGCGGCCCCATCGACGTGGCTACGGCGCGCACCTGCTCGCGTTTTCATCCGCGCTGTGGAACCAGCTTCCTTCTGGTGGTGATGGGCATCGCCATGGTTCTTTACATGTTCCTGCCCTTTCATTCTTTCGCGTTGCGCTTCCTGGGACGGATCGCTCTGCTGCCCGTAATCGCCGGCGTTTCCTACGAGTTCATTCGCTTGGCCGGGAAGTCGAAAGGGGCACTGTGGCGATGGGCTTCGCAGCCCGGTCTGTGGCTGCAGCGCATCACCACTCGCGAGCCGGACGACCGCCAACTCGAAACGGCGATTAAGGCCCTGGAAACGGCGATGGCGCTCGAGCAGAATCACGGCGGCGAGATGGTCGTGGCCTAGGGCCAGGGGTCCATCCGCTGCACGCGGTAAGGGGGCGCCGGCAAACGATGCGAGAGGCCCACGGCGCGCACGCAGCCCACGGCCCCCGGTTTTACCTATGCATTATCTGGATAAGCTTGCGGAAATCGAGGCGAAGTACGACGGGCTGACAGAGCACCTTGGCAAGGCCGAAGTATTGGCTGATCCTGCGCTCTACCAAAAGACTGCCAAGGCCCGCGCCGACCTGACGGAGATTGTCGAGAAATTCCGCGCTTGGAAGGCGATCTACAAGGCAGCCAAAGACACCAAAGCCCTGGTGGAGGAATCTGCCTCCGACCCCGAAATGAAAGCGCTGGCGCACACGGAACTCATGGAACTCGAAGGGCGGCGGGAGAAGGCGGAACAGGAACTCAATATCCTCCTGCTTCCCAGGGACCGGAATGACGAGAGAAACGTGGTTCTGGAGATTCGCGCCGGCACCGGCGGCGATGAAGCCACGCTCTTCGCGCAGGAAGCCTTCCGCATGTACACGCGCTACGCGGAGGCGCAACACTGGCGGGTGGAAGTGCTGTCCACGAGTGTATCGGGTGTGGGCGGGCTGAAGGAAGTGATCGCGCTGGTGGAAGGCCAGAAGGTTTACAGCAAGCTCAAATACGAAAGTGGCGTCCACCGCGTGCAGCGTGTTCCGGCAACAGAGCAGCAGGGACGCATTCACACCTCCGCCATTACCGTGGCGGTGCTCCCGGAAGCGGACGAGGTGGAAATCGAGATTGACCCCAAGGACATCCGCATCGACACGTTCTGCTCGTCGGGGCCGGGCGGGCAGTCCGTGAACACCACGTATTCCGCCGTGCGCATCACGCACCTGCCGACGGGGATGATCGTTTCCTGCCAGGACGAGAAATCGCAGATCAAGAACCGCGCCAAGGCGCTGCGCGTGCTGCGCTCACGGCTCTACGAGTTGGAACTGCAGGAGCAGCAGAAGCAGATCACCGAGGAGCGCCGCTCGATGATCGGCACGGGCGATCGCAGCGAAAAAATCCGGACCTATAATTTCCCGCAGAATCGCGTCACCGATCATCGCATCGGGCTCACGCTCCATCAGCTCGACCGGATCATCGACGGCAGAATCGGGGACATCATCGACGCGCTCATTGCTCACTATCAGGCTGAGAAGTTAAAGCGGACCTTCACGCGCGAGCCGGGGGGGGACCAGCCGCCCGCCGCCCTCGCCGTCTGAACCCAGCGCCCGCGCCCGTGGAGCCGACCCCATCGCGATGCAGCTCCGCGCCACACTCCGACAAGGACTCCAAACTCTTCTCGCGCATCAGGTGCCCTCGGCGCAGCTTGCTGCTGAACTGCTGCTGATGCACATCCTCGGGCGCGACCGCGCTTACCTCCACACGCACCCGGAGGAGGAAGTCCCGGACGCGACGCTGGAGCGCTATTCCCTTCTGATCGCGGAACGTGCCACGGGCAAGCCTACGCAGTACATCACGGGGCATCAGGAATTCTGGGGACTGGACTTTGAGGTGACTCCGGACGTGTTGATCCCGCGGCCGGAGACGGAGCACCTGGTCGAGCGCCTGCTCGAACTGGCGCGCCGGCAGGGCCACGCGAACGACGCCCGCCTGCGGATTGTTGACGTGGGCACAGGCTCAGGATGCATCGCGCTGGCGCTCGCTTCAGAATTCCCTCGCGCCATTTTGCTTGGCGTTGATATTTCGCGCCCCGCACTGGTGGTGGCTTCGCGCAACGCCGTGCGACTGAATATGCCGGAGCGCGTCAAGTTCCTGGAAAGCGATCTGCTGGCGCGGCTGCTCGAGCCGGACTTCGCTGGAACGTTTGATTTCGTTGTTTCAAACCCTCCTTACGTCGGCAGGGACGAAGTGAAAATGGTGCAGCGCGAAGTGCGTGAGTTCGAGCCGCGACTGGCATGGGGGGGCGACCTCGAGCGGGGCGAGGAAATCTATGCACGACTCTTCCCCCAGGCGCTTCAGGCGCTCAAGCCGGGCGGACACGTCGTCGTCGAGATTGGCTACAATATGCGCGACCGCGTGCTCGCGCTGCTGGAGCGCGAATGGGAAGAAATCGAAGTCGTCCCGGATTTAGCGGGAATCCCGCGAGTCGTCAGTGCACGAAAAGTGGTTAGTCCTACGCAGTAGGTAGAAATAGACCAGGAGGCGTGTATGCCAATAGCTCCTCTTCATTTCATCAAGCAATGTATCGAGTGGCGAGATTTCGAGAAAGAGGCAAGGAAGGTTCCGTCGAAAACCAGGGGTATCTACGTGCTTTTCAAGCGGAAGGGTAAGAGTAAGGAATACAGAGTACAGTACATCGGCATGGCTGGTGGACCCAAGACAGGGGTCCAAGGCCGTTTGCGAGAACACTTGAAGACCAAGAAGGCAACACACTTCTCGGTGTTCGAGGTTCATGACAACATCCCTGAAGAAGAAGTCCGAGAGTTAGAAGGTATTCTCAGACACATATTCAGAAAGGATAGCCGGGTGAACCCTCTAGCTGGTCAGAAATCCTATGGCAAACTCAAGAAAGTGACAAAGGAGAGCTGGCGTGAATGGACGCGGTGATCTCCTCTGGGGATTCGCCAATCACTCGAAGGCTTGACGACCCAATGATTCAGTGACTCACTGAGTCAGTGATTCACTTCTTCAATGACTCAATCGCCCGATCCTGCAATCCGCGCCATTCTCCACGTCGACATGGACGCGTTTTTTGTTTCCGTCGAGGAGCTTGAGGATCCCTCGCTCAAAGGCAAAGCTGTAATTGTGGGAGCTGATCCCGACGGCCGCGGCGTGGTGGCCGCGGCGAGTTATGAGGCGCGCAAGTTCGGCATCCATTCCGCGATGCCGATTCGCACTGCCAAGAAGCTCTGCCCCCACGCGATCTTCCTGCGTGGCCAACATCGGAAGTACAGCGAGTATTCGCACCAAATCCACCGTATCTTCGAGGAGTTTACGCCCGTTGTCGAGATGGTTTCGATTGATGAAGCTTACCTTGACCTGACCGGCTGCGAGCGGCTGCACGGCTCGGCCTTCCGCGGGGCTGACCGGCTGATCCGGTTGGTGAAGGAGCGCACCGGGCTGAACTGCTCGGTGGGCGTTTCGTCTTCGCACCTGGTTTCCAAAATTGCTTCCGACCAAGCGAAGCCTCACGGCCTGCTTTATGTTCTGCCGGGTTGCGAGGCCCGGTTCCTGGCGCCGCTGCCCATTCGACGCATGCCGGGCATCGGCAAGGTCACCGAGCCGGAGCTGCGCTCGCTCGGCATCGTGACCATCGGCGACTTGCAGCAGATGGGACGGGAGAAGCTCCGGGAGCGCTTCGGGAAATTTGGGGAATGGCTTTACACCAAGTCCCGTGGCCAGGATATCGAAGCCTACCAATATGAGGAGGAGCCGAAGTCAATCAGCCACGAAACCACCTTCAGCACGGACATCGACGACCTCGAGGAGGTCGAACGGACGCTCTCCTACCTGGCTCAGCTTGTGGGCCGGCGCCTGCGCGACCACGGCCTCTTCGCGCGCACGGTGGGATTGAAGCTGCGTTTCGCCCCGTTCAAAACCCTGACGCGCGACGCGACGCTGGATGAACCCACCAACCTCGACTCGGTAATCTTCGCAAACGTGCTGCGGCTGTTCGAGAATGCCTGGAACGGCAAGCAGAAGATCCGGCTGGTGGGGGTGCGGTCGTCGAACCTGGAGCGCGCCGTGTTTCAGCGCAGCCTGATTGACGCCGCGCAGCACCAGAAGCTCGACAAAGTGCTCAAGGCGGCTGACAAGCTTAGGGAAAAGTTCGGCTTTGACGCGGTGCAACTGGCGCGCTCCGTCGAGCGGGGCGAGCAGCCGCCACGCAAGAAGGGGAGGTTTTTGGGGCGGGAGTAAGGCCGCGCCATCCGCCCGCCATCGAACCCCCTCACCCGGTCCGGCAGGCCGGACCACCCTCTGCCGCCGCGGCTGAAAGTCCGCCGATCCTAATGGCGGGCGACCGAGGGTAGTAGACTTGTATGAATCTAGGAGCCAACGTGAAAACCGCCTACCTCGACATCGAAACGAACTACGTGGGGAAGTTCACTGACCAGCGCCTTTTCCGCGACTGCAAGAATCACAAGATCACGGTCATTGGCATCAGAATCCTGGACGGTGTGAACGAGCTTTTCATTCAGCTTGTGGGGAAAGACGCGACGCGGGCCGCACTGCTGCAAGCGCTCGACGGAGTGGAACGCCTTGTGACCTACAACGGGCGGTCGATCCCCGACAAGGTCAAGGGGTATACGGGGTTCGACTTTCCGGTAATCGCGGCGCAACTGGGTGTAGTGCTCGATAAGGAGTTCCCGCACGTGGACCTGTGCCCGGAATGCTGGAGGAAAGGCCTCTGGGGCGGGCAGAAGGTGGTCGAGCAGAGCCTGGGGCTGAAGCGCAAGCTCCCCGGCAAAGACGGCAAATGGGCCGACGAAACCTGGAAGCAATACGAAGCGACCCAGGACGAGCTCTGCAAGAGTCAGGTGCTGGCCTATAACCAGGAAGACGTCTTCATGCTGCGGTGCATCGAAGAGGCGATCGAGAAACGTTAACCGCGGCGCGGCGCTCCCCCTTCCACTCGCCGGAGCGCCTGCCCGGAGCAAGGGTTTTGTTCTGCAGAGCGCTTGCGGTGACGGGTTTCCTCGGTTGTAATAGGTGTGATGGACACGAAGCGCGAAGCCGCAACTGCGATTGTGCGCCGGCTGAGGTCCGAGGGATTCCAGGCGTACCTCGTGGGAGGGTGCGTGCGCGACCTGGTGATGGGCCGGACGCCCAAGGACTATGACGTAACCACCGACGCGACGCCGGACCAGGTGCTGAAGCTCTACCCTGACGCGCTCCCGGTGGGCGCGCAGTTCGGAGTAGTCATCGTTCCGCGTGAGGCGGGAAACGTGGAGGTCGCGACGTTCCGGAGCGATGGAATCTACGCGGACGGACGGCACCCGCGCGAAGTCCGATACGCGCGGACCCCCCAGGAAGACGTGCGCCGGCGCGACTTCACCATCAACGGCCTGCTCTACGATCCCGCGAGCGACCAGGTGGTGGACTTCGTGGGCGGGCAGGCGGACATCCGGGCGCGGCGCCTCCGGACGATTGGCGATCCCGCGGAACGCTTCAACGAGGACCGCTTGCGTATGCTGCGCGCCGTGCGCTTCAGCGCGCGCTTTGGATTCAAACTGGAGCCCGCGGCGCTCGCCGCAATTCGCCAGTTCGCGGCCCAGATTCATACCGTGAGCGCGGAACGCGTGCGCGACGAGATCGTGAAGATTCTTACGGAAGGAGAGGCCCGGCGGGGGCTTGAACTCTTAGACGAAGCAGGCTTACTGGCGGAGGTATTGCCTGAGATAAAACGGCTGCAGGGAGTGGAGCAGCCGCGAGAGTTCCACCCCGAAGGCGACGTGTGGATTCACACGCTGCTCATGCTCGAGGGGATGCGCGACCCGACGCCCACCCTGGCCCTGGGCGTGCTGCTGCACGACGTCGGCAAGCCCCCCACCTTCACCGTCCGCGAACGCATCAGGTTTGACAACCACGTGGAAGTGGGCGCGAAGATGGCGGAGAGTATCTGCGGCCGCCTGCGACTCTCCGCGCGTGAGACGGAGCGCGTAGTGGAACTGGTTCGCCACCATCTGCGCTTCAAGGATTTTCCGAGTATGCGGCGCTCAACCCAACTGCGCTTTCTGCGGCTGCAGGGATTTCGAGAACACCTCGAACTGCATCGGCTGGATTGCCTGGCCAGTCATGGTGATTTGACGAATTATGAAATGGCCCGAAAGATGTTGGAGGAAACGCCCCAGGAGGACATCAAGCCGGTGCCCCTGCTGCGGGGTGATGACCTGATTGCACGGGGTTACAGCCCCGGCCCCCTTTTCAAACGAATCCTCCAAACCGTGGAGGATGCTCAGCTAGAAGGGCGCATACACACCCGCAGCGAGGCCTTGGGGCTCGTGGAAGCGCAGTTTCCTGTCGTCGCCCCGTAACTAGTGATTGGCGTACGAAACGAACGCAAAGAAATACACCACACCGCCCAGGACAGCCAAGGCCGCCACAAACATGCCAATCTTGACCAGGAGCATCTTGCGGTCCTGGGGTTCCGTAGCAGTCTGGTTGATCATTTGAAACACGGCAACCTCCTTTCGCGCCCACTTCCTCGGGCGTGGAGGCAGACCATTAGAAAACTAGAAAGGCCGCATGAACGGTTGCGCGGGAGGGTCGACCCGGCTCGAAGCACGCCTTGCAACCGCGAACGCCACCATCCCCCTTGGCCGACACGCGGCGAAACCGGCTACTTCTCCTGCTTACACTCTAGCCCCTATTCTCAAAATGTCAAGCGGGGACGAGCTGCGTCGGCAAAGGGCTTGACACGCTTCCCGAAGCAGGCCATCGTTATGCGCAACTTGTGGATTGCTGAATTCGGGGTGGTGAGATGATGAACCGGCGAAAATTCTTATCGAGGGATGTACCTGCTGCCACGCTAGGCTTGGCTGCCTGGAGGCCCTCCGGCGCGGCCATTTCACCTGGAGACAAACACTCTTCCTATTATGAATTGGGCTCTATACGCCTGCAGAACGGCGGCCAGGTGAGCCGCATGCTGAGTTGGCTTGAAAAACGCGCGCTGCCGCTCTTTCAAAAGCACCAATTTGGTCCCCTGGGATTCTTTACTGTGGATGTGGGTCCCAACATCCCGTCGGTGTTGTTCCTGCTTTCCTTTCCAAGCATGGCGGAGATGGAGACTCTGTGGGGAAACCTGGACGCCGACCCCGACTACGCGGCGGCCATTGCCGAACTGGAGAAAGATGAGCCCGCTTTCTATCGCGAGGATGCGATGCTGTTGCGCGCGACGCCCTTTTCCCCGCCGCTCGCGGCCACGCCAGCGGGGGAGCCGGCCCACAAGCTCTTCGAGCTGCGAATTTATGAATCACCCACGCATCGACAGCTTGGGTACCTGCACGATCGCTTCGCGGGAGGAGAGATCGACATCTTCCACAAGAGCGGCATTCATCCGATCCTTTATGCCGACACCATCTTTGGACCCAACCAGCCCAACATGGCTTACCTGACTCCCTTTGAAAGTGAAGCGCACCGCGAGAAAGCCTGGGCGGCGTTTCGCAGCCATCCCGATTGGGTCAAGATTCGTGACGAATCGGTCCGGCACGGCGGGGAGATCGTGCGGAACATCACGAACATGTTCCTTTCGCCCACGAGCTTCTCGATGGTCCGGTGAGCGACTCAGGAAGAGCAATGGCCTAATTCGGGCAGCAATATAGTCGCCTCAGCAGGGTGCGGGACGGCGTAACAATGGAGAGAGTGTTGAGGGAGCGACAGTGCCGAAGATCGACACCCAAGTGGTAGAACTCATTGGAAGGAACCGACTCGTAAGCGAGCTACTTCGAGCAGGACTTGAAGTTGCTATTCCGGCACGCGATAGAGGTATCGATCTTATCGCCTACGCGGATTTGTCCATGGACGTGAAGCAGTTTGTCGCCCGGCCGATTCAGATGAAAGCAGCGTCACACAGCTCGTTTTCTATAAACAGAAAGTTCAAGCGCGTCGCCGACCTCATCATCGCGTATGTGTGGCATCTGGAAGATCCCAGCCAAGCTGTAACGTACGCCCTCACTTGGAACGAAACAATAAAGGTCGCGCGTAAGATGGGTTATACCCGGACGGATTCTTGGAAAAAAGAGGACTCTTATGCAACAAACGCGCCGGGCGTTGAATTGCGCAAGCTGCTGCTACCTTATGAAATGACGCCTGAGAAATGGCGTATCAAGATTGTGGGACGCCGAACGAAGAGGTAAGCGCAGAGTTCGCGCTTCTGAAACTCTGGGGCTCGAAATCATCGATCTCTAGCAAGTCTGTGCTACCCGCCTATTGACACTAGTGGTCGGTTCCATTCGTTTCCCATTTGTACAACTACAAACACATCCACTGGAGGACAGTCTCTAGCAGTGACGCGGATGTCGAACCTGAATCTATCAGTGGAGTTAAATACCGACGCGCTACGTAACGGTAGCCCCGTCGGTATATCTGGCACGATGTGGCCATAATTGTCTATCCAACAGACATTGAGACGTTGGCCGACGCCCGGTTGAAGTATAAGTGGCGAGGCGTCGTGCATAGACCACGCTAGATTCAGAGGCTCATTTAGTTCCGTACTTTCCCATTCATTTTTCGCGTCAGACCATTTGCACACTCGCAGAAGATGACCTCTGCATTCGCTGACGGGAACCTCTGTCAGACAGGTTGGTAGAACTTGGATGTAAACTCTGGACTCGTGAGGAATACTGGTTGGCGTTGGCTGTATGTAAAACTCCTTAATTTCAAATCTCGGAATTAGGCGCACATGGTCGGCGCGCCAAGCGAAATAGCCAGCCACGAACATGGCTACTACAAAGATCAAGATGAGGGGCGGTGTCCCTAACGCCCACCAGACAAGAAATATGACACCTACCACGGTTTCTCCGAATAGAATATTCATCCACTGTTTTGCAATTGCCCCAATGTAATTAGGCAACAGAACGGATGTTTCTACCCGGTTTTTTAACCACCTGTAAATTTGGCGCATAATGCAGAAAGGATAAACGCGCCGCAGCGGGAGAGTCAAGTGCTCTAATGCCCTCATTTCGGCAGCAACGGTGTAGGGCTTTTTGATGGGCTGGGGGATACATGCCGAATCCGGCCTACAGCGCGGGATTCGGATATCGTTCGAGCGGCGTCGCCCCGCCCTCCTGGCCCGCACCGCGCAGGGAATCGGTTTCGTTTCATCGTTGCTTACTCCTCAGCCGCCGGCTATAGGCGAGGAGTGGTTTGCCGCGCAGCTCATACGATGAGGATATCGCCGCGACAATTCCTTACGCCTTAGCCAGGTGAAAAAGCGGCTCGACGCCCACGGCGCGGGCGAGAAGGGCTTTCTCCTCTTCAGGTTTGATGGGCTCGAATTTCTGTGCCACGTCCATGGCGAGGCGGAAGTATTTCTCATCACCCGGCGGCACGGCGGCGGTGATGGGCTGCGACAGGGTCCAGCGCAACCCGAGCGAAGCTTCCTCCGGCAGCGCGGCGGGTTGATACCAGCACTTGGGATGAGGATGATCCTTCCGCTGCGCTTGCGGCCAGACGCCCTTCGCCATGGATTTCAACGCCAGGATGCCCATGCCTTTTTCGTGAGCCCGCTCGACCACCTGCGGTCCGAAGTTTGCCTGCGAGAAGAGAACGAAGTTGATGGGGAAGAGGATGGTGTCGAAATCGTAGTGATCGAGCATGGAGAGGGCATTCTCGACGGAGTGGGCTGAGAAACCGATGAAGCGGATCTTGCCCGCCTTACGCGCCGCCTGATACGTCTCCATGGCGCCGCTGGGGCCGAAGATTTTTTGGACGTCTTCTTTCGTGGTCACCGCGTGGAACTGGTAGAGGTCGACGTGGTCGGTGCGCAGTTTGCGCAGCGAATCGTCGAGTTCCTTCGCCGCCCCATCTTTATCGCGCATGAGCGTCTTGCACGCCAGGAAAGAGCGCTGGCGGTAGGGCTCCAGGGCCGGCCCGAGCTTTTGCTGCGCGTTTCCGTACTCGGGGGCTACGTCGAAGTAATTGATGCCGCGGTCGAAGGCTTCGGCCACGATGTTACGGGCGAAAGACTCTTCCGTATCCATCACGACGATTCCGCCCAAGGCGATGATGGACAGATCAGCGCCCGTTTTTCCCAGCCGGCGCTTGGGAATCAGCCCTGCCCGGGCAGCCTCTCCCGCCTTCGCCAAAGGGTCGAATACCTTCTGTGACGCGGCCAGTCCGGCGGCCGCCGCAGTTCCCCTCTTCAGAAAATCTCGTCGCCGCATATGGATCCTCCTCGCAAGAGAAAATCCCCGCCCCGCGGGGTCTCAGCCCTTTCCTTTGTTTTAGCACCCCAGGATTCATTCGTCAAACGCGGCAGGGCGCTCCGCCACTCATCAAGCCATCGCCGCGGCGGTGCGTGCCTAACTTCGCTATTCTTACTCCGCTGCAAATCGGGTAGACTCTCCGAGCGCTGTCCATCTTTCATATGTCGGAAGGAACCTCCAGCATGGACTTCCATCTACGCGTGATGACCGCCGCCGACATCCCCGCTGGGATGCGGCTGAAGGAAATTGTGGGTTGGAACCAGACCCGGGGAGACTGGAAGAGGTTTCTTCGCGCGAGCCCCGCAGGTTGCTTCGTCGCGGAAATGGAGGGCCGGGTGGTCGGAACCGCAGCGACGATTGCTTATGAAGGTCGATTCGCGTGGATCGGAATGGTGTTGGTAGACCCCGCGGCGCGCGGCCAAGGCGTCGGCACGAAGTTGCTGGAGAAGACCATCGAGTATCTGGACGGGTGCGGCATCCCCAGCATGAAGTTGGACGCGACCCCGCAAGGCAAGCCGATCTACGAGAAACTTGGGTTTGTGAGCGAATACGAAATCGAGCGCTGGCACCTCAAACGCGCGCCGGCGCCAAACGCCGTGCCAGAGGCGAACCCAGTGGAACTGGTGGAAGTCCTCGCACTCGACCGCGATATCTTCGGCGCCGACCGGGGGGAACTCCTGCGGTCAGTCGCGCAGGAGGCTCCGGGGTTCGCATTGCAAACGCGCAGCGAAGGAAGGCTGGCGGGATATGCCTTCGGCCGCAAGGGTTCGCGTGCTGATCACCTGGGCCCGTGGGTGGCGTACGATGAGCACTCGGCGCGCAGCCTGGTCGACGAGTTTCTCCGGCGTTCCAGCCAGGGGGTAGTATTTGTGGATGCGGTGAAACAAAATCTCTGGGCGATAGCTTTGTTGCCGGCTCGCGGTTTCGAGTTCTCGCGGCCCCTGACGCGGATGGTTCGTGGTCGTAACGATTTCCCGGGGCGGCCTGAACTCCAAGGCGCGATCCTCGGACCGGAGTTCGGCTAACGACTGTGAACAGGCTGCGGAAAAACCCGTCGGCGCTGTCATTCTGAGCCCGCCTTTTGGGCGAAGAACCCCCGTAGTTTACCCGGTTCGCCAAACGAACTGCCGGGGTCCTTCGCTTCGCTCAGGATGACAGCCAGGGACAGGGGTTCTCCTTGCCGAGTTTCTGCCCATGATGGGCAGAAACTCGATGCGGAGAACCCATCACCCAAACTGTCATCCTGAGCAGCAGCGAAGGATCTGCATGGGTTTTCAGTAACCAAATCCAATGCAGATCCTTCGTCCCGAAAGAACCGGGACTCAGGATGACAGTGGCAGCGATGGTGAATCGAACGACTTGCGCGTCGAGTTTCTACAGAGCTCCTCACATGAATCAGACTGAACCAACTCGCACCTTTTATGGCTGGTGGGTTGTCCTGGCGACCTTCCTGAACCTTTTTTTTGCCGTGGGAATTGTCTTCTACGGATTGCCGGTTTACTACCCTTCGCTGGTGGACTCCCTGCATTTCACGCGCGGCCAGGTGACGCAGGGAATCTTTCTTGGCTATGTGATTCTCTCCCCGGTTTTCGCGCTGATGGGCGCGCTGGTGGACCGCGTCGGGGCACGGCGCGTCCTCCTTTGCGGGATTTTTCTGGTGGGGCTGCCGCTGGTTTTGATGGGCTGGATGACGCGGCTCTCGCACTATTATGCACTGTGCATCCTGGAAGTTCTTGGCTATATCCTGACCGGCCCGGTGCCCAATCAGGTTCTGGTTACGAACTGGTTCCGGGCCAAGCGCGGACGCGCCATGGGTTACTCCTACTTGGGGCTGGGGCTGGGCGGTGTGGCGGCGCCCGTCCTCGCCGCGCACTTCATTAAATGGTTTGGCTGGCGGCACGCCTTCGCGATTACCGGGGTCCTGATCATCGTGGTCCTCTTTCCCGTTGCCCAGTGGTTGACGCGCTCAACGCCGGGGGAGATGGGGCTCGTGCCGGACGGCGGGGAACCCGCTGCCGCGGCGGCAGCTTCTTCCACGCTGCCCTCGGTCAGGCTGGGAGCAGCCGTTCGGACGGCAAACTTCTGGCTGCTCCTCGCGGGAAGCACTTTCATCATCGGGGCGATCGGAACGGTAATTCAACAATTTGTTCTATTCCTTCGGGACACCGGGTATACCACGGCGCAGGCTTCTCGCGTGTCCAGCGGTCTGCTGTTTGCTGGCCTCGCAGGAAGGATCGCGGTGGGATATTTTGCCGATCGCTTCAGCAAGAAGAACCTCATGGCGCTCTTCTACATTATTCTTGCCTCGTCGATCCCGCTGCTTTTCCTGGCGGGCCGGCCCGCGGCGCTCTGGTCTTTTGCGGTGATCTTCGGATTCGCCATGGGCGCGGATTACATGCTGATTCCCCTCGTCACCGCGGACTGCTTCGGGCTCAAGGCTCTCGGGAAGCTTCTGGGCCTCATCATTATGGCCGATTCGCTGGGTCAGTGGTTTGGGCCCATGCTGGCGGGCAAGATCTTCGAAGCGACCCACAGTTACAACCTCGCCTGGAGCATCATCACCGCGGCGGGAATTCTGGGCGCCGCCTTGATCTACGCCGTTTCGCCGGCCCGAAGTCTCAAGCGCGCGTCATAAGCTCGGCGACCGTTAAGAAGCCAGAGCAGACCAGGGTTAGGACGTGTGGACAGAGATGTTGCGCGTGTTCGTGGGGCGCATACATAAAACGCAATGTATGCGCCACCCGCGGCACCCCACCGGTAGTGGTACAGTTTGGATTTTTTGTAGGCTGTCAGTTTGATGCTGTAGCGGTGAGTTTACCTCGCCAAATGGCGGCGTAAAGCCGCCGCTACAGGCTGAACCATTTACAGCGCCGGAACCATCTGTGCGGCCGCAAGTTGCAGTGAGACGAGCGAAATAACTCCTCCACAACCGACCGGAAAGTAACTTCCGAGTACGTGACCATCCGACCAGGACGCGTGACGGCACGGATAGGGGGTTATACGGCCAATTAGTTGCAATTAGCGTTTTGAAACTGTCCGAGGTAAGCTGCTGGCTTATGGAGATTTCAGCAGGACAGCAACCGGACGCTTGGCCCTCGGAGTTTGAATGGAACGAGTACGAGACATATGTTTTCGGAATTATCCAGCGGCTTTGCCTGGCTGCCACCGTCCGCCGAAACGTGCACATTAGGGGGACAAAATCGAGTGACCTCCGCCAAATTGACATACTAGTGGAGCGAGAGATTGGCGACTTCAACGTCAAGATTGCAATTGACTGCAAGTGTTACAAAAGGAAGGTGAATGTTAATGACGTTGATCGATTTCTCGGGATGCTAGATGACATTCGTGTAAGCAAGGGTGTCCTAGTCACGACCAAGGGGTATTCCAAGACAGCGCACCGGAGAGCGCAGAATGAATCTCGTGATATTGAACTTCGCATCCTTTCACCAGAGCGCCTCTCTGAGTTTCAGCACATTGGTACTGCCTTCCCCTGGCGTGAGCCAGTTGGGGCGGTCGTGAGCACGCCTGAAGGATGGGTCGTAGATAATCAGCCCAGTGAATCCATGCTGTTCGCCATGTACCCGCTCGGGCACACCCGTGATTCAGCAGCGCGATACGAGGCCTTTCTCTATGGAAATATCTTGCTCAAGAATCCTGATACGCCGACGATGGAGGCAATTGCTGAAAAACACGAGAAAGATATTATCGATAAGGTGCCGAGTGCCAAGTTTGAGCGCCTTAGCCCGATAGCGCGTAAAAGTTGGTCAAGTCGAAAACCCGAAAAGACTCTCTATAGAGTCGGTCACATACATGAAAGCTACGGAGGACCTGAGTACTCGTTGTATATCGACCATCCCAAAGGCGTTCTGCTTTTGGTCCTACTCTGTCCAAAAGGGAAAGAGGAGGCGTATGTGCCCATCTTGAAATGGATTGGAGAGAAGGCGCTCATAATGGACTGCGTCGATACGCGTCGCGAGCGGACACACGAAGTCCTTGGAAGAATCTCGGTCTACTGGAATCGCGCAAAGTACGTAAGTGTGTGGGAGCGGGAGGCCCCCAACCTTCCCTGGGAGAAAGTCCGAGAGTTTATCGAAATCCTTGAGCCCGTGCGGTCATTACCGCAGCCGCGATGACCTGCCCCCGTTTTCTGTACCAATCATAAAGCGAGTTCCAGGGCAGTTTCTTGCTTTTGTTGTTCTCTCCGGGGCGGCTGGGGGGGGAGAGCCGCCCCGGCGCCTGTGAATTCCTGCGGGGTCC
>Ga0208192_1001064_pt1 | contig 17642 bp, 16 predicted proteins | sample June2015DPH_13_1_2_FD_184711 | JGI IMG/M metagenome (GOLD analysis project Ga0208192, IMG submission 184711) | Peatland microbial communities from SPRUCE experiment site at the Marcell Experimental Forest, Minnesota, USA - June2015DPH_13_150... | ecosystem: Environmental > Terrestrial > Soil >... | reverse complement strand
TGGAAGGATTCTTGGTTACACTGTGTAAGCAAAAGGCTGTCCTCCTTCTTCGGCAGAAGTCTTTCTCGCAACAATACTTATGCCAGAAAGAGACAGCCTTTTTCAATTCTTCCGTGAGAAATGCGGGCTAGAGACAGCGGGTAGCCATCTCTGAAGCGGCGATGCTCCGTCAATCCGTTTTTGTAAACCTCTACCTTCCCCCATCATGGGGAATTGGTAAAGGTTCCCGACTCTGATAAAATACATCGTAAGGAACATTGACAACCACATGGCCACCTGGAAAGTCATTGCGCTGATCAACAGTGCAGAGAAAGCCGATCCCAGGGTCGACCTAGAGTGGATGCGCATTCGCTACGAGCAGGATCTTAACAAACGCTAGGATCTCTCTTTGCGGGGACTGTATCACCACGATCATGGGTGGGCAAGATGACCCTGGGGTTTTTGAAGTGCAGCTCAGCTAAACGAAGAAGTCCAGCGGCTTGCCATAGAGGCGAGCAAAATCCTGGAGCTCGACGACATCTACTCTCCGTTCCCCGCTTTCACATTTGGAGACGAATGACTGTGGGCGTCGCAGGCTGCGGGCGACCGGGTGCACCTGACCTCCGATTCGATCATTTATGCTCAGGGCAAAATCAGCACTACTTTGCCTCTGCCTGAGATTATTCGTGTACAAGGCAAGTTCATACGGAATCCGCATGGAGCCGGCCATTGGGCACTGTCGATATCTGGACGATCGGGAGATTCCATCGAACTCGACATCGGGCAGCCGGGTTACCTGGCGACGTTTGATGTGATGCCGATCGCAAAGGAACTCCTGCCGCGCCTTCCCGCCGCCGCGGAAATTGATCCTCGCATCCGGGGCTATGCGGCTACGGGGCAAATGCCGTAATGGACCGGCCAGCCAAGTCGCTCTTGAGCCGTCAGGCCGCCGGTGCAGCAGGATGCCGCAGAATCGACCGGAAAAGCTAATGATAGATGACCAGCAAAGGGATGGAGTCGGAGTGGTTGGGAGATTCGGCGGAGTCGCGCCTATTTCCCATTGCGCTCCGCCCCGTCAGCTATTCGCCAATCGCAGAGGGAGGAACCTTGTATGACTCGCGTGATACTTGCTTTAGTAGCAGCTTTGGTCCTGTTCTCGACCCTTACACTCGCGCAAACGCGCGCCCGCTACGGTATTGTCTTGTATGATCCTCCTGCCGGTTGGGCCCGTCAGGAGAAGGAAGATTTTCATTTACTCACCTCTCCTGACAAAAGCGTCGTCCTCATTTTTCTCCCTTCCAAACCCCTCAACGGAACGCTCGATCAGGCCGCCGACGAAATCCTCAGCGAATCCAAGGCCAGACCGGAGTACCGCGAAGAAGCGGGGCGCACCGGAGGCCCGCACACCGCCTCCGGCGGCCGGTGGCTCACTTTCACTTTCTCCTATGCCGATGCTAACCGACCCGGTCAGTACCTCTACAACTGGGTGGTGCTCGTTGCCGGCGGCGGACGTTATGCCACGCTGAGCACCGTTGCCACCAGTTCCTCGGCCTTCAACACCCACGCTCCAACTCTGAGCCGCCTCGTTGACCGCATCTCTCTCACGACCACCATCCAGGTCGAAGCGGGAATTCCGCCCCTCACGCGCTACATGCTGGATGAGACCGAGGACTTTCTCGAGTGGCTCATGCAGGTTCCTTTCACCGACGCCCAGAAGGCCACCATTGACGAGGAGATCCGCGGCTCCTGGAAGAAAAACGACCGCAAGGAAATCGATGGAGTCGGGGAGGTGCTGAAGGCGCGCCAGAAGCTCGCGGCCTTGAAGCCCGCAGAGCGCGACGTCGTCCGGCAGAGTGCCCTCGATGACGCCATTAAGCAATGGCGTACCGAGAAAGATAGCCCCTCGGCGAAGACCATGATCGAGATTTATGAAACCGCCCATAAGCCGATCGCCCCGGGCAACCCACCCCTTACGCGACAGAACGTCGATGCCTTCGCCGAGTTTCTCTGCTTCGCCGCCGGTCAGACCGCGGGCATCAATTACACCCCGCCCGCCGAGATCCGGGACAAACTTGCCGCAGCCGTGGCGGAGAAGTATGCGAGCATCGCCCCGGCCCAGCGGGCGCTCATCGCCCGTATGCCCCTGATCTGGGCTTCGCTACGCGTGCTCTGGCCCGAGATATCCGACGCCGAGAAGAAAAAGTATGTCGATGCCTGGAAACGGGACCCCCACCTCGTCGAGCTCGGCAAACAATTCGCCGCCACAGAGACAGCCCAAACCACATCGACCGCCCAAACCGCATCGACATCCCGAACCGGATCCCCGACCTCGATCGCGGAGCTTCAAGCCAAGATGCGGGAGCAGCAGGCCACCTACACCACGATGTCGAATATCATGCGGATGCAGTACGAAACCAGCTCCGCCATCATCGGAAACTTTACTGGGGGTTGGACCTACCAGCCCCGCTGGCGCTGATCCCCATAAGGATATATGCAGTCCCTGATTCGTAAACCGGAATGCAGATGACTATTGAGGAACCGATGTTCAGGGGCGTGCACTCGGGAAACACAAAGCACTATACGCAATTCGAACAGTAATGGGGGAGGTTTGTCGTGAGGCGATCAACGGGGCTGCGCGTGGCTATTTGGGCGCTCGTCTTGGCCGGCCTAGCACCGGCAAACCTCGCGGCCTCCGACTCAGCGGGAGGTGCCCGAAGCCAGGTTGAACACAACCCTTCGTCGGCTGCGGCGAACGCGCGTGCTGGATTCTGGCGCCCAACGGTGTCGGGGTCGCCGTATGGCGCAGCTTGCGGGCTCAGTCCTGCTCAGATTAGGACGGTGCACGACCAGTTGCGCCACATTTCCGACGTGTTCCGTGAAGTGGCTGTCCTCAAGTCTCCGGTCGGCTTCGAGGCGACGGTGATTCAAACCGCTGGGAGCACCCGCGGCATCGGCCAGACGGCCCGCATGCCCCCGAGCAGTATGAGCCTATTCCTCTTTGACTACATCCAGGCATGTGCGACCTGTCCGATCGAGCCTGTCGGCGAGTCCCGCTGCCAAGCCCATCTGTGGATTAACGACGTCGACCTCCTCTATCGGCAAATACCATCCGAAAAGGACGAGGAAGGTCCGATCTATGTAGAGCCGCGCCGAGCGGGCGAATTTGCCGGATTTCCTATGTACGATGCCGGGAACGGACCGTATGTCCTGATTACCAACGACATTACCCGCCCTGTCTGGGTGCCGGTGAGCCGGGAGCGCTACATCCGGGCCAAGATCACAAACTTGCAGAAACTGGTACAGAAACTAACACCTCCGAGTGATCAGCAGGCCAGGGCCGACATGGCTGCGCTCGAAGCGGAGTTGGCCGGGATGTCGCCCACCGAGCGCGCCAGCCAGGCCTATGTGGGCGGGGGAGTCGCAACGCGTGCAGCATGGCTGTCTCCGGCCAACGATCCGGGTGCGCAGGCTCTGGTGGCGCCCAACCCGGCGTTTTTCGACCTCACGCGCCCCAGAACATCGTTCCAGATGGCGATCCTCGACACGTACCCCAAGAATCTGCTCAGTCCTGGCCGCCCGGACGGTTTCATCTACGGGAAGCTCCTGGAGGCGTTCAAAGAGGTGGACTTGAAGCGGCTCATCGGTCTCCTGCAGTAAGCCGCGGTTAAAGAGTTGCCCGGATCTGCCTGCCAAACCCGCGAGCAACGGCAGGCCAACGCGCGAGAGGAAGAGGCGGAATTCATGGTCAGTCGAAAGGGACGCTGCGGATTGCGTCGCTATCATCCATTCAGGCGTAGTGTCGCTTGCCTGCCGGTAAGATGATGCGGCGAACTCCCCCGTTGGCGTAAGATTTCCCATTTTTACCCGGGTTGTTTCGGAATCGAAGTTGGACTTGCGTAAGAGGAGGCAAGAAAAATGATACATCAAGATCTGAACACTCTTTGCACTCCGGCATGGTTGCTCACGGGACTAAGCAACAAGCCAGGTGTGCTTGAATTAGCCCGCAGGCGCCTCGCTTTTACTGCCGAGGATGGGCGCGTCTTCGAAGCCGCACTTGCGGAAGTAACCAACGTCAAGTTCCCGTGGCATTACTTCGGCGGCGGGGTGAAACTGCAGGTTGGCGAGCATAAATACCGCATTTCCTTCGTGCGCCCAAACGGCGGTACCTATGCCGCTGGCCGCCTATTGGCGAGCGCTGGCGGCGCCGGCGGTGCCGCGGGAGGACTCATGACCGCGGGCCTCGCAGTCCGGGACATCGGCAGCGGACGCAAAGCCGGCAGTGCCTGGAAAACCGTTCTGGCTGCATGAATGCCGCTAGAGTTACGACTACGTTTCTTGCCGGATTCTCTTTTCTGGGTGCGCTGGCGGCTCCATGCGCCGCCTGGGCAGGGCGCTGGATTCTCACCTACGAGGATAATGAGTATCCATTCGGCCTGATGGACATTTCATCAAACGGCCAGATCCTCCTTATGCTCCAGTGGCTGAAGGCGTCCGGGCCCGCGACCGCCCGGCACCGCGAGAGGGTGCGCGTGCTGGATAATTCCTCCCGCCGGGAGATTGCGGTTCTCCACCTCAAAGGGGGTGGTTTTACTTCGGCCGTGCCGGGGATCGCCTCTAGACCACGGTTGAGAACACGCGCGAGTGGCGAATGATCAGGTTTTCGGGGTTGTTAGAATCGGTCGGCAGCCTAGTCCCCGAGGCCTGATGTGCTCTCTTTCACATCCAGGGTGACAACTTCCGGCAACGCCTTGCCCACAGGCCTCAGCCGGCTTTCTCTTTGGATCTGAAGCCAGATGTCCAGACACCGCTGGAAATGGTTGAGGCACTCGCGGCGGACTAACCCGATTAGGGGCTCCACATAGGCGTTTTGCCAATGCGCTCTTGGCGCCCTGCGGACTTCACGAATCGCCATCCCTTGGATTCCTTGCCGAAACGCGTCACCATGGATGCGTGGTGCCCCCCAGACCGGATTCGCCAGCCTCATCATTCGGATGAGGTTTCCAACCTCACGAGAAATTTCAGGCCTTCCAAGTCTACCCAGCCTACTATTCCAGATCCACTACAGGCGGAATCCCCGGCGATGGCAGGCGATGACCGCTTCCGGATCGACGATGATGAGCGCAGAACGCCAGGCAGACCACAATCTGGTGAGCCACACCCAGAAAAGACCATCGGCTGCAGAGAGGCGGGCACGACCTTTTGAGACTGCCGAAGGACTGTCATCTGGTGGCGCAAGGCTATTGCTTCTGAGTCGCGCGGCCCGCCTCCGAGCTACGCAGCCTTGCCGAAAGGACACCTTTCTTCCAGACCATCAAAGTGATCGCCGCAATCTTGCGCGCCAAGGTGAGACGAGCCATCGAAGGCTCCATTCCCTTGGCGAGTAAAGCCTCGTAAAAGTCGTGGAGGGGTCCAGCAGAGCCGCTGCCCTTCGTGGCCGCACTCTTGAAGATAGATTTGAGATCGTGCTTGTGGTTTTTATTGAGACCGCGAAGCGCCACGGGTTTCTTGGAACGTCGTAGCTGACCCTCCAGGTAGCGATATTTCGCACTGCCGTGCGTCTCTAACGCAAGACCGCTGTAGGCCCACAGTTGCCGCTTCGTGCGGAACCGGTAAGGTGTTTGGATCAGCGCGATCAAGAGAGCAGCCCGAATCGGGCCGATGCAAGGAATCTGGCGTAGCAATTTCGTCGCGCTGTGTTTATCAACGAATCCGCAGGGCCAATCCGAAGTTCTGGCCGAGTGACGGCGTACTCGGAAACTATGCTGAGTGGAGCCCAAAGGCGATGCGGACTCACTTCTATCAAGACTCATTTCACCCGCTACTATCCTCCTGGGCGTGCGTCCCTTGGCTGCGAGGGTCAATCCACCTCCCGACGATGCTCGTGATACTTTCTTGCTCGGCCTTTTCAATTGCCAAAGCCTGCCCCCAGGCTTCCTCTTCAATGTGCCTCTCAATTGCCTGACGCACCCGCGAACGAAGTTCTTCAGGCGGCAGGGCGTCGAGTTCTACGCACCGGTTTCCGAACTGGCGGCGAAAGGCAGCGGCCTGGGTATCGCTGGTCTTGATGCGCAAGGGCGGAAGCTTAAAATCGTCGATGTCTTTCTCACGGATCGCGAGGCGTGCCATCTGAAAGTCAGGGCCAAACCTTGAGATTCTGTCGTAAAGATCGAGTTCGATGGCTCGCCCGCTTGGGTCATGATCGCCGAGGTAGAAAACGAAGATTGGCTTAAAGATTCTGGTGAATGCCGAGGCAATCTCGTGAACTCGCGTGGTTGACGTAAACCCGCGAGACACGCGCACAGTGACGCCCAGCTCATCCGTAAGAGGCTCGATGGAACCGATGATGGCGTCTTTTTCTGTCCATATCTCGACATGTGCTGGCTGATCCTGCCAGTAGTCCTTGCGGTAACAGTTGCGCAGGGCCATGAGTCCGTCTTTGAGATTGTCAAAAACGGTTGGAGCGTAGGTCGGACGCGACCGATCCACAATCCACTCAAACGGGACCTGCCCACTCTCTCGCGCATCGGTCATCACGCGGCTGAGTTTCTTGTACTCGGGGACACTATTCTCCAGGGCTTGAACACTCACTAGCCGGTAGAACAACTGCCGGATAGTCATCGGCTGCTCAGCGGAAAGAATTCGCTCGGCCCTTTCCACCAGTTCGGTTGTTGCAGTCCATTTACCCCTTGCCATGCAGCCTCGGTCTAAATTGGGATTAGTCTCAGCTTAGAATGCTCCCGGAGGAGCCCTTTCTGCGCTCACCGCTTTCGAAGATTCACCGGTGCCGCCGCGACAGGCACATGTGAAAACAGCCCTTCGGGAACGGCGGTGATACAGTTACGTCTCGACAGCCACCTTTCGAGTGACTCTTCACGCATTCCGACAGATCCCTGCCCGCCAGGGTCCCGCCAAAATGGATTTCTCCAAGAGTTCTTCCCGAATATTTGGCCACATAATGGGCAGCCCCGCGCCCCGGGTCGTAGGGCTCGATGCTTGTGTGGCCGAATCGCCGGTACGCTTCTCTTTGCCAAAATCGCCGCGAAAGTCTCTGGACTCCGGTGATGAGCAAGTGACAGTGGTATCGGCTACCCTGTCGCCCGAACTCTTCGGCTAATACCCAGCCTATTGGCTTGCCCGCAGCTTTCTCGACATCCGTCAGCCAGTCCTTGATCTTCCAGAGCACCACCTGCGGGGTTGGTGGACAGTCCGCTCGGGAGTAGCGTGAACTCGGTTCGTACCTCACAAGCTGCGGGTCGGGCTTGCAGATCGTGACATTGGCTTTCCTGCGGAGTCTGCCTCTCTCCCATGCTTCCTCCCGTTGAGGCTCTCGGTTACGCAGCGTCACTGTCACAAACCGGTCCCAGGCGGGCAAGCCTGCGATGAACTTGCCCAAATCCCTGGGCAACTTCCGACGCTGCCGGTTCTCTCGCGCCCACCGTTCCTGTTCAATCCTGTGGTCGGCCAGCATTTCTCTTTTCCCGAGCTCGAACACACTCCGAGTTCAAGTGCGGGGAGACCCTCCAGACTGGGCGACTTAGCTACTTCGGCTACCCGAGGTTGCCAGTCCCTCTTCGACCGGCAACCCAAGTTTGGCGGAAACCCGCCACGCGCATTGCTGAAGGGCTGCGGCCCGCCGCGAATACAATTCCCTTGCTCGACGGTTTTCGGGCTTGCAACTCGTTGATTCAATTGAGGCGGTGTCCGCGATTTTTCGACTTCCGCTGTAGTGATACGTTGGATTTTGCGAGAATGTCCTTTTCGGCACGTATCATCACAGAAAATCGAGCCGCGCTTCTTCCCTTTGAGACTACCGCTGCAGTACGCACATCTCCCCGGCGTGGCGTGCTTTTTTGCTTCACTGCGATCCCTGAAGAATGCCGAATCCCGACAAGCGGCTGAGCAATAGACTTGTGGCTTGCCAGCAATCGTGTAGTGAACGGTTTGATTCAAGAGTTTCTTGCACCCGTCGCACCTCTCGGTCACGTAGAAACCGTGCGTACGGCCCAAAGCGAGTTCGGCGGTGGCGAGCTTCACGAGCCACCGCCTTTAGGCTCTTCGCCTTCTCTGCAGTCAGTTTCGGGGGAATTCTGGTTGCGCGGGGGTTGCGGATTTTGCTGGACTTTTCCGCGTTCTGCCGAGCTAAGTTGTTGATCTGCTTTGGAATCAGCGGAGGTTTGCAGACTTAGGATCTGGTCCCGCAAGGGGTGGGGGTTCGAGTCCCCCCTTTCGCACCATTTCTCGCCTCGAAAATATCCGTCGGGTTGACGGCAGACCCCCAAACTCCTCGCGCCTCACCCCCCGGGAACTGCATGCTGAGCGTTGCCTTTTGTGTTACACTGCGCCCGTTCGTTGGGGTCACCCTCCTATGGCACACGCTCCCGAAGCCAAGCAGAAGCTGCGCGAGATCTGCCGCATCGCGGCGCGCGTCTTCTATGCAAAGAGCTACGACGGCGCCTCCATGCAGGACATCGCGGAGGCGGTCGGCCTCACCAAGGCCGGCCTCTATCATCACGTGGGTAGCAAGGACCGCTTGCTGTTCGAAATCCAGAACTACGGCATGGATATCCTGGACGAGACCGTGCTCGCCCCCATCAGGGATATCGCCGACCCGCGCGAGAAGCTCCGCCAAACCATCATCGGCCACATCGACCTGATCGTGCGCGCGCGCGACCAGGAGATCACCGTAATCCTCCATGAGAACCGCTCGCTGAGCGGCCCCCTGCGCAAGAAGCTCAACGCCCGCAAACGCGCCTACATCGACTACCTCGAAAACCTGATCACCCGCGTCCAGGAGCAGAGCGGCAGACCGCCTTTGGTCAGACCGCAGCTTGCCGCCTTTGCGCTGCTGGGGATCATTAACTGGCTCTACCAGTGGTATTCCGCCCAGGGCCCGGTCAAGCAGGAAGAACTGGCCCAGGTCTATACCGATTTCTTCTTCCGCGGACTCCTCGGAACAACCTAGCGCCGTCAACCATTTGGACCCAGTCCTGCGAGCGGCGATTGCCACCGATCTCGAAAGGTCTCGGCTTTAGAAGCTTGCTGACAAATCTCCAAGGATCCCCGCATTTGCCAAGTATTAAGAACTACTTGCATTCTTCTCCTGCGAGGCGGGATCAGAATTACATGTCAATGGCATTTTTCAGCAACCGGTTAGGCGCACGGCCCATCAAGTTGGAACGGCACTCGCCGCAAGCCCGTCGCGCAGAAGCCGGCGCTTTCGTGTGCACCTGTTGCTTGCCCCGCTTGGATTCCCGCCCTGCCCTGCCTGCGCCTGCCTGCGGCAGTCAGGGTAGGCAGGTTGCGCAGGAACCTGTCCCGACGCCTCGAAGCTGTGAAAAAACGAACAATCTCACGCAAGGACTCGCAAAGAAGAAGGGCTTTTTTCTTTGCGCCTTTTACGACTTTGCGCCTTTGCGTGAAATGCTTTTGCCCTTCTAGGGATAATTTCACAGCTTCTTTATGTCGGGATGACCGACAAACAAGGAGGGCGCTGCCGGCCGCCCGATCCTTGGAAAGGTTGTCGGGTTCAGCCGTGCGTGGTAGCATCCTCGCTTGATTCTCATGACAGGAGAAACTTGATCTCATGGCCGCGTCCCTGGTTGCCTTCCAAGGTGAGAGAGGCTCGTTCAGCGAAGAAGCTGCCTACAAACTCCTAGGCCGCCGCATCCGTGTGCTGCCGTGCGAGACTTTCGCAGCCACCTTCGAGAGTGTCACCCGAGGGCGCGCCAATTTCTGTCTGGTGCCGATTGAAAACACCCTGGCCGGATCCGTCTACGAGAACTTCGACCTGCTGCTTGCGAACCACTTGCACATTGTGGGCGAGGTGAACCTGCGCATTGTCCACAATCTCATCGCCCCGCCGGGCACGGCGCGCCGGGAGGTGCGCCAAGTCTATTCGCACCCGGTGGCGCTCGCTCAGTGCAGCCACTTCTTCGCCAAGAACCCCCGGGTGGAGCGCGTCCCCTTTTACGACACAGCGGGGGCTGTCAAGATGCTCACGGAGCGCCCTCTCGGTGGGGCGGCGGCCATTGCCAGCCGCATTGCCGCGGAGGTCTACCACGCGCGCATCCTGGCGACTCACCTTGAGGACCACCACGAAAACTACACGCGCTTCCTGCTGCTCTCGAAGACCGCGCGAGTCTCGCCGCGGGCCAGCAAGGTCTCGATCGTCTTCTCCACCCGCAACGTGCCCGGAGCCCTTTTCAAGTGCCTCAGCGTTTTCGCCCTGCGCGACATCGACCTCACCAAAATGGAGTCCCGACCGCTGCGCGGCCGCCCTTGGGAATATTTCTTCTATCTTGATTTCATCGGGAACGTGAAAGAGAAGCGTTGCCAGAACGCCCTGACCCACCTGGGCGAGGTGACGAATTTTCTGCGCGTGCTGGGCTGCTACGAGCGCGCCAAGCGCTGAAAGAAGTTATCAGTCTTCAGCTGTCAGTCCTCAGTCATCGGTGGTCAGTTTTCAGCTGGGAACACAAACATTCCAAGGACAAGAGTTTTCCCCGGTCGCTTGGACAGCGCGAGGGAGAACTGACGGTCTCTACTGACAACTGATGACTTACAACTGATGACTGATAACCGATCCCTAACCCCTAACCCCCGACCCCCTCACCACGCCAGCGCGTAGCGGTGACCGCGCACATCGGCGCCGCCTGCGATGACGCCGGTGGCGGGATCATATTTGATCAGGGTGGGCGAGGTGGGATTGCTCCAATCCCCTCCCACCTGCAATTTGTGACCGCGGGCGCGGAGCGTGGCCAGCACCGTTTCCTCAAAGCGTTTTTCGACGTCAAGGGTCAGCGGCTGGTCGCCGTGATTGTCGAAGGAGCTGTACATCGCTTCGGAATTGAAGCGCGGCGCTTCCACCGCCTCCTGGGGATTCATTCCGAACTCGACCACGTTCAGGAAAATCTGCAGCAGGGTCTGGTCCTGGCTGTCGCCGCCGGGGGTGGAAAACACCAGCCAGGGCTTGCCGTCCCGCAGGGCGAGTGTGGGCGTCAGGGTAATGCGCGGCCGCTTGTGCGGCGCAATTTGGTTAGGATGTCCGGGCGTCAGCACAAATGCCTGCGCCCGCTGCGTGAGAGGGATTCCCGTGTCGCCCGCGATGACGGCGGGAATCCATGCGCCGCTGGGCGTGGCGGAGAACAGGTTTCCCTCCCCATCGATCACATTGACACAGGTTGTGTCCTGGTGCTCGCCGTTGCGGTGCCGGTATCGTGCCCGCACAAAATCCTCCGGCGCCCGCGCCACCATATGCACGGGATCGCCGGGGAGATGTTCGGCGGAAGCCTTTTGCGGATCAATCAACGGCCGCCGGAGGTTTGCGTACTCCTTCGAGATGAGCGCGGCCGGCATCGGAGCGAAATCCGGGTCGCCGTAGTACGCGTCGCGGTCGGCATACCCCAGCTTCATGGCTTCCACCACGGTGTGCACGTAGTCGGCGGAATTGTGCTTCATGGTTTTCAGGTCAAAGCCCTCGAGCAAGGTCAAGTTCTGGAGGAAGACCGGGCTCTGCGTCCAGAAGCCGCACTTGTAAACCTGCACGCCGCGATACGTCACGGTGAGAGGCTCTTCGATCCTCGCGTGGTAAGCGGCGAAATCCCCTTCGCGCAGCAGGCAACCGGCTTCCCGGCAGAAATCGCTGATGCGTTTCGCGAGGAGGCCGCGATAGAAATAATCGCGTACCGCGTCGATGGCTGCTGCGCGCCCGAGCCCGGCGTTCTGCTTTTCCACCTCGGCGAGGGTTTGAAACGTGCGCGCCAGGGCGGCTTCGATGAAGATTTCACCTTCTTTGGGCACACGCCCCCCGGGCAAGTAGACCTTCGCCGTGCTCGGCCACTTCTCCGCGACAGGTCTGGCCCCCGCGAGCGCGCGCTCCAGGCGGGCATAGACCGGAAAACCCTGCGCGAGTTCGATGGCCGGCTGGATCACCTCCGCCAGGCTCATCGTTCCGTACTTCTCCAGCGCCAGCAGAATCGAGTCCATGGCGCTCGGCACAATCGCGCTCAGCGGGCCGAAGGATGGGATGAAGCCGCCCTCGCCTCCGGAAATCGTCACCGACTGCACGATGCGGGGATCGTCTCGCCGCAAGTGTTCGTAGAATTCCACCGTGGCCAGTTCCGGAGCGATGCCGTCGCCGTTGATCGCCACTACCGGGCCGTTCTTCAGCTTGAGCAAGATGGGGCACTCACCACCCGCGCCGAAGCTCATCATCTCCACCACCGAGGCAGCGAAGAGCGTGGCCACGCCCGCGTCCACGGCGTTGCCGCCTTTCTCGAGGATTCGCAATCCCGCCTCCGCCACCAGCGGATGGCCCGCGGCCACCACACCGCGGCGTCCGGCCACCAGCGGCTTGAGCGTCGCGGCGTGGCTCGGAAAGCCGGGAAGCAAGAGTGCCGTTGCCAGAGCGACAAGAACAGTCTGCGAGATCCACCTGCGCATATTCATGGTCAGCCTCCGAGGGAGCTTGCCCTTGATGAAGAAGCGAAATCGTCGCGGAAAACTTCCTGCCTGTCAAGCCAGTCTTCGCGCAGTCACGTTGCCTGCGGAATGTTCTCTCCTGCCTCAGGCAAGTCCACTGTCTTGGACGGCAAGAGTGGGAAGACGCCCGGAACCGTCGCGAGTCAGAATCCCAAACTGAAGGTGCAGTTCAGCCAACACCTGCTGTTCGATGTGAATAAAACACCGTGAGGTGTCTTCGGGAGAGACTGGGATGAAGCAACCGTGCGACGGTTGCAGGTACGTGCAACGAGGGCTGGCGCCGATTGTGTGCGTGAGTCAGTGCCGGGGGGCGGTTTTGCCCGGTTGAAATCCTGGGTCGCCCCTTTGCCACAAGATAAAGCTCATCTCACCGGCCATTTGCTCTTCCCGCTGCTCCCGGTTACTCGCGCAAGTACTTCATCGGGTTTACGGGGGTATCGTTGACAGTCACTTCGTAATGCAGATGCGGGCCCGTCGCCCTACCTGTCATGCCCACGGTGCCGATGCCTTGTCCTTGTTTGACCTCCTGGCCCACCACGACAAAAATCTTACTGAGGTGCCCATATTTCGTCGTGAGTCCAAAGCCGTGGTCGATCAGGACTACGTTGCCGTACCCGAAATTGGGTCCGGCCAGCAAGACGATGCCATCAGCCGAAGCCTCGACCCTGGCGCCGTAGGGAGCCCCAATGTCCACGCCACGATGAAAAGCCCCCTCTCCACTGAAGGGGTCCAGGCGCTGCCCAAAGCCCGCCGTAATCTCCCCCCGTACGGGCCAGAGGGATGGTATTGTCTCGCGTCCCAACTCCGTATTCGCGAATATGCCCATCGCGACGGCGTCCCCGGTAGGGTTCAAAGAGCCACGCCGGATCAAATTGAAGGCATAAAGGGAGGCCTGATAGCTCGACTCCACCGTGGAGTTGGTCTGGGTGGCCAGGGCAAGCGCTGCCTCCGGGAACCGAAGGCGATGCGCGTGGCCGAATCCATAGGTCAAAGCCACTTCCGCCGCCAAGGATTGCAGGGAGCCCAACTCGGCATTGGTTTTGGTTACGACATTTTCCAGAGTTCTGTTCTGCGTCTTCAGGGCTTCATGTTCGGTTCTCAGACTGTTGTAGTTTGAGACTTTCAGCAGCATCCTGGCATAACTGTTGGCCAGCGCCGCCATCGTCATGATCCCCACGACGCTGAACGTCAGCACCAGATGGACGACATAAAAGGGAAGACGAAGCTTATGGAGTTTTCCGTGAGCACCAGGGAAGACCAAGAATGTGTAAAATTTCTTGTCCATCCGCGTGGTCCTTCCGCACCAAAGGTTCAACCTCTACCGCACCACCGTACTAGTACTCCCGTGCCATGGCAATAGTACGATAGTACCAGTCAGACAAACGTCGTCCGCAAGAACCTCGGGACGGGCGAAGATGTGAAGGCTACATCCCAGCCGCCTGAGCTATTATTGGATTCCTCTTCCTTTGTCTGCTCAGCGCCGGAAACTTCCACTGACTCAATGGGAACGGAGTTCTTGGAAACGACAGGTGTTTACTGCGGACCCTAAGGGAGAATTCACCGCAGCCCAAGCAAGCCGCCTGCCATTGAGGTGTGAGCTGACGGCCCTCTGGACTCAGGATCGTGGACAAAGGGAGGCTTGCCCGCAGGCACGGTCTGGGAAAAACGCGGGATGACAAGGTCCGGCGTCGTTACTTGCCGTCTCCTCAAAGTGAGCATAAACTGGTTCGAGCCACGGGATCGCGGCGGGGAAGTGTGCAGAGGCCGCAAAGCCACCGGCAGGAAAGGATGCGTTACGCGTATGGTTCTGGGGGTACGAGAGCGAGCGCCACGGGTTTTTCCCCGACGATGCGAAATTGCGAGACCCATCGGGTGGCTGGTCATTCTCGCTGCCGTCTTTGCAGGCAGTGTCCTCAGGGCTCAGGATCAGACCGAACTGATCGATGACATCACGGCCAAGTACCATTTCCTTTCTGCGGACGATACCCTGGCCATTCTCGACGAGGAAGGGAGGCTTAAGGGGTACATCGATGTCTTTCAGAGCCAAGAGGAGTCCGACGCGATCCTGAGCTACACCATCCTCGAAGGGACTCGCAAGAAGACTCACGTCGAATTTCGCACGAACAAGATTCACGGCAAGTTTTACCGCTTTTCGGGAAATGTGGAACGCGGCGGGGGCCATGAAGACGGCGATCCGGATTATCTGCGCTTGGTTGGGGACGTGGAAGTCGTCACCATCAAGGGTGATACCGGTCAGGAGGCTGTCCAGCGCCTGCGTGTCGTTCTAAAATCCTTCGGCAAATCCGAGCGAGACGAAAACTGAATACCCCCGATCTGGAATCTGCGCACGGCCACAAGGTGCGCCCCTACACGTCCGCGCGCCGGTTTCTCCCGTTCCGGCGCGAAGGCGGCACGCGTCTTTAGCAACTCACACTCGGGCAAGAGACTTCACGATCTAATGGACGGGAAGGGCAACTATCCGACGATTGCTGAGTTCCGGTGTGAAGATTGACTTCTTTCAGCGGATTGGTCATTCTCACCCTATCCTGGTTCTTTCGGTTCAGGCAAAACTATGAAAAAGATCCTTATTTACGACACGACCCTCCGCGACGGCTCACAAGGCGAGCACATCTCGTTCTCTGTGGAAGACAAGCTCCACATCGTCAAGAAGCTTGACGATCTGGGATTGGACTACATCGAGGGCGGCTGGCCCGGCTCGAACAGCAAAGACGTTGCCTTCTTCTCCCGCGCCCAGGAACTCAAGCTGAAGCACGCCAAGCTCGCGGCGTTTGGCAGCACCCGCCACCCGCGCCACACGGCGTCCCATGACCGGAATCTCCAAGCGCTTATCGAAGCCAACACTCCCGTAGTGACCATTTTCGGGAAGACCTGGGATCTGCATGTGAAAGTGGCCTTGGGGGTTTCGCTCAAGGAAAACCTCGATCTGGTTGGCGAGTCCGTGGCCTTCCTGAAATCCAAGGGGAAGGAAGTGATCTACGACGCCGAGCATTTCTTTGACGGGTTCAAAGCCGACTCGGCTTATGCGCTGGCCACACTCAAGGCCGCCGAGGAAGCGGGAGCTGACAGCATCGTGTTGTGCGACACCAACGGCGGCACGGTGACCGCCGACATTGGGGAGCGTTTTCAGGTCGCTTCGAAACACGTCAAGACGCCCCTGGGAATTCACACTCACAATGATTGCGAAATGGCGGTGGCCAACTCCATTGCCGCCGTGCAGCAGGGGGCAGTGCAGGTGCAAGGCACGATCAACGGTTATGGAGAGCGCTGCGGGAACGCCAACCTTTGCTCGGTGATCCCCAATCTCGAGTTGAAGTTGGGGCTGCACTCGATCGGCAGGGAAAACCTCAAGCACCTCACGGAAGTTTCCCATTACGTTAGCGAGCTGGCCAACCTGTACCCTCGTCAGGATTTGCCCTACGTCGGCAAGAGCGCGTTTGCCCACAAAGGCGGCATTCACGTGAGCGCGGTCATGAAAGAGACCTCCGCTTACGAGCACGTGGACCCCGCGGTGGTCGGCAACGAACGCCGGGTCCTGGTTTCGGAACTGTCTGGAAAGAGCAACGTGATTTACAAAGCGGAAGAGCGAGGTTTGAAAATCGACAAGTCCTCTCCCGACGCCAAGGTGGTGGTGGAAAAGCTCAAGGAAATGGAGCACGACGGCTATCAGTTTGAGGGAGCGGAAGCGTCCTTTGAAATCCTGTTCGACAAGTTGGTGCACCACGCCAAAGAGTTTTTCGAGTTGGACGGCTTTCGCGTTATCACCGAAAAGAAAGGGGTCAACGAACCGTACTCGGAGGCCGTCATCAAGTTGCGCGTGGACGGCAAGGAAGAACATACGGCCGCCGAAGGGGTCGGCCCGGTCAGCGCCCTCGACAGGGCCCTGAGGAAATCGCTGACCACTTTCTTCCCGTGCATCCGGGACGTGCGCTTGACCGATTATAAAGTCCGCGTGCTGAACCCCAAAGGAGCCACCGACGCCAAGGTTCGGGTGCTGATCGAGACCAGCGACGGCCACGACACCTGGGGAACCGTGGGCGTCTCCGAAAACCTTATCGAGGCGAGCTGGCAAGCCCTCGTGGACAGCATCACTTACAAGCTCAAAAAAGAATACGGCTAAACAGGCTGCGGAAAAACGCACCCGCGACGACGTAGCGGCGACCCCGATCAGGAACATCGGGGCAGGTTTTTACATCGCCACTGGCATGTCACCCCCGCGCAGGGGGGGGTCTATGCGGCTGTCCTGGATTCCCGCTTTCGCGGGAATGACACCACGAGGATGCGGGCAGCGCCCACGGGCGAGCGAAGCGCGCGCGGCTGGCCCAGACCTCTCTTTCGATTTCTTCGATTCCCCTGGTAAAGCAAGTGACCCCTCACCCGGGCGCCCCCAGGACGCCCACCCTCTCCCCTAGGGAGAGGGTCACGGATCCGAATTTATGGGGATACCGCTGACTGTAACGGAACAGCCCTCTCCGAGGGGAGAGGGTGGCGAGCGTAGCGAGCCGGGTGAGGGGGCGTGCTGCGCGGCCGCGCCTTCCGTTGCCACCCCCGCGAAGGGGATGAAATGCCTGGGTAGAAAATGGGGGGGGAATCGGAGACCCCCAGGGACAGCGTCAGCGCCAGCCGGCCTTTGCGGGTTTGTCGATAAACACGAGGTTACTTTCGGCGGGCAATCTGGGATTTGACTGCGCTACCACTTTTAGGGGCTTCGATCACTTTTCCGGTTTGCCGACTAGAACGAAGCCGCTGCCGCGGCGAACGCTTCGCGTGTCCGACGTTTTAGAACCCCCATGCAACCCAAGGAGTAGTGTGGAGTCATAAGGAGGTCCTTATGACCCAACTGCGTCGAATGATGCTGGAGGAACTCCAGCGTCGGAATTACTCTGATCGAACCATCCGTTATTACCTGCAGGCCGTCGCGCTCTTCGCCAAACACTTTGGCAAGCGGCCCGACAAGTTAGGACCTGATGAGCTTCGAACCTACCAAGCGTACCTGCTCCGGGAGCGCAAGCTGGCCGTCGGGACAGTAGTTGCCCGGGTCGCGGCGCTGCGATTTTTCTACGTGCGAACCCTCAAGCGGCACGCGTTCAGAGAAGACCTGCCCTATCCCAAGGATCACCGCCGACTTCCTACAGTGTTGAGTCTGGAGGAGGTCACGCGGCTCA
>Ga0208192_1001062_pt1 | contig 17676 bp, 17 predicted proteins | sample June2015DPH_13_1_2_FD_184711 | JGI IMG/M metagenome (GOLD analysis project Ga0208192, IMG submission 184711) | Peatland microbial communities from SPRUCE experiment site at the Marcell Experimental Forest, Minnesota, USA - June2015DPH_13_150... | ecosystem: Environmental > Terrestrial > Soil >... | reverse complement strand
GGCCTGAGGATTACTGGCAGAAATCATGTATCCCGGGTGAACGTATAAAAATCAAATCGAAACTTTTTGTAGTTGTCGGAAACAGCGGATAGATAGCAGATATCGTGACCTATCAACATTGGGCAACTACCAGGATCATGAGATAAAAAGGAAAAGAGGAATTGGGTGACACTCCTAAGCAGGAGACAGGAGTGAGCCTGTGGAGAATGTAGGGGAGTTAAGAAGAGGGTAAGAGAAAAGAAAGTAGGTATCGAGTTCAAGCTTCCGTTGTATGAAGTTGGGATTGGAAGGAGGCCCTTTCTTTGGTGACTGCTTTAAAAAATCTAGAAAGAAGAAAAGAAGCGACCGTCTGGTTGCCGTCAGTTTGATGAGTATTTTAAGTATTCCTACCAGAGCCGTACATTTCCTTCACTTTTTCTCGGTCGATCGAACCATCCTCTCTTTTCGGAAGTGTGTCGACAAAGAAGACGTACCTTGGCTTTTTATAGCGGGCGATCCTCTCCGCCACAAAATCGATCAGATCCTGCTCAGACAATTTTCCATTCGCCTTTAAGACACAAACAGCTTTGATTCCTTCACCAAACTTCGGATCAGGGACGCCAATGACCGAAACTTCCTGAACGCCGGGGTGTTGAAGAATAACTTTTTCGACTTCCACTGGATAGACGTTTTCACCACCGGGCTTGATCAGTTCTTTCTCAGCCTTTCTGCCTACAAAAAAGAGATAGCCGTCTTCATCGAGACGACCTATATCTCCCGTATGATGCCATCCTTCTCTAAAGGTGTGCTGCGTTAATTCGTCTTGTTTCCAATATCCTTGAAAAACGAGGGGGCCTCGGATAACAATTTCTCCAGGTCTACCCACCTCAACCTCACGGTCAAATTCATCCACGATCTTTAAATCGACCATCGGCCCTTGTTTTCCAGCCGAGTGGGGTCTCTCCGCATTTGTGCAATTACAAGTGATGCCCATGGTCTCTGTCTGCCCATAGCCCGCAAAGAATTGGCCGTAGCCAAGGTTCTCAAATCTTTTCGCCGTATCGGGCAAATCCACACCTATGACCTTTTTTAGAGATGAAAGTGTACACTCTCCTTTCACCTGTTCATCGAGCAGCTGACTCAGAATGGGAGGGAAGTCGCCGATAAGTGTAACCTTCTCTTGGTCGATCAGTTTGCCTGAAGCCTTCGGATCAAATCTTGAAACAATCACGTTTTTTCCTCCGACCTGCACAATTGTCAGGGCAACCATAAGACCTACAATGTGAAACAGGGGGAGAATGTTGAGATAAACATCACGGTCACTCAGGCCAATTGTGCCAGCGAGCTGAATCGAACAGGAGAGGAGGTTCCGGTGGCTGATGAGAGAACCTCGGGGCCGACCTTGAGTCGCGGCAGTGTGGATGATCATGAAGGGGTTGTCATCATCTAATTCCAGCGCATCTCCTGGTTTGTTATTCAGGAGAGAATCATAATTGATGTAGTTTTTTCCCTCTGATCCAAAAATGATAAGTTTTTTCAACGAGGTGCAACCATATGAGATTTCAGGAATCATCTGTTCGAAATCGGATTCAAAAAAGAACATGGTCGGCTCCACATCCGAAAAGATATATTTCATCTCACTGCTTGAGAGACGAAAATTGATGGGAACCAAGATGGCACCCCTCGCAGCAACGGCACCCATCAAGGGAAAGAATTCAGGACGGTTCTTAGTCAAGACAGCGATTCGGTCTCCCTTAGCGATCCCCCCAGAAGCAAGCCAGCCGGTCAATGCCTTAATCTGATCAAAGAGTTCACCAAAAGTGATTCCATTGCGATCGAAAAGAAGTGCTGTCTTTCGACTGTATAATCGCGCACTTCTTTTAAAGAAGTCAAAAATAGTAAAACTGTGAAGATCCATCTTACTCTCCTCTGCTAAAATAGGCCAAAGCAGTGTAGCCTCATTTACTGAGGTAGAATTCGAAACTTCCTTCCAATAAATATCGGCATGCTACATTTTTGAAAAAACGCGAAGGATCCTTTCTCTGAGCGACGAGCAAAGGATTCTATTAACTTCCCCACTCACGAGTTTTCCTATCTTTGTCCGAACTCTTCTTCAATAAGCTTTTCTCGATATTTTGTGACGATGGGACACTCAGGGCCAAGACATTTGTCTATTTTCTGTTTGATTGCCTTGTCAAGTTCCTGCTTACTCTCCTTAGTTGCATTAGTCTTGTACTTAAGATACCAGGCGCATATTGCCATCCAATCTCGGGTAACCCTAAGCGTAACCATATCACCGATGTAATCACATCGGAGAGAAAAAGCCGTTATCTCCCAGTTAGCTGGCTCAAATTTCCTAGTGGGTTCCATCATATTGCCTCCTATAGTGAATGGCGAGCGGTACTCCATCATTCGCTCTGCGATTGAATGATAAAATTCCAAGCCATTGCCGCAATGCCCAAGACACCAGCAACCGCCCCAATAAGCAGTAGGATTGGTTTCATCAGCACCACGCACAGCATATCAGGATTGGTACAGACTCCGATAAGGGCTGTGGGAAAAAGGATAATAAGAATCCCCAGGATAAGAGCTAATAGCGAGAGGAACCTTCTTGACTCCAATTTACGGCTGATAAAGAGAAATACACCCACAGCCAACAACAAAACCCCCAGCCCGATCTCCGCACGAGCCGTCCATAAGCATTTCATTGGAATGCTCTTACCGCTAGGGAGTTGGATAGCTTTCCCTTGAGCCGTACATGTATAAAAAGAAGGGACAAAAATTGTAGCTATTCCCGAGACGATCAGCAAGATTGCGATAATCTTCATGATTGTCTTTCACCCCTTTCCGCCATAAATCTACCATCGGACATTTTGAGATGCTTCGTCCCATAATCAATGAGGCTAGGGTGATGGGTAACCAATATGATGGTTGTCCCCCCATCATGAATTTTTTGGATAAGGCCCATGACTTCCTTTTCAGTAAGCTCGTCAAGATTAGCCGTGGGCTCATCAGCCAGAAGAACCGGGGGATTGTTTATGATGGCGCGAGCAATAACCACCCTCTTTTCCTCCCCCGCAGAAAGATGGCGCGGGAAGGCCTCCATTCGTTGAGAGAGCCCCACCGCCTCCAAGGCTTGCCTCGCGCGCGGGTAGGCATCCCCTTGGGTTTCTTTGGGCGCAAACATGGTTGGCACCACCACGTTATCCACAACATTCAATGTGGGGATGAGGCTGGGAACTTGAAAGATAAAGCCCATTTTCAGGTTTCGTAAACCCGATATTTCTTCATCTTTCAGCGTCCAGATATCGACACCGTCAACAAACACCTGTCCTGAATCTGGCTTGGCCATACCAGCCATCATATTGAGTAAGGTTGTTTTGCCACAGCCCGAGCGTCCGGTGATGACCAAAAATTCACCGGGCTTGACCTTTAAATCGATCTGGTCAACGGCCATCACAGGTATTTGTTGGCCACGTTTGCCCCGGTAATACGTCTTGGTCACTTGCCTCATCTCAATCAATGGCTAAACCTCTCTCATGGCTAAAGTCGGGTCAAGGCGGGTTGCTCTAATAGCTGGATAAAGAAGAGCAGGGAAGACGAGTAGTAGAGCTACCAAAAAACAACCGATCATAGATACGACTAGACCAGGCAAAGACGGAAGATATATTCGTACTTCAAAAACAGCCATCAACCATGTCCTCAAAAAATAAAGCAGGAACGTGCTCACAATCATCCCCGTTAACCCTCCAACACTGGCCAGAATGGCGCCTTCTGTCAAAAACAGTCGAAATATGAAATGCCGGCTGGCCCCGACAGCCCGAAATATACCGATCTCACGCCGCTGCTCGTTGACAACGAGAGAAAAGACAAGACCCGTAAGCACAACCGTAAGTACCCAGATAATGCTCAAGGCTAAGAACAAGCTTTGAATCAACCCGGCTCTCTGGGCTGCCAAAGTCCTCATCAACTTGGTAGCCTGGACTGGCCATATGCCAGGGGCTACCAGCAACATCTCGGTCGCCGTTCGCGCCACATCATAGCCCGGTTTGAGATCAACCGAAATGCTCGTGACGGTGTCTGCCGGGACCTCAGCAGAAATTGCTCTCTTTACTATCATCTCCCGGGCCGTCTCGAAGGTGACGAAAACTGTCTGGTCAAGCCATATCCCCGTTGATTCAAGTTTACCGACAAGAGTCAATTCGTAACCGTTCGCTAAAATATGCTCTGGAGGATCCATCTTATTGATTAACGCTCCTCCAACGGCATCACGAATGCCTAAGGGCTTTGGTAGTTTATATTTCAGCCAGGGAAGGATAGTAAAATCTGTCTTAGGGTCAAAGGCTATAATAGACACCTTCTCGGCAGTGGAGTAAACGGAACCGCTGATCGTACCTAAGTAAAGCTGGGGACTCGCCCGTTTCACAGCCTTCATTTCTAAAATTCTTCGGACATGATCAGCAGGCATTGAATCCCTTGTAGCCAACCTCCCGGTCAGAACTTCTTCCTGAGCTTGCTCGGTCGTATCGTAAGGGATCACGATGATGTCAGCACCTAATCTCTCCGTACCTTTGCGGAGGCTCTCCTCCATCCCCTTCAGAATCACTGTGGTCGCTAAAAGAAAGCCAGTAAGGACAAGAATAAAAAAGGCAATCAGCAGGCTCCTGAATAGTCTCCCCTTTATACCTCGTCGCACCAAGTACAGGAGTGTCACCGGCTTACACTTCTCTCATGGCTACCGCTGGATCAACGCGGCTCGCCCGCACTGCGGGGTAAAGCAGAGCTGGCAGGGCTAGGATCAAGGCCGCCACCAAACAAGCCAGCATGAATCCTGATAGGGATAGTAAAGGCGGCAATAAGAGGGGTAGCTTCGCAGAGGCCATTAAATACACCCTGAAGAGATAAACAAAAAGAACCGCGAAGACAACCCCGATCAATCCGCCCCCCACCCCGATGCTGCTGCTCTCCGCTAGGAAGAGTTTGAAAATGAAATTACGATTCGCTCCGATGGCACGAAGCAGGCCAATCTCCCGTCGGCGCTCATTTATTGTGAGCGAAAAGAGAAGACCGCTCAGAACCACGGTGAGTACCCACACCAAGGTTAAGCCCAAGAATAGCATCCGAAACAACCCTTTTGTCTGACGATGAATAGCCCTGGTCAGTTCCAGGCTGGCGAGAGCATGGGTCCGGGGTACCGTAGCCGTGATTCGTTTGGCTACTTCGTCGATGGCATAGTTTTCCTTGACTTTCACATGGACCGCGGAGATTTGCCCTTCTGGAATTTCCAATGGCCTAACGGCTGTGGTCACTGACTCCTTAGCAATCTCACGGGCCGTGTCAAAGGTGAGAAACATAGTCTGGTCAAGACCCATGCCAGTAGGCTCGAGCTTTGCGGCCAGATTGACTTTAACGCCATATATGAGGATTTTCCCGGTCTCCTTGGGGATAGTGACCCAATCTCCGCCGACCACATCCCGTGGACCGAGGGATTGGGTCAACTTCTCTCTCAGCCATGGAATAATGGTAAAGTCGGTCTCTGGATCGAAAGCAATCATAAACATCTCCGAGGCACTACAGCAGGCAGCACCCGTTAAGGTTTCGAGGTAAAGCTGGGAACTCGCTTTGGCTACCCCTTCCATCTTGACTATTCGATCAAAATTCTCAGCGGGCATCCATGCCTTGGACACCGGTTTACCTAAGAGGATAGCCCTCTGAGTTTCCATCTCCTTGCCGGCAGGCACCACGATGATGTCAGCGGCAAGCCTCTCTGTACCTACTCGGAGACTGTGTCCAATGCTCTTGGCCAGCAGCGTCGTAGACATTATGAAAGCGGCCAGAACCGCCATAAAACATACAATTAAACCGCTCCTGTAGGCTCTGCCGCTTATGCTTTGACCAACCAAATACCGCAGGTTCATGCTCTCGTCAGCCTAACCACCTCTTGCGTCTCTTGTAGTGCTTGACATCACGATAGCTTTTGCGCTGCGAAAGAGCACCGAAACCAAGGTAAAACTCCTTTACGTCTTCGTTCGTCTTCAACTGTCCACTCGTCCCATCGAGAACAATCCTGCCATTCTCCATAACGTAGCCGTACTCCGCCAGGTCGAGGGCAGCCACGGCATTCTGCTCGACGATGAGAATCGAAACCTTCTCCTCTTCATTAATTGCTTTGACAATTCGAAAGATCTCCTCCACAAGGATTGGCGCCAGACCAAGAGACGGCTCGTCTAACATCACCAGCTTGGGATGGGACATGAGAGCACGACCGATCACGAGCATCTGCTGCTCCCCGCCGGAACAATAACCGCTGGTATGGTGGCGAAGGTCCTTAAGCTTCGGGAAAAAGTGATAGATCCGTTCTAGCTCCTTGCTCAAGTTTAACCGATTACGGACGATGTAACCGGCAGCAAGCAACTCATCTTCAACCGTCAGATGCTCCAGGATTCTCCTGCCCTCCATGACCTGAATGATCCCTAACTTCGCTAATTCTTCGGGATCCGATCTTTGGATTTCTTGGCCGTCGAAATGAATGCTACCACGGCTCACTCTGCCTACCTCGGTTTTGAGCAAACCAGAAATTGCTTTCAGAGTTGTACTTTTCCCAGCCCCATTGGCTCCTAAGAGACTGACAATTTTCCCATCACCTACCTCGAGCGACACTCCCCTCAAGACCAAGATCACCCCATGATAAGTAACTTCAATATTATTTACCTTTAACATCTTGATCCTTTTCCTTCTCAACAGAGTAGATGACCAGCTCAGCCCCGACCGTCCCTTTCCTGCCATCCTCATAAGTGAATTCGGATACCACGGAGATACTCCTTTTCCCACTATACATCGCTTCGATCACATCGCTGTAACGCTTTTCCATTGCCGTCCGTCGGAGCTTCCTCGTGCGCGTTAGGTCAGCCTCGTCCGGGTCAAACTCCTTGTGAAGAAGGACATACTTCCTTATCCTCGTAGTAGGAGTTAATTGTCTATTGACTCTGTCTATATCTTGCCGGATAAGCCTGCCCACCTCAGCTTTTTGTGACAGGTCAGTATAAGTCGTGTAGGGAATATGATTCATTTCTGCCCAACGTCCTACGTTCTCATAATCCATGTTCACAACGGCTGTGACAAACTCCCTACCTTCTCCTACGGTGATGGAATCCTTTATATACGGGCTAAAGCGCAGGCTGCTCTCAACGAATTGCGGGGCATATTTCTCTCCTGAAGCCAACTGCGCCATTTCTTTAACCCTGTCCATGTAAACGAGATGCCCTTGTTCCTCAATCGTCCCTCCGTCCCCACTATGCCACCAACCCCCTCGAACCACTTCCTGGTAATCCTCTCGATTCTTGTGATAACCGGAAAAAAGATAGGGACTTCTGATGAGAAATTCTCCATCTAATGCGACTCTGACTTCAACCCCAGGCAGAGGAGGCCCCACCGTACTTGGCCGTATGTCGTCATTCCTGTGGCCGGATATCATCCCCCCTTCGGAGCTGCCATAGACCTGCCTCAATCTCACTCCGAGTGAATTCATAAAGGCCATGGTATCCGTTCCAGTTAACGACCCCCCAGTGCCGGCAAATCTGCATTTGGTGAACCCGAGTTTGTCTCGAATGGCCTGGAGCAACACCCAATCTACAAACTGGTAAGCAAAGCGATTCCACCAAGGTACATCTTCTCCTTCCTCGATAGCCTTTTGCACCTTGAGCGCCACGGGCATCAGTGTTTTGTATACCAGCTTCTCGAGCCCACCTGCCTCATCAATCTTGGCTCGGATCTTAGATACCCACCCCTCCCATTGTCTGGGTCCGCCCAATATCATGGTTGGCGTGATCTCTGTAATGTCATGGAATAACGTCTCCGGCTCTTCCAGAGTGTTCATCTTCACACCGGTAATCAGGTGAGGAACAGTGGTAAAAAAGGCTTCGCCCACCCAGGCAGGAGGAAGATAGCAAAGAACATTGTCTTTGTAGCTGATATCGCACAGTGTCAGCGTCGCTTCTGTTGAACCGATCAAGGCCTTATGGTTGATCATTGCACCTTTAGGAAGGCCGGTTGTCCCTGAGGTGTAAAATATGTTGGCCGTCTCATCGCCTTTCGTAGCCTCTACATTCTCTTCGAAGGCCCTGGGGTGACTCTCCTCATATTTCTTCCCGAGCTCCTTGACCTGCTCATAACTCATGATAAAGTCCTGATCGTATTTCCTCATCCCCTTCCAGTACCAATAAATAACCTTCTCCGCCTTGTGAACGTTGTCCCAGATCGCCAATAATTTATCCACCTGCTCTTGGTCCCTGGCAACAATGAATTTGCTGTCCGAATGGTCAACAATGTATTGAATCTCATTAGGAATTGCGTCGGTAAATAGGGCGACGGTTATTCCCAGTGCCGCCTGAATCGCTAAGGAAGCCCAGTACCACTGGGGTTCATTATCCCCGATGACTGCCGCTCGTTCACCAGGCCTGAGACCAAGGTTGATCAGTCCCAGAGAAAAGTATTTCACATTTTCATAAACATCTTTCCAGGTGTATTCATTCCAGATACCGTAATCCTTGTCCCGGAAAGCAACTTCTTTCTCCCCCCAACGTTCGAAGTTCCGCTTCAATAACTTGGGAAGAGTATCAACTTCCATTTTTTTACCTCCTCAATGGGCCTTACCCAGATAAGCTTGTATGACCTTCTCATTCGATCGGATTTCTTCAGGAGTGCCTTCGGCGATTTTGCGGCCAAACTCCAAGACTACCACCCTTTCACAGATGTCCATGACCAGCCCCATGTCATGCTCTACGACCGCAATCGTAATCCCCATCTCTTCAGAAATGTCAAGGATAAACCTGGCCATGTCCTCCTTTTCATCTCGGTTCATCCCGGCCATTGGCTCATCGAGAAGGAGAAGTTTCGGCTCGGCCACTAAGGCTCTACCCAGGTCAACCCTTTTTCTCAAACCATAAGGGAGTGCTCCAACGATCTGCTTTCTTACAGGCTCTATCTCGAGAAAGTCAATAATCTTCTCAACGACCTTCCGATGTTTGATCTCTTCTCTCCGCGTCCAGCCGAAATAGAGGGCGTCACTCAGAATGCTCGTCTTAAAAAGAAAATGCCTCCCTGCCATAATGTTGTCTAAAACGCTGAGTCCATTGAAGAGTTGCAAGCCTTGGAAAGATCTGGCAATCCTTAACTCAGCGATCCGGTGAGAGGGTAGGCGAGTGATCTCCCTGCCTTCGAAATAAATGCCACCCCTCTGGGGATGGTAGAAACCGTTTATGCAGTTAAACAAGCTGGTCTTGCCAGCACCATTCGGGCCGATAATGGCAAATATCTCGCCTCGTCTTATTTCCATATCGACATCGAGCAATGCCTGAGTTCCACCGAAGCTTAAGCCAATACCCTTTGCTGTCAACATCACATTGTTTCCAGACATTCCAACTCCGTCCGTCTATAATGTACTCATTCCCCTTTTTCCCTCCCTTCCGTCAGGGAAGACGCTGCAGCGTTCCGAGGGAGGAATCAATTTGCTCCCAGGAAATGGGGCGGCTACTAAACTAACACAACCAGAACCAAAAAATTCGAAATCTTAAGAATGGCAATTAGTGTTACTCTGCCTTTACCCCCGTTTCATCAAAATATGCTTTTAGGTTTGGGAGACGTTGATGGTTCCTTGTAGGCCCCCTTTAGATCCGCACGGAGAATCCCCGGCATCCTGTTCCAGTCCGTTACCGGAGTCCACTGCCCGTTTTTCACTTCGACCAGTCTGGCGATCATTGGCGTCCGGGCTTCAGCGGTGTAGTCGAACTTGACTAGTCCATGGAGGTCGTATCCCTTTCCCCAGCTTTCCAGTTGACGCCTGAAGACTCGCCCATTGATGCCGGCCCAGCCGACCTTCGGCACCGCCTGGCTCAAAACATCATAAAGGGTAAGTACGTTTGCCACACCCAGGAAATAGCCGCTGGCAAGGTCCTGCCGACGACGTCCCACTTCCTCGGCAATTTTTGAGAGCGTCTGAATGATCGGCTCGTTCTTTTCAGACCACAGCTTATAGGGGGTCGTTCCCAGGATTGTGCCCTCCGCGGCTTTGCCTGCGAGTAATGGCAAGGGCTCATCTGCTCCGAAATTGTTGGTTCCAAACTTCAAACCGTAGCCCAATTTTTCATTTTCCTTAAGCAGTGGAACAAGAGTCACATACGCGAGCTGACCATAGACATAGTCGGCCCCGGCTTTCTTGGCCCGAGTGAGCGGAGTTGTTGCGTCTACTACGATAATGGGTATGAACTGCGTATCGACAATTTCTATCCCTTTTTTCTTCGCATATTCCAGAACCAGAGGTTGCAGACAGGCCCTGCCAAAAGGGATGTCATAGGTTATGAAGGCCAGCTTCGGGGCTCTGCCTTTTGCCTTCCAGTCCCATTTCGCAGTAATATAGTCTGCAAAGTTGGCAAACTGGTCTGAATAGAGGGGAATGGTCGCAAAGGCATAGCTTGCAGGGTATATTCCTGTCTCACTCACCCCGCAGCTTGAGACTACGACCTCATCCTCTGCGTATCGGTCATGAAAGGCTTCATTCTCCTGAGATCCGCATACGGCTAAAAAGACGAAATTCTTCCTGGTGCGCCACCTCTCATAGATCGTGGCCGCTACCGAAAGGTCATTGGCGTGATCAGCCCACTCCACCCGAAGTTTCCGGCCCTGGATGCCTCCTTTATACTTGTTGATCCAGTAGATCGTGTCCTGAATCCCCAGAAGGCGAGGAACATTTACCGTTGCGAAACCACGGCTCATGTCGGCGAAGTAATACATGGTGAAGAACTCGTCTTTGGCCGCTGCCTTAGATTCTGAGGTTGCAAAGAGGAATAAAGATACGACCGCCATTGCTGCCACTGTCCAGGTTACCTTTTTCATATGTCCTCCTTTCTGTATCGTTTCATATTGTTTCGTTTTCGCTGCCTTCAGACAGGGGTTCCTCCTTTTCTGCGGGCAGCGAAAGATTGCCGTCTTCTTCTTAAATAGAGTACTTGAAGGGCCAATGTCTGAATCGGGATTTAAGCACCTCCCAAGTGTGAGCCAAACCTCTCGGCTCGAAAATCAGGAAAAGGACAACCACCAATGCCCAACTGATCACGGCTAACCCCGGGCCGATCTTAGGGGCATTGATAGGAGATACCATTTCACCCAAGATCGGGCTTATAAAGGTCACCAACTCCTTAATGATTCGCAAAAACAGAACTCCAAAAACCGCTCCAACGGTCGTTCCCATTCCCCCGACAATGAGGCACCCCAGATACCAGATCGATACGTCTATGTGAAAATGGGGCGGGTTTACGTTTCGGAAGTAAGTCGCCCATAAAGAGCCCGCGATGCCAGCATAGAAGCAGCCGATTGCGAAGGCATAAAGTTTGCATCTGGCCACATTGATCCCGATCACCTCGCCGGCTAGGTCATTATCGCGAATGGCCACAAAGGCTCGTCCCGATCGGCTACGGACGAGATTCTTCGCAAAAAATGTCATCAGCACTGCTATCACGATGACGACGTAATAGAAGGCCTCATTTTCTCTGAAGTCTATCCCCCACAGCTCAGGACGATTCACCCTGATGCCGCTTACGGAATGAAAATAATCGGGGAAGGCATGGTTGAAGAAGGCCATGATGATGAACTGGGCGGCCAGCGTGCTCATGGTCAGATAGAGCATCTTGAGCCGGAACGAAGGAAGACCGAAGAGCACCCCTACTCCAGCAGCAGCAATCCCGGCCATAGGCACGGTGGCCCAGAAATTCCAGTGGAAGGAGTCCATCAGCACGGCTGTCGTGTAGGCGCCTACAGCTACAAATGCCTGGTGTCCTAAGGAAATCTGACCTGCATATCCCGTAAGGATGTTGAGCCCCAGGACGGCAATTAAAGCGATCCCCGTTAAGATCATGAAACTCAAAAAGTAAGAGCCAGCAAAAAGAGGTAGCACCGCCAACAGAATCAGAAAGCCGATCAGTGTTGCCCACTGGGGCCCCGTACGAACAACCGCCATGTCCTGCTCGTACCGAACGTCAAACACACCCGCCGGTCGATCCATTTTTTTCCTACAGCCTTTCTATCCGCACCAAGCCGAATAGGCCATACGGTTTGATGATCAAGATGCCAAGCAAGACGATATAGGGAATCACATCAGCCAAAGAAGGGCTCAGGTAGCCTGTCACCAACGATTGAATGAGGCCCAGGATCATGCCGCCGACAATGGCTCCTGCAATGGAGTCAAGACCTCCCAGAAGCACTACGGCTATGGCCCCTAGCAAAGACTGGTACATGAGCATATTCACTCCGCTGACCACTCCCAAAAAAAGTCCTCCGATGATACTCAACATACCAGCAAGCATCCAGCTAAGGCTGAAAACGCCCTTTACCGGCAATCCGAGGCTCTGGGCCGTCTGATGGTCCTCGGCTGTGGCTCTCATCACCCTCCCCATGAGCGTCCGCCAGTAGAAGAGACTGAAGGCGGCAAAGGCCAGGACTGCAACTCCGATGCCCCAAAGAAGGGAGTGGCCAAGCACCACTTCACCCAGCCTGATAGGTTGACCGGGCAATTTCAAAGGCATTTCATAGCTGAAACTTCCCCAGACCAAAATATTGATCCCTTCGAAAATATAGGCGAGCATAATGGTCAACAGAAAGGCTGCAATGAGGGGTTGCCCAATCAAGGGTCGCATCAGGAGCCTATCTACCGCAAGTCCAAGAAGCGCTCCAAAGACCAGTCCGGCGATCACCCCAGGCACCGGGCCGAACCATTTAACAAGAGTTACCAGCATAAATGCCCCGAGCGTGACCATCCATCCTTGACTTAAATTAAACACTCTCGTAGACTTGTAAATAGTTACAATGCCCAAGGCGATCAGCGTGTACATACCGCCGAAAAATAGGCCTCCAGTGATGAATTGCAGAAATGTAGCCACCTTTTGATTCCTTTCTCAGGCTTATTCAGTCACATCAATCTTCCAGTTCTTGACCCCGGCGGTTGTCTCGACTTTGATGTAATACTCACCGGGTCCTTTAAGAACCCTCGTACCGGTTCCGGCACCCACAGTGGTCGCATCAATATAGTTTTCCGTTTCCCCTCGCGAATAAACCGCAATACTCAGTCCCCCCAAAGGGGCTTCCATCACATAATTGATTTTGAACTCTTTCTGCCGGATCTTGAAGGGCTTTGTAGTCATATCACTGCTTCCAGCAAATGTAGCAGGTAATTTGAGCGTCTCGCTCACTCCTGCTCGGACAATCTCCACCTGCCAGTTTGCGAGGTTCTTGGCCCTGACCTTGATATAGTACCTGCCTTCTCCCTTGTAAAGGTATGTGTTGCCACTGGCATTAAAAGTGGGGCCCTTCACCATTTCAATCCAGTTGACCTTGTCTCCCTCTGGGTACACATACAAGATAAAGTTGAGTGGCTTCTTTTCTTCACCTTTATATTCCCAGTTAATCTGCCACTCTTTGGTGTTGATACCAAACGGCTCGCTGGTGAAGTCTTTGGAATCACTGAACTTGAGCGCCTCCAACGGTGGAGGTGCTGGTTTAAGCATGGCACATCCAAAAACTCCCAATAAAAGTAATAATACACAACTAATAAAAAATAGCTTTCTCATCGATACCTCCTCCTTTCTGCTTTTCACTTTGGCTTGGGCGTCGGAGCTGAACATACACCGTTGCCCATCCGCTTTTCCTTGCGTTTGTAACCCAAAGCCTCATACGTGTATCCAAACCGGGCGTCTATTCGATGAAATTGCCTACGCTCATTTTTTCGTACCAGAATGATTGGGAGATTCTCATCCCGGTCGTTGAAGAAGTAGGTAATTTTGGTGTTCAAAGCCTTGGCGATGGTGAAAAGAGCGAGCACAGGAGACGAGACCTTTCCATTTTCTATTTTAAAGAGAAGACTCTTGGAAAGGTTCGTTTGTAAAGCCAGTTGTTGAAGAGTGATGGTCTTCTGCAGGCGCATAGAGCGGATCCTTTTACTGAGATCCTCTTCGGGAGAGGTTGGATTCGTTCTTCCGTATTTCTTAAGATTAAACTTTGTTTAATATGGGGAAACTTGGACAAACTATATCAGAGGGGATTTTTTTGTCAAGAAAAAAATTCTTTCCTAAAAAAATCTCCTTTAAAATTTCACCCTATTGCTGATTCTCGGTCGAATTGTAGCGTAGAAGAGTAGAAATTGAAAAACAAGTTTCAGGAGCAAGAAAACAACGGCCAAATTTAGTGCAATGCCGCTTCCAGAACCTGAACATATCTTGCCAATACCTTCACTTGTCCAAACCTGAAGATATCTGATTGAAATCTGCATCGAAAAGGGGAAAGGGCTCTTTATTGATTACAGGAAGAACTCACCATCACACTTGACAATGGTGCTGCCGCGTTACCCCTGAAGCGGCGGCAAAGGCCGCCACCTCAGGAAGAGCAGGGTCAGACTACTTCTTCGCTTCTTTCATCCTTTTTTCGTAGTTGTCCCGGACAGCTTTCAGTTCTTCAGGCGTTCTACAGATCTGCTCTGCCTGTATGGACTGCAGATCCTTCAGAACGGCGAAACCATACTTGTCACTGAACATGGTTTCACCCCACACGACATCCTCTACAACCGAGTGATCCTCTTTCCTCATGATTTTCCAGCCCTCCGGGGTCTCCCAGGCCAGAGGTTCCCTTTCTACAGCTTTGATCACTTTTTGCGGCTCTGTGGTTCGGGCCCTTTCTATGGCGGCTTTCAGGAAATAGACTCCCGCGTAAGTCTCCTGAGCCATGTAGTCGGGGTACTCCTTGAACCGGTCAAGGTAGGTCTTGACGAAATTGCGGTTCAAGATTGAATCTGGAGTAAGGAAGAAGTAACGAGCTGACACGAAGACTCCGTTAGGCATGTCTTTCCCAAGAGGGATCAGCGTCTCCAGGGCAGCGCCGTCTGTGAAGGCGAACTTCACATTTTTAAACAAGCCGGTGGGCAGGGCCTGTTTTATAAAATTGACGGCATCATTGCCCCAGAGAGATGACCAGACGGCATCCGGTTTGGTTTCTACGATCTTTTGTATAAAAGGCGTGAAGTCTTTCTCCATCAACTTTGGCCACAATTCGCCCACAACCTCCACATCCAGTTGAAGCTCCTTCAATTTTGAAATAAACGATGCCCAGGACTCACGACCGTAAGCGTAATCCGGTCCAATGTTCATCCAGCGTTTATATCCTCTTGGAGCCATAAAGTACGCTCCGGCGCGCGAGTGCATCATGGCATTACTCAGTGTGCTGAATAGGTAGGGATTGAATTTGACATCTGTGAGAGCGCTGGCCGCTGCCTGAGTAAGGACGAGGATCTTCTTTTGTTCCAGGACCAGGTCAGCCAAGGCTACCGCAATAGCGCTCGATGTGGGTCCCATGATGAAGTCCACTTTATCCTTTTTGATGAACTTGTTGACGATCTCAACGCCCACCTCGGGCTTCATCTTGTCATCTTCAAAAATGGCCTCCACCTTTCTTCCCAGGATTCCACCTTTGGCGTTTATTTCATCAAGGGCAAGCTGAACTGCCTGGGATCCATGCTTGCCGTAGCTCCCCATAGGCCCGGACATGATGAAAAGAACACCTATTTTAATGGGCTTGGCAGGTCTCTCTGCAGCAAGGGCAGGGCCGCAGACCAGAACAATCGAAAGAAAGCACAGAACAATTCCCATTTTCCATCTACTGTTGATCATGTCTATCCTCCTTCCAGAATGTGACTCTTGAAAGATCTCCCAATGAAAAATACCCTGATCTCTCTTGCAAGAGGAAACTATTTAAGTAATAAGAAATTGCTTCAGGATGGGTTGAATGTACAAAAAAAGAAAGTAGTATGTCAAGAACAAATAGAGCATTGATGATTACCGATTCAAATCAAGCATACTTTGCTAAAATGTCTGCTTGTGGACTTCAGGAAGGAGTCTTCACTCCCATGACAACCTCAAAAGTCACATTCTGGTTTGAAGTTTGAGCGGGGATAGTTCACCAGAAACTCATCTGTTTTCTCTCGGTTCGGATCCTTTCTCCCTCCCTAATTTTATAATCTAAATAGACAATAAGGTCTTCGACAAATCTTCTTTCCACTGGTGTCCTGAACTGTAACTTTGCGACCTCCAAGATCTTTTTAAGCTGGTTCCATGAGAGCCAACCTAAGCCCTTTGAGAGCAGACTGCCAATATCTTCATTTACTGGAAATAGCCCATGATGCGTGAGCCCCTTTGCGAGATTACGTGGGGATTTGTATCGGGTCAGGATCCAGGGTGGTCGATCGGTATCGATAATAAGAACAAAATAGAACTCCTTAACCCTATCAGGGTGGTTAAGATAATGGTACGAGGCCAAATCGAGGTATCTGATAATTTGATCCCTTTGCACGTCGCTTGTCGTCCTTAAACTCACGGGTGCGAGATATTTAGCCTCAATAAAAATGATCCCATCCTTATAAGAAATGGTTACATCTACCTCTGAAATTCCCTCTCTGTACTTTCGATTTACCGGCGGTCTATACTTCTTCCAGAACTCAAAGGAGAGGTTCTCAAAGGAGTGCTTGCTGAAGTCCTTTCCTTTGATCGCCTCTCCTAAGAATCTTCTCAGCCAAATGGTAGGGTCCAGGTTCTTGAGGATTCCAAACACATTTGCGGTCAACAAATCTTCGCTCGTTGTGCGGACAATGAGAGGGCAGTTGGATTTGCGAACATAATTGGGTGGGCAGACCTTCTTTCCTGATGTTTTATACAGTTCGAAGATGATGGACATGTCTGAGTTCGCTCCTTTAGAATTGGTTATTGCTCTTGTTGGCAGGTCTTACCGTAGGGACAATCCTTGCATTGCCACCCCGGGATTGGGTGAAACACTTCGTGGTCGATGGCCCTCAGAACCTTTCTCACGAGATGGTATGCCCAGGTGAAATCAACATTTCCCCTTACGGCATAATAGGTTTCCATGGAAGGGGTCTTCTGCTTCAAGAGTTGGTCGTATCGGACCAGGGTGTCCTCCCCGTTAGTATGAAATCTTATCTGCTTTAGGGCATAGGAGTAAAGCGTTCCCTGGAGATCCAGATCTATCTGGTCGTCGCTGAATCGCTTTGAGCTGGTCTTGAGCTCGACAATGACAAGAGTGTCCTCTTCGTCTGACTCGATGAGGTCAAAGATGCCTGACAGTTTGCATGGGAGGACCTCTCCTGTTTCCTCCAAGACCAGATCTACGGAAAATGGAACTTCTACCCCTATTATTCGCTGGGGTGCCACGTTCTCGTAGAACACCTTCACCAGTTGGGTCCCCTTTTCCCTGGTGGTGTCTCTGTTCTGATGCTCTTTGTAACGGATGTTGTTCCCCTGTGTCTCCCGGTCCCAGGATTCCTTGAAGTGTTTGGTCAATTCATCCAGAGGGATCCTCTGGCCGGTCTCTTTCAGGTTTCGGTAGAAGACTTTAGCGACTTCATGGATTGCTCGGCCAAAGGGAAAGTATTCTGGTATGAACTCCCATGGGATTCCCCTGACGTATTGGAACTGGTACTTCTGGGGGCATGTCAAATAGGTCTTCAACTGAGAGTACGAGATGTGAATGTATCGCTCAAAGTCCTCTCTCTTGGTTGCTTTCGGTAGCATGATGTGTCCTCCTTTGTAATTAGATTCCTCACATAGATTGGAGGGCGTTGATGAATGTTGATGCCTCCTCCTTGGTGAGGAA
>Ga0208192_1001061_pt1 | contig 17700 bp, 20 predicted proteins | sample June2015DPH_13_1_2_FD_184711 | JGI IMG/M metagenome (GOLD analysis project Ga0208192, IMG submission 184711) | Peatland microbial communities from SPRUCE experiment site at the Marcell Experimental Forest, Minnesota, USA - June2015DPH_13_150... | ecosystem: Environmental > Terrestrial > Soil >... | reverse complement strand
ACCAACGAGTTTGCTATGTCGGGATCTAACCAGGAAGGAAAACGAGCAGTTTGCCAAAAATGCGGCTTCGAGACAAACAGTCCGGAGATATTTGCACTCCACAAAAAGAATTGTCCACGAGTTTAGTTGCATCATATTTGCGATTTCGTCCTAATTGTGAGCGTAGGTTCTCATGGTTCTCATGGTGCGCAACTTGTCCTACCACATCGCAGCCACACGTCCGGATAAGAAGGGCTTGTGGACGATAGAGGAAACCTACACTGCAGAAGAAAGCGGCAAGGAACAATTAGTCGCACGTGTTACATCCCGCGGCAAGGTCCTAATGACCAACCTTACGTCTTATGACCTTGGGGGAAAATTGCCGGAGAAACCATCTAGCTACGAGAAAACATAAGATTGACGTGCCATTATGATGGCTTTGTAGGTAAGTGTGAGATGGTCAATTGTTCGTTACACGTCATGCTATGCGGTCAAATAGCTGCGGTCTGTAATCAAGTTGGTTCATGCGGACATTGAGAGCTATCTACGTCCGCTAAGTAGTATCTGCCGCATTTTGGGCATTTAACCTGCCGTAGTGTTTCCGTGTTGTGTCAGATGAGATATGGAAGGCCGAATACTTTTCGCTTGTGCAGAATAAGCGGGCCTTTGTCTGTATGCGAACTTGCTCTAGTAGTGCGCACACACGGAAAAACAGAATTCAAATTTGCTCGCACTGGCTAGGGGGTAACAAGAAATGGCTACACTATTCAGAACGCAGAGCAAGAAGACGAGGAAGCCTGGCAGCGCGGACAGAACTTCGTGGCGGTCGGAAGTGTTAAACCTGCAATAGCGACATTAGCTTTACACGTGATTTCTGTGCCGAAAGCGAAGAAGAAACCAAAGAAGAAAAAGTAACCAAAGAACCAAGCATTTCCAATGCGGCAACGAGGAAGTTGAAGTAGGTGAGTTAGAGCCCCCGCGAAGCTCTTCCACTGAAACCCTGCTGCCCCTAGGAACCTACCTATGTTTTTTAGGCGATGAGAGCCGCATTCGCGGGTGCGGTGCCCTCGGGCTTGCACCTCGCAGTCACACTGGGGTCGGAGCAAACTCACGGTTGTCAAATTCTGGAGTAGGGGGCGCCACTTCGTATTCATTGTTAGAACCGCTTGGCAGGAGTCCAGTGATGAGGAAGATAAGAAACACGTGTCTCGAGTACGGGTGCGTCAAATGCTGTTTGAATACGGAGATGCTGCTGAGCAGTTCAGACATCGTCCGGATAAGGGGCCTTGGTTTCTCTGAGGATTTCTTCATCGTCAAGAAGAACGGAACCGCCCGCCAGCTCAAGAATCTGTCGGGGAGATGCGTCTTTCATAACGGTCAGCGATGCACCATCTACAATTATCGGCCTGAAGGTTGTCGGCTGTACCCGGCCATTTTCTATGAAGACACGGAAGAAACAGATCTCGATTCATACTGCCCACACCACGGAAAGTTTCAATTGACGCCATGCATTTCACGCGAAGCCATCAAACTCGTTCGAAAATTGGATGTGGAGACGAAGAGACGACTCAGATCCCGGACCCGCTGAAGTACTCTCGCTCGCTCAAAAGAGTTGTCAGGGCTTAGTCTTCTATGCTTTCTTCGTGTTCACACATGCCGTCGTCTGGGTAGATCCTGCAGTAGAACGGTTTTGTCTCATGGATCGCGCACGAGTAGAGGCCTGTTTCCTCTCTTTTCAGAAAGGGGCAACTCTTCGTAACGAAAACTCCGTGTCGATTGTGAGGGTCAGTGGAATCAATCGCTATGTGCTTCAGAATGTCTACTCGTCCTTGTCTCTTCCAACGCACGATGTCCTCGTCGGTCGCCTCAAAAGACCCCAAATGAATGACACAGCAGTCCCCCGATCGCTTGCACCTGTGCCCCCGCAACAGCTAATCAACCAGATTCGTCAATACGCAGCGGACAAACCAGAAAGATACGGCATAAACTACGGGTGAAACGCGGCGAAAAAGCTTTCGAACCCTCAAAATGGTGGGCCCGGAGGGATTCGAACCCTCGACCAGCAGGTTCCCCCGTTATGCATATGAGCTTCGACTTTTGGCGTCTGTCGCTCTAGCCTAGCTGAGCTACGGGCCCAACCTCAGCGAAGTCATTCTCAGAGCATACATTCAAAAAGCTTCTCGGAGCCCCGCCTTTAGCCCAGCTACAAGCTAGACCTCAGAGTTCATTACATTACTTCCGTTTGACGGAGCTCTTACGCCATTGATCGCGCGGAATTCTGTGTCTCTCCTTTCTGCTATCGTTCCGCGGCCGCACGTGTTTTGGTTTCCTTTGAGCATTTATTCGATGTGTGCGGACATCAAATGTATAGATAGAGCCACCGGGCAATACCTGAAATGGCCTAACCGTAAGTTTGCAATGATCGAATCGGGTGCTACCCTTCTTGTGGAAATGTTCGAACCAAGCAGGGTATACGAAGTCGGATACTAGGACGCTGTCGATTTTGTAACCGAATTTGTCCGGTTCGCATGCGTCGCAGACTTCGTATGGGTATAGAAACCCCTTGTTAGACTGGTGTTGAACGAATAGGTTACTGCTCGGGTTCCCCAGCATTTCCAGTAGCTCGTGACTCAGGGTAACCGTCCACTCACAACCAAGCTGCTTATCGGTCCTCGCAAACACTTTACCCAGAGGCAAGCCTTTGGCAGTGATGTCATGATAGCCAAGGACGCCTGCTTGGTGTGAATCATCGAAAATTCCAATCCACCAAGAAGCGGGGCTGGGTTTTGATTTCTTAGGTAAGAAGACTAGTTTGGCATTTGCACCCCATGGGAGCGCAAAGTCGCGTCGTACTTGTGTTTGAAGTGACGGAACTACAGGTTTTACATCGCTGTCATCAAGAATCGTGCTTTCATTGATGATTTCAATTCTGGGGTGAGCCATGTAGATTGCTTTGCTCAATGAGGGGCTATAAGACTTCCCAAACTACGCGTGCACTACTGACGCTTTGTTACAAGGCTTCGACAAATGAGAACCCTCAGGGCAGAAAGTTGTCCTTGCCACACCAAATACGAACCCGACGCCAGGTTCTTCTACTCAGACGGGTTAAGTCACAGAGAGAAAATGCGTGCAAGTACACGTACAAGGGCATGGTTAATGGCTGGAGCCACGTCATTGTTGTGCCAAACAATTAGCTCTATATTCAAAACGTCCCACATAATATGAGTTGATTTAGCATGGCGAAAACGGACGACATCGGCTTTAATCCGCTCGAGGAACTTGACCGTAGCGAAGCACGCATCGTAGTCAGATTGGAGTTTAGGCGATTTCGCAAACCAGTGACACTCATACAAGGGCTGCCTAACTCACGATTGGCGGAGATTGCTCGCGAACTGAAACGGCGGTTTGGGGCCGGAGGAACCACTAAAGGCGGAGAGGTTCTACTTCAGGGAGACCATCGAGGCCACCTCAAAGAGGAACTCGTCAAGTTAGGATTCCCGACTGATCATATTGACATGATCTAAAGAATGAATTGAGGGTGGTGCTCCGGGCGGGACTTTCTGCGATTGAACCATCGCTTTCGAACCCGCGTCGCTGACTCTCTCCGCAAAGTCGAGAGGCCAGCATACTCTCGGCGACATACGCCTTGACCGGGCTATACTCGGTAGCCTGAACCGCTTCTACCGGAGCCCAACTGCCCGGAGCAATCTGACTAACGCAATTACACTCTATTTTAACAGTGTGCCAGGGACGAATAAAGAAGAGGAAAAATGGTAGGGACCTTGGCTTAGTATTCGGGCATCTCTCCGCCCCTTGGGGGTGGTGCTGGAGGCGGCTTAGCTGAGGCTATTACATCATCAATCCTCAAGATCATGGACGCGGCTTCGGCCGCGGACCGAATCGCTTGCTCTTTGACTCGGACTGGTTCGACTACGCCCTGCTTCCTCATGTCTTTGACTCCGCCTTTGAGGACATCGACGCCTTGCGACCCGCCCTCTTTCTTGTCGTGCGCCGAGCGAAGGGCAACCATAATGTCTATGGGGTCAAGGCCTGCGTTCTCGGCTAGGATCCTCGGAATCATTTCGAGTGTATCGGCGAATGCTTCTATCGCAAGTTGTTCACGCCCGCCAACCTTGCTGGCGTAGTCCTTGAGCTTCTTGGAAAGTTCGGCTTCGATTGCACCCGCTCCGGTAACAACTTTAGGCTTCTGCACAACATCGATAAGCACGGAAAGCGCGTCTTTCAGCGCCCGCTCAGCCTCATCGACTAGGCGCTCCAGGCCTGCTCGGATAAGGACGCTAACCGACCTTGGGTCCTTGCATCCTTCAATGAATACCATCTTATCGTCTCCGATCTTTCTTTCTTCAACAAGCTCCGCCTTGCCCAGATCGCTAGCTTTCAGGTCGTCCAGGTTTGTGATGATTTTCCCGCCCGTTGCCCTTCCTAGTTTTTCCATGTCTGATTTCTTAATTCTTCGTACGGCCAGCATTCCTTCCTTTGATAGGTAGTGCTGTGTGGTGTCGTCGATTCCTTTCTGGCATAGGACAACGTTTGCGCCGGAAGCTTTGATCTTGTCCACCATTTCCTTCATCATGTGGGTTTCCTCGTCGAGGAAGGCTTTCATTTGCGTCGGGTCGTTGATGCGTATTTCAGCGGATATCTCGGTTTTTTCAATTTCGAGGGCTGCATCTAGGAGCGCAATCTTCGCGTTTCTAACCTGCTTTGGCATTCCTGGGTGGACAACTTCCTTGTCTACGATTATACCCCTGACCAGTTGGGTGTCGAGGAGGCTTTTGCCTTCCTTCTTGACGAGCTGGATGTTGTCGATGTCAGCGTACCATGCGTCGCCGCGCTTTTCCCTAACCTGTTGAACTGCTTCTATGGCGATGTCGGCGAAGTGCTCACGGGCACCACCTAAACCCTTGCTATGCATCGCCGTCATGGCGACTTTCTTGAGCCCAACTTTGTCATCAAGTTTGATCGGTTCGGACAGGGAATCGATAAGCTGAATCGCTTTGTCTGCTGCTTTCTTGTAACCCGCCACAATCGTCGTTGGATGGACGCCGTCATCGAGCAAGTCTTGAGCTCGCTTTAGTAAACCCCCGGCTATGACTACCGCCGTTGTAGTTCCGTCGCCAACTTCATCATCCTGCGTCTTGGCGACCTCAACCATCATCTTCGCAGCCGGATTCTGAACATCAACTTCGTCGAGGACCGTGGCTCCGTCATTTGTGACGGTCACATCGCCGAGGCTGTCGACGAGCATCTTGTCCATTCCGCGGGGGCCCAACGTCGTTTTGACAACTTCAGAGACAATAATCGCCGCTGTAATGTTGCTCCGTTGAGCATCGCGTCCCCTGTTGCGAGTGGATCCTTCCTTTAGAATGAGTACGGGTTGACCAGAGAGATAGGCCATTTTTGTTACCTTAGGTGACTACTCAGCATAAAAACGGCCAGTAATTAAGCATTCTTCTATTCAACGCTTTGTCGGCTGAAGGCAACCTGGACGATAAGAGCCTGTTTGAACAACCACTTTCTAAACTGGATAGTCAACTCCACCAATTCTTCGCGTCCCAGTGTGAAATCCGACGCGGATTATCGAGCGAACTTATTATACCCGTCCACCCTTTCGTCCACCCAGAAGATTCTAGAATTTTCGGGAAAGTTCGAGGAAGCACACTTGCCCGTTAACCTCTTGGTGCGAACCAGCAAACTTCGAAATTGCACTCTCGTTACAGGTTTTCACGGAGTGGGGGAAACGGGATACATTTCGGTCTCATATCTCGTTCATGCTTTGAATGCTAAGAGAATAGGTTTCGTCGACGTGGACCATCCTCCCCCATTCATCGCAACATCCGAAGAAGGTTTAGTCACGCCCTTCGAGGTTTACAGGGCTGGGAGGATTGTGCTAGTGAAGTTGGAGTTTTCTCCGCATAGGGCGGAGGAGGCAGAATTCGCAAAGACTCTAGCGCGTTGGACTATGGAAAACAAATTCAAAGACGCTGTTCTCATCGGAGGCCTAGACGGAGCCCTGAAATCGGGCAAGGACGGCGTCAGAATTGTCACAACTGGAGATTACACGCTAAAAGCAAAGAAGATGAAACACCCAAAACTTGAAGCAGGCCTCTTCGTCTACGGACCGTTGGCCGTCATGTTGGGGGAATTCGAGAAGCTGAACTTTCCTGCCGTAGCAGTGCTCCCCTACGCCTCTGCTGAGCACGCCGATCCTAAAGCTGCGGCCACTGCGATTAGGGCGGTGTCGAAAGCGTACGGACTAAAAGTCGACGTCAGGGACTTGGAATACGATGCCGAAGATATCGAAGAGGAAATAGACAAGCGAATGCAACAAACCGCCCGCTCACTACGCGGCATGTACGGCTAATGCAACATTCATACATTGGTGAAGAGTTACCGAACCCAAGTTAGGCTCATGAATAGAATAGCTGATTTCGAATGCAAATGCGATTCCTAGGTGCCTGTCAAGAAGTAGGTAGGTCTGCGGTCGCGGTCAAGGGCGCCCGCAGCCAAATCCTGATGGATTACGGCGTTATGATAAACCACGATGTAGGCTTCCCAGTGCACGTTTCACCAAAGGACCTAGACGCAGTTGTCCTAACCCACGCTCACCTCGACCACAGTGGACTGATACCCCTATTCTACGTCCACTCGAAGCTACCAGTCTACGCGATCGAACCGACCTTCAAACTCACCAGAGTACTCGTGCGTGACATGATCAAACTCAGCGGTTACTTCCTTCCGTATGAGTACATAGACCTCGAAACGATGATGAACCATGCCGTTCCCGTTGAATACCATTCAAAATTCAAGGTCGGCGATTCTGAACTCACAATGGTCAACGCGGGCCACATACCCGGCAGCGCACAGATAATAGTGGAAAACGATGGCAGACGTGTACTCTACACGGGCGACTATAACCTAATTCCAACCCACCTTGTTCCCGGCGCTGACAGAGAATACAAGAACTTAGACGCCATAGTGATCGAGAGCACCTACGCTATGGGCGACCATCCCGACAGGGCTGAGTCTGAGCGCAACTTCGTCTTGGCCTGCAAGGAGGTCGTGGAAGGGGGCGGAACCGTCCTCGTTCCAGCCTTCGGAGTGGGCCGGTCCCAGGAAATTCTTTGCATGCTCGCCGACCACAACTTTAACCACAAAGTCTTCGTCGACGGCATGGCGTTGGATGCGATTAGAATGTTAGAGCAGTATCCGAACTCGTTGAAAGACGAACAGCTGTTCCGAAGGGCCATGAAAGAGGCAGAGCAAATCAAGAATTGGAATGACAGAAGACGCGCGGCCCGCACTGAGGGAGTAATAGTGTCGCCTGCTGGGATGCTCAAGGGAGGAGCATCCGTTTTCTACATGGAAAACATCGCGAGTAACCGGGACAACGGCATCTTCCTTGTCAGCTACCAAGTTCCAGGCTCACCCGGCAGGATTCTCCTTGAGGAGGGTCGTTTCATCTTGCACGGCAAAGCAAGGAATGTGGAAGCCCGGGTTGAAAAATTCGATTTCTCTTCACACGGTGGAAAAACCCAACTCGAAGAGACCTTGAGAGAACTTGACAAGAAAACTCGGGTGTTTGTCGTTCACGGGGAGGAAGCAAACTGCAAGCATCTGGCTGAATGGGCATCTCGAGAACTAGGCCTACAGGCCTTCACACCCCGACCAGGTGAGACCTACGACATCTGAGGTTCTCGGAGTTATTCAAGTAGGCTTAACAAGTGATTACGCGCTTGGCACAATTAGGAATCAACTCTCAGACAGTTTTCCAAGCTTTTCGTTGGAAACTATGCGTCCGCTTCCCGACGCCTCAGAGGCTTACGATTCGTTTCGCGGGCAATACCACTCCACTCGCCTCCTTGTGCTACTGGAGAAACACCTACGAACGGTCCCGGTGAACCGGATGTTAGGTGTCGCAGCCTTTGACCTCTATGTCCCTGGCATGAACTTCGTATTCGGCGAGGCCAGATGCCCAGGCCACGTGGCGGTCATTTCCACAAGACGCCTGAAACCCACTCCCCAGAACCAACGCTTGTTTCGGGACCGAGTGCTTAAGGAAGCGGTCCATGAAATTGGGCATACGCTGGGGCTCAAGCATTGCCCTGACACGTTGTGCGTGATGCATTTCTCTGAGCATATTGGCGATACGGATAGGAAGAGTACGGCCTTCTGCAAGGATTGCCGCTCGGATTTGAAGGCGTAGAAAGTTGAGTAAGAAATTCAAGGCCAAGCCTGACCAGCTAGTTCCTGAAATCTCTGCCATTGCCCTCGCAGGGCTGCTCACGTTTGGCCTTCAATCATCCAACGCGCCCATCGTTCCCATTACCATCTTCCCCGAAACAACAAGCGGGATCACACTGAACGCGGGCATCTTCGTAGTTTTGATGGCAGCGACTGGAACGATCATGTACCTGTTCATAAAATTCGGGCTGAAACGCCTCGTCAGATACCTGATCAACATCGCACTCTTCGCGCTCCTGTTCTTCTTGTTCACTTGGTATGGGTCACTATACGCAAGCTACTTGCCACAGTTTTTGAGTTCGACCAGCTGGGGCTGGCTCATCGTAAGCCTGCTAGGGGCGGTTGTGCTCGGGCTATTAATCTACAAAGCGAAAGGGGCACTGCATTTGGTCGGTATAATTATTATAGGCGGCCTCACGGGAACATTTCTCGGCGTATCCATACCAACCTTAACGGCGGTCGTGCTCTTGCTGGCGTTAGCGGGCTACGACCTCTTCGCAGTCTACAAGGGCCCTATAGGTAAAATCGCTCAATCAACTGACCTAGAGGACTTCACAGGGGCCGTCTTCACGTATGGAGACTTGACGGTCGGGATGGGGGATATGGTGTTCTACTCTATGCTCGCGAGCAACTCAATGATGAATTTCGGGCCTCTACCATTCTTCGCCGCGGCCGTCGGATTGGTCATTGGCGCTTACCTTGGGTTCAAGATGCTTGAAGGGCGCGACATGTTTCCAGGCCTACCGTTCGCCATAATTCTCGGATTAGTGTTCATGTATGCTGCTTCGCAAATCTTGATTATGCTAAAGCCGGCCTGAGCGAGCCCATTCTTCACTACCAGTAGGATGGGTAACATGTTGTCCCCATAAAACCGCACCACATATTGAAAAAAACACACTTAGGGTCTTGCTAGCCTTACTACCTCAAACAAGTCATAGTCTTCAGCTAGAAGTTGGAGAAGATCTGCTGAACCTTCCCACGCTGCCCTTCCGAAAATCATGATCATCATCGGATGCGATGAAGAAATTGCTTCCCATCCTCCGCGCACTACTATTGGTTCATCTCCGCCAACGTGCAGTTTCAAGATGTCAATTCTTCTTTCATCTAACGATTCGGCAATACTATCTAACGTCGTACACGGCACCTCAACAGATTTTTCTCCAACTGGACGAAGAGGATCCTGTCCCAATATAATTGCAGGAAGAACCGAGGATGTCTGAGAACTACGTACAGTGAGCGGAGAAGGAACCCGATACTAAACATAATAATTCCAGTACGGTCTGAAGGTCAAGAGTTTTCAACTACAAAAAATCCATATTAGTCTTAGGTTTGGTGAAATTACACGTTCTTCAAACTTAGAGTAGGATACAAGTGGCTCACCTGAGATCCGGAACAGTTACCATCGTGATTCCCACTCACAACAGGTACGGGAAGCTGAGAGCACTTCTGGAAAGCATAGAGAAAAACCGACCAAACGAATTAGATTCGGTGATAGTTGTTGATGATTCTGAAAAGCCGGTTAGAATCGCCTCAGATTTTCAGAGGCTGAATCTTGTACATAAAGTGCTCAAAGAGCGCTTTTTCATCTCGAGAGCCAAGAATATAGGATGGAGAGAAACGAAAACAGAATTTGTGTTCTTCATCGATGACGATAACGTTGTAGATGAGGGAACGATACCACGCGTTTATCAGGCTATTTTGAGACTGCCTAAAGTAGGGGCGGTTATGCCCGCAGTCCTTTACAAATCCAAGCCAAGCTTAGTATGGGTGTACGCCGCCCAATTCTTGAGGTCGGGACCAAGGTTTAATCTAATAGGTCGCAACCTTCCTCGCGATGCGTCTTTGGAAAACAGGCTTCTTGTTGCCGATGCCCTTCCAAATGCCTTCATGATTCGAAGAAAAGCACTCGACGATATTGGCGGTTTTGATGAACGATTGGTGGTAAACAGTTCTATGGACCTCTCTCTGAGATTGAAATCGAAGGGTTGGCAAGTACTTTCGTTCACAGGCTCATTCATTTATCACGATGTTGAACCACCTGGAAAAATAGGTTGGTGGGCTACGCATGGCGCAGCAGATCCCAAACGCGTCAGGTTCGAAATTCGAGACTGGTTCATCATAATGCATATGATTCACGGGAAGAAGAGGTTCTTCATGCTACGCGCAATGCTCGAATCGTTGAGGTTCATCATTCCCAATTTGCTTGCATATGTTCTTCGCAGCAAGTCGAGGAGACAGCTCGTCCTTAGCCTTGCTAACGGATACATCGAGGGAATACGAATCACATGCTAAGCATGTTTTGGTCAGAAGTAATGTGAACTCGGCGAATGTGCTTAAGCTGATCAGAACGATCGCGGTACTCTTGGCACCGATTGCCGTGCCTTCGGATTGTTCAAAATAGTGATCGACTATTATGATCCCCCCCGACGCCATCCTGGGATTGTCGTCAGCCATAACCGGGATAGGTCTTTTCCTCTCGCATAAGTCTAGTACAGCGAATCTCGGGATGTCAACGAAGCGAGGATACACGGTCCTCTTGGCGTCAGTTTTGATGTTTGGGGTCGTGGCCTTGACTTTAGGCGTTCTTGATATTACTGCAATTTTCTTCGACTACACGGTGGGACTAATGTTTACTTTCGCTGTTTGCTGTAAACCAGCTTCCAATTGATCGGACGAAGATTCGCACCGAGCAGACAAATCGAGAAGTTTTGGAAGGTTGTCAGGAACCTGTGAACTCAGCGTTGTAACGTTTCCACCAACCCTCATTACCAGGGGGCTTTGGGCTTCAACCCATACGAGTTTCATTTTCTGGCACCGGTCGGAGATAGCCGCTCACTTTTCAATATGTTGATAAGGTATCTTATGTTGAGCCATGTGAAGACGATCCCAGAGACTAATAGTAATGTAACCCTGATCGGTTCTATTTGACTAAGCGCGATTTCGAACTCCTGATAGTTGGTATAGATAGGTGAGAGAAATCTGACTAGAAAATAGTTGTTCAAAATGAGGTAGAACAAGGCTGTGACCACAGTCGCTGTGAGCAGACGTTTTCGTTGAGGGTTCCATAGGGCTACGTCCATTACCCCCAGAGCCACAAGGTAGATAGAATATTGTTCGGTCACTCGAGCCTTGAAAATGAGAAAAGCGAGGGTCACCACAAGCATCGATTGGACAACTCCATAATCAGTCCCGAAACCAAGTTTGCGAAATGCCAAGATTGTAAATGCGGCGATTACGGGAATCCAAATGAAGCCCAATATTCTGTAAGCGTTCTGGGATAATGGTGGGTAGATTCCCAAGTAGAATAGAAATGCTAACACGTCCCAAACAGACATCGAGCCCAGGGCCCCGCCCTTGCCTATCGTCGATGCGAGTGTTCCCATGGCGGTGGAAAGAGACCAACCCATTCCCGTGATTGTGAGAATGGAGGCTAGGGTAGGTAATGCAACTGCCAGAAAAACAGGCCACCAATTTCGCGTTTTTCCGAACGTTATTGGAATCGCGTAAATAATAGCCAGCGACTTAGCAAATATACCGAGGCCTGACCAGAGACTTCGTTTCGCGAAGTTAGTTGTCATAATTGAAATCATGATGAAAGACATGGCGATCGAGTCGAACATTCCCCAGATTCCTGAAAAGACTACCGTGAATGGTGAGAAGAGCCAGAAGCATAGGGCCCAAATGGGAACACCTTGCTTAGCGGTCCTCGAGGAGATATACGAAAACAGAAGATATGCTAGGGCTAAATCGCCCAGAATCATCGGTTGTTTAAGAAGAAAATAATACACGAATCGGTTACCAAAGCCTACTGTGGAGTAGACAATGTATAGCAAACCGGTGAGTATGGGCCAGAATGGGAGGTATCCTATCGCCGCACTGTTTTGTGATGAATAAACGTTCGCGAAACTAAGTCCAAGCACCGGCGGTAGAGACCCGTAGGGGTCCCCCCCATGAACCATTGCGTAACCCAGACGTACCCACAGTTCGAAATCAAAAGGATGCCCAGTCCAAAAAGAAAAAATCTCGCGGATCAGAAAACCAAGAAGGAGTGCGGCTGCAATCCTGTGCCGACCACCCAGGCTGGTCAACATCGTTTTAGATTTCTCACTAGAATTGTTTTGTTTATTGTTTACTGATTTTGAAAGACGAACAGGGTTTGATCCCCGACCCTATTGAATGGAAAGCGGCCGCCCAGAATCAGTTCGAATTTCTCCAGCACTGATGTGATACGCTTGAACTTCACATAATAGTCGCTCAGGTAAGCTGGAGGCAAGAAGGCCGGCAGCGCAATCAGCCGCTTAAGTTTGAATTTCGTGGAGAAGAATTCTGAGAAAGTGGCTGGAGGGTAATAGAACGCGGGGATGTCCATCCCCCCAACTGAAACCATGACAGGTTGTTTCTTCCGAGGAGCCATCTTTTCGAATTGGAGGACAGCTGCGTGGGACAGAGCTTCACCGAGGCAGAACGAATTTCTAACCGAGCAAACGAAATAGCCGCGTGGAACGAGAACCGACGAGAGTCCGTTCACGAATCGCTCCAACTCAGGTTCGCAGTTTAAAGCGCCATTGAAACAATACGCTGCGTCCACCTTGTTAGCAATTTCTTCTACCTTCTGTATGTCTGCCGCTCTCGCTTGCAGAAGAACTATCTTCTCGGAAAGCCCTCGCGCATTTACCTTTTTCCTTACGAGCTCAATCATCTTTTCCGCGATGTCCGTGGCAATGATCTTCGAAACGTGTCCGGAGATTTCTATTGCCTCGGCGCCCGTACCGCAACCTACTTCGAGGAGGGTATCACCAGGCTTGGCCAAGTCTAGGATCTCTCTTATCGAGCGTTTCCGAATCCAGGTGTTGATGTAGTTGTGGCTTATTGTGAAGTCGTATTCTTCGGACGCGGAGTCAAAGGCCTCAGCTATGCCTCGGTAATAGTCACTGTTTTGGCTGAGCCATTCTCGGTAAGTGGTGACCGCTTCGCCCTCACCCTTAATGGCACCTCTTTGAATCGGGGATTTTTGCGGTGTTAGACGAAGACACGCAGCCGGTTTGGAGTACCAATCCCTTACGACTCTGCCTCCGTATTTGGAGGCGAAGGCCTCAACTGTTTTCGCCTCCTCGCTCTTGGAAGCTTTTCTCGCAGCCGCTTCGAATACCCATTCCCTCGTCCTCACCTTGACCTTCCCTGCAAGCAGAGCATTCTGAACCCAGTCGCTCTTTCCATCCCCTGCAAGTACAAAGAAGGAACTTCCGAGGACAACGAAGCGAACTTCAACTATATGCGGCAGTTTCGTGAGTCGGCCTTCCGTGATTAGCTTGACCCTATCGGCCACACCTGCATTGGAAATTCGTGCCGATTCCATTATCGAGGCAACTCACGCAGCGTCAGGATCGACTTCCAACCCTATCCCACAATGTATGTTTCTTGCTGGATGACAGGTTGTCCCACATCGCTAGGACAACTGATACTGCCTCGCCGACCAAAGCAACCGGCAGTGCAAGCGCTAACCTAGGGGACCTAGAAAGCGTTTTGACTAAAATCGACAAACTCAGAAGAGGACTCTTGACGAGCATTGACTCCAAAGTGCGAGGCGATTCGCCGACAGATTGCCAAATCTGGAGGTGCCCATAAACGATCCTTCTCCGTTGGCGCATCAAATCAACGAAAACGCTCGGTACTTCAATTATGACGCGTGCCTCCTGAGAAAACCTAATGGAATACCCCACCTGGTAAGCGGTACCAGCCAAATACGCTCCATCATTCACGGTCCCGGCTGGCAACTTGTGAAGCGCTTCGGATCTCACAACGATAAGTTCATCACAACAATGATTGTTTCTGCCGTTTTCATTAAGCCGCAATAAGCATTCGTTATGTACCCCCCACATTAACTCCGAGACCGCTCCGATCATTCCTGTCTTCCCGTCTACAAGAGGAGAAGCGGAGATCATTCCAACATTGCTGTCCTCAACTATCTCACGAAGCAATTTCGAAATCGCCCCTCGCTCCGGAAGCGCGTCAGAATTTACGAGGACAATGAACTGCCCATCAACTCTTTCTATGATTACATTTAGGGCAGTGGATTTCCCTGTTCTTCTAGGTTCCTCAACCAACACGAAACGTCGGTCACGGCGCGCAAGCTCGCGTGCGAATGTCATTGCCTTGGGTTCGCAGCCACTTGCAACTAGCACTATTTTTCTTAGCATCAGACCTGTGGGGTATGATTCGCTCTCTATGAGGGCAAGCAATCTGTCCAACTTTGCGGCGGAGTCCGCTGCACAGATACCTATCGAGAAACCGGTCTCAAGGACGTTATTTCTGTGTAGGACAATACTTTGGCTCATCGGTCGGAACCACGGCATCTCCCTAGTAATGCTATTTGCCCCACAAACCGCGGAGCCACTCATAGAAATTCGAAGTATAGACGCACGAGACCGCGCTCATCTTCGGTTCGAAAATACGAAAATCTTGCCCTTGCGACCTCAGCTTTAGGTTCGTCAAGTATGCCCTAATTCGGAGATAGCGGCTCAGAAAAACGAATGCGATGCATTCAGCCCATTTGAAAGAGAAGGAAAACAGCCTTGAGTCCCGCTCAACCTCAACCCCCTGGCTATCAGTCTCGACCTTCAGGCCTCGGAGCTTTGCAGCGTAAGGCATCGAATAAATATCTTGAACCCAGCTGCTCCCTTCCAATATCTTTCTATAATGACCTGCACCTGCCACTGGTTTTGCTTTGAGTAATTCACGAGCAAAGAGTGGATTCGTTCTATTCCTTTGGGATTCGTTTGCAAAGCCCTGCTCGTCATGGACGTAGCTCAAACAAAAAAGGGATAGGTGAGGCGCGCGCAAGCCGAGGAGTTTGGTCAGCCTCACAAAAACCAACGTCATGAAAGCTGTGAGCCAGAGCCTATTTCGCTTCGTAACTATGAACAGGTCAATATCGTCCCATTTGTCCGCGCTTCCGTAGGCAACGCTGCCGGTAACAGCGACTGTCCGAATGAAAGGCACCATGCGTCTCAACACTCTCGCGAATTCCGCAGCGGAATCTAACTTCGCAACGGACATCTGTTCTCTTTCCAAGCGAGAAGTGTTGGCTTGGCTCGCGTTTGTGAAAAGGTAGCCGTCCTTGATATCAAAAGGAATGTCCGCAAAGTTACGTGTTGATAAGATGGACCGAAGCTGCTCGCCAGTAAGTTGCGTTTTCGGCAGAAAATAATTCGCTACTTCTTCTAAGGTGAAGGGAAAGTTAAGATATTCGGAAACTTTGAAGACCTTCTCCAGATCCTCATGAATGTCGTCCGAACCGGCTTGATCCTCCGCGGGGAAGTTTGCTTGCAACTTAAACCATCCCTAAGTTTGAACTTACAATCATGTTTGCTGAATTTTGCACTCGTTGGCTGGCGATAATATAAAAGAATTACTACTACAATCGTAGTAGCTTACTTGCACGAAACCTCGGACTGAGATTCAGCCCTCTGCGAAGAGTAGTTAAGCTTGTTCACGCAGGTACGTTCGCGCGGCATGACGTGGATTGACCTGCACCGAGGCCCCTCACGCCAGATGAGGAGATGCATCTCCGCTGACCGCAATAACGCTTATAGTGGCTAACTGATTCTTGCCGTATCGAACGGTGCCCGAATGTCGGAATCTCGGGAGTACGTAGCGCCCAGCTGGGACAAGATCTACGAGATGATCGTCGACCTTGCCCTCAGGATCAGGGAGTCGGGTTTCAAACCAGACCTTATCGTTGGTGTGTCAAGAGGCGGTTGGGCACCGGGAAGAATCTTGTCCGACTTACTAGAGAACACCCACACGGCTAACATCAAAATTGAGTTTTACGTGGGCATCGGAAAGACAGGGCATAAGCCCGTCGTCACTCAACCAATTAGCGAAGATATCTCCAACAAGAATGTGTTGGTCGTCGATGATGTAGCTGATACCGGGATGAGCCTCAAAGTCGCTTTGGACCACGTGCTTGAGAAAGGGGCTGGAATTATCAAGACAGCAACCGTATACTACAAGCCGCACAGCACGTTCAAGCCGGACTTTTTCGCCGACACCACTAGCAATTGGATAATCTTTCCGTGGGAAAGACTAGAAGCGACAAGATTGCTGCTCGAAGAGGCCAAGGCTGAGGGACGCAGTCTAGATTCAGTTCGTGCAATATTGAGGAGATGTGGCATAGAAGGCAAGATTGCGGAATCGCTCTTCCAACTCGCGAACGGCGGTTCCTAGTTCTTGCTATTCGAGATCAAGGAATTAGAAGCGTGCGTTTGGATTTCAGCATTTGACATTAAACCGGATGGAGTAGAAGATGTGCTGCGGTTGATGCAAGAAAAGTTCCCGGACATTAGCGTCCAACTAGTAGACTTAGACAAGGTGGCAGGCTCTCGCTACTTGCTTCTAGCTACCTTCAACGCGCTCAAATCCTTCCGTTCAAAGCAGCCAATCGCACGTTCGCTCAGCATGGAAATCCTGCTCTACGTGGCAGCGAATCGACAGATAGGCGAGGCGTTGAAAAATGTAGGCGTTACCGCGGAAACCAGAAGAGTCGCCGCAATCGTCGTAAGTAAGTCGAGAGAGCAGGTCTTGAACCCTGCCGGTGCTCTCCGTGAAATCCTCAAAAAAGAAGAATCTGACCAATTAGTCGATGAATGGGACAAAGAGCGCATTGAACATGTCCGATCGGCCCTTGGGATAGGAGACAAGGAGATCAGGGCTACACTTCGCAAGAACGAAGACCCGGCCAAAGCTGTCGAGCGTTTAGCGATTGAAAGGTCTGCTATGCTCACTATAAAGAAATGAGAACGTCAGGCCTTGCGCTTCTCGCGTTCAACTGAGAGGACATCCTGCGAGCTGATTAGGGCCAAGCCTGCAAGTTGACCAATTACCTCGACTAGCACGATCTTGTCAGGATTATCTAGGTCGACTTTTCGCTCAATGCGTTTTGCAACCGTATCAATTATCGTTTTGCTTGATAGATCCGTGTGCCGTTTCTCGACTGTGATTCTGAACTTCTCTTCTTTCCCTATACCTTCTGCCACGGCGACAGCAGCCCCGTTGATTGCATCGAGGCCAGCCTCTACGACCCTTTGAATTGGAACGAGCTTCAGGGTGTACTTGAATTCCCAAGGTCTCTCCTTCAGGAGAACACGAAGCTCTCGGATTGCTTTGATCGGGTCAAGTTTTGTTTTGGCAACTACCAATCCGATGACAGAGGTTGTCTCGATTGTTGAACCGCGGTCACCGACTTCTCCGAGTAGATACCACATTTCGCTGCATGTGTTTTTCTCGTTGCCCCTGCTGGTCGAGATGACCAGGTTGAAGTCGTTCAGCAAAGAGATGCCCCGGATTCGTGCGGAAGGTATGCTCGTACCTTAATAGCTATCTTGGGTTCCTCTCTCGAAGACAGCGCATTATTTCCAGTCTCCCAATCGGTCCTTCGCGGAGAATAGTGAAGGTGGGCTG
>Ga0208192_1001053_pt1 | contig 17748 bp, 24 predicted proteins | sample June2015DPH_13_1_2_FD_184711 | JGI IMG/M metagenome (GOLD analysis project Ga0208192, IMG submission 184711) | Peatland microbial communities from SPRUCE experiment site at the Marcell Experimental Forest, Minnesota, USA - June2015DPH_13_150... | ecosystem: Environmental > Terrestrial > Soil >... | reverse complement strand
TCTTCCTGGTTATGGATTCGATTATTTGCTTCGAATCAGCCGGCGACTCTGTCTTACCCGGGCCTCCAGGGAAGATAGTATCTCCCGAAATAAGATATTTTCCTATTACAAAGCACACACTGCCGGGTGTGTGACCAGGCGTATGAAGGGCTGTTAGACTTATATTTCCAAAGGATACCTTTTCACCGTCATCCAGGAGAATTTCTGGTCGTAGAGGGAGACCATTGGCGTCCAGACGATGGGCGCCAATGGGAATCCTTAGCTTGGACTTTAGCTCGGACAGTGCGCCGACATGATCCATATGGCTATGAGTTATTAGTATGTATCTGGGATGAGTCCCTTTCAACTGTTTTAGAATTTCAGCTGCTTCTGCGGGAGCGTCCACCAACACACTATCTCCGGTCAAGGGACAGGTGATGATGTAACAATTCGTGTAGCAATTAGTATTGCAGGGTCCCAATGTGCGCCTATCGATCTGAACGTACTTATTTTTTGCCACCCGTGCCACTTTATTCCCTCTGGGGATGATAAATTTTCTTTTTCAGTATATCCCCGAACCCATTCAGTATATCGATATCACATTAAAGAGAGAGGTTCAAGGCTGTCTGTATTGTATGGAGCTCCTTTATTCATTGGCATTTCTAAACAGGAGGGGATATTTGCTCCATAAAACCTTTCATCGTTTCTTTGGCTACACGGTCTTTTGGGTTATCGGTTGTCATTACTCGGTGATCATCTCCTGAATCTTAGATATCACTTCCTCCCTCTTCACCAGAAAAATCTCACCTGTTCTCCTCTTTTTGATCTCCACCAACCCTTTTTTTAAATTCTTCTCACCTAATGTCAATTTTAATGGAATCCCAATGAGTTTCCTCCCGATCATCGTATAAGGCTTCTATTCCATTCTCCGAAAGCATTTGATAGAGTTGCTCATCTGTTGCTTCAAGACCCCGATAGGTGGTATTATTTTTGTGTTTCGGTGATAACCTCTCAAAGGGAACAATCATGGCCGGTATGGAGATCATTACTCTAAATTCCATATCCAAATGTCTCTCAAGATCCTTTTTCGCATCCCTGACTGTACTCGTTGCATGCTTGATGATATTCAGTGCAGTTGTTTATGGCGGGTATGATGTCGAGACCGTCTTGAAAAAGATGGAAGCCGCCTACAATGAGGTCAAGGATTACCAGACTGAAGTGGAAGTAAAAATCTACAAAAAAGACGGCTCCTTTAAAACGGAGAAGTCCTTATACACCTTTAAGAAGCTAAAGTGGATCCGCTTCGACTTTGTATCACCCCGTCCAGGTATAATCTTGGTGTATCCTGACCGGAATGGGAAGGTTCTCATGCGACTGCCGGGTTTGTTGCCGGTTTTCACGTTTCATCTGATGTTGGATGATCCTCTCCTGGAAACCCCATCAGGGCAGCGAATAGACCAGACGGATCTGGGGCTCCTGATCAAGAATATCCGGCACAGCCTGACAGATCAGTGCCGGGGGCCGGTATCGATTTCAGAGGACAAGGATACCATTCAGATTCAGGTCCTGGCGAATGACCATTTTCGGGAGGGGGTAGAAACAACATACCAGTCCCTGATCAGTAAGGAACTGTGGCTTCCTGTAGAGGTGGGCAAGTCCACGCCTATTGGCGTGCAGGAGGGGAGAATCATCTTCCGGAACCTCCGGATTAATATCAACGTTCCAGATAGTCTGTTTCAGTAAGACAGGTGATTTAGGTGATGGAATTTCTTGGCGGAAATGACTCCATCACAATATGATTCGAGGGCCTATTCTTTTTCAAAACTTAGTTTGGACAAGAATGATGGTTTTTGTTAAATTGACCGTTGACGGGTATAGGAAAGAAGACAGGTTCTAACCGAAGACGAGGTGCTCCATGGATATTTTTGAAAAGTGCGCAAAAGCTACGGAATATGAATCTGGATTGAAGGAAAGTGGCTACTATTTCTTTTTTCGGAAGCTCGAATCCCCGCAGGATTCTGAAGTGGTGGTCAACGGGAAGAGAGTGGTCATGATCGGTTCCAATAATTATCTTGGACTCACCAACCACCCCCGGGTGAAGGAAGCAGCGCTCAAGGCCATTGAAAAATACGGTAGCGGCTGTGCGGGTTCACGATTTCTAAATGGGAATCTCGAGATCCACGAAGAACTCGAAAAGAAGCTGGCCAGGTTCTTTCGGAAGGAAGCGGCTCTCGTCTTTGCAACCGGCTACCAGACCAATTTGGGAGCGATCCCTGCTCTTGTGGGCCGGAACGATGTCGCTATTATCGATAGGTACGATCATGCAAGCATCATTGATGGCTGTCGCCTTTCTTTTGGCCAAGTGAAAAAATACCGTCATAATGATATGAAGGATCTGGAACGGGTCCTCGAAGGGACGAAAGACAAAGATAAATTGATCATCGTGGATGGTATCTTCAGTATGGAAGGGGATATTGCTGATCTCCCTGATATTGTGAGGCTATCCAAGGCCTATGGGGCGAGGGTCATGGTAGACGACGCCCATGGGGTCGGCGTTCTTGGAAATGGAGGACGGGGAACTGCGGAGCATTTTGGCCTTGAAAACGAAGTAGATCTTATTATGGGAACCTACAGCAAATCCCTTGCCGCGATCGGCGGCTTCATCGCAGGTCCGTCAGAGGTGATCAATTGGATCAAGCACCTGGGTCGCTCGATGATCTTCAGCGCCAGTCTCCCACCCTCCCTGGTGGCATCGGTGATCGCCGCTTTGGACATCGTCGAAGAACAGCCCGAATTAAGAGCCCGGCTTTGGAGAAATACGCACAAGATGCTGAGAGGATATAAAACGCTCGGGTATGATACAGGAACGAGCGAAACTCCGATCATTCCCATCCTTATTAAAGACACCATGAAAACTTACCAGATGTGCAAGCTCCTCTTCGAAAATGGTGTCTTTGTCAATCCGGTCATTAGCCCTGCAGTCCCCCCAGGACGAGAGCTCCTCAGGACAAGTTACATGGCGACCCACACGGAGGAACAGTTGGATAAGGTCTTGGCTGCCTTCGAGAAGGTGGGAAGACAGCTGGGAGTGATCTGACGGAAACCGAGGGCATGACGAAACAAGACCTGCACCTTCAGGAGGTAAAAATCGAACAAGATCTCATGGCCTTCATCCGATTTCTCTGGGAGGTTTAACGGGAGATCGGTATTGGGTCCCCCCTCTCATTAAAGGCCAGCTCTCCAAATTTAGTCCCTCTCACATCCCTTTAGAACTTATCCGTAAATAATTCCAGCTTGTAAAGTCCCCCTTCGCAAAGGGGGACTTAGGGGGTTTTCCCCAAGGATGACGTATTAAATCCCCCCTCGCCCCCTTTACGAAGGGGGGGAAAGCTATTTGCGGATAAGCTCTTAGTTTCCATTCGGGCACGATTCTTCTTTTGCCCAAGAGAAGAGGCCACTGAAGAAGGTGATGCGCGCTCTTTTTATTTTTCTTTTGCAATTCTTTCATATTCCTTTTTTACGACTTCTTCGCCCCAGTGACGCTCAAGGCTTCTAACTATAAAATGGCCACGTGCCATTGATTGAAAATGATTTATAAAAAGTAAGTTGATTGTCGCGCCACCAGCCGCCCCGACGATAGGAACTGCTTCTGCCGCCGCTTTCTCAGAAATAACCACGCCAAATCTAGAAGCAATTCTGGCAATCAAACGCACGATGACGGGTGCACCCTCTTCTACGAACCCTTTCTCGGCAATGAACTCGCCTGCTTCTGTGAGCGTACGAGTAAGTGCTATGCGTGCAGCGTAATAGCCTGTTTCTGATGCATCATCAATTCTTTTAGAACCCCCTAATGCAAATACTTGGACACATGCAAGTTGGGCGTCTATATTTCCAATATTTTCGCCTTCACTTCTTGCGGTATCTGCTATTGATCTTAGCATGATTACTGTTGATATGGGTAATTCAATAGCTAAACCGGGCAAGCCGAAAAAGCCTCCTGCACCGCCAGAGGTAACCACTGCAAACCTATGTGACCACTTAAACGGTTTACCCCGATATTTCCGATCCATGGTCGATACTGCTACTACGAGAGCCTTTGTTATAGCTTTTTCTGTTGCTTTTGTTATCATTGAACTTGCGCCCTTAGGAAGTTTTTTAATTGCCCAATCAATCGGCATTCCAATCATCTTGGTAATTTTTGCGATCCACCCGGGATTCTCAAGCAGTTTTACTGCTTCTTCTAAACGTTTAAGGTCTAATCCATTCATACCGCACTCCTTGGCTATATCTTAGCACGGCCAACGACCCAGCTAAGCGGCGCACACCCGCCCAGCACGAGGTTGACTATACCACCGAAATCGCCCGGCGGGTGGGCGTCCGCTTGAGCAACTTGATGTGTCATGTCCATTTTTAGTGTTTTGCGCATGGAATTTCTTGATACTCCCTAAATTTCTGGAACGGTTTCTGGATACACCTGGCCGGTATTACTGATTTTAAACACATAGATTAATCCGGGTTTTAATTGGGAATACACGACATTTCCATAAATCGCTTGCACACCCAGCTTACTGAGCTTTTGTGGATCATTGGCTAATTCCCAGACTGCCGCCCAAAAGGTCTTTTGATCTTTGGCCCGTAATTCTTCTAATAATCCTTTATATCTGACGGGTTCTTGACCGGCTTCCTCAATCGGATACCCTGCACTTGGAGACATATTTTCCCCATAGACCCGTCTCCATAAATAGAGCGATCGTTCCTTTCCGTCTATCACCAATTGATTGCCAAATTTGACAATGAGGGCGTCAAAATGCACAGTCTCTCCCTCAATCGTAAATTCTTTTTCCAAGATTTTGTTCGCTTTGTCATCTCGTGACGTTTCGACAAATTTCAAGGTCGTGTAGAGTTTCCCCTCTTTCGTCTCTTGTTTCATGACTTTGGCATAGCCAATTTGGTCTTCCTGCGTGAGTCTTGCCAATGATTCCTTCAACTTCTTATTTTCGGTTAATAACTCATTGATCGTTTTGAGGGCGAAAAATGTGGTCGCGGCGATCACGGCTACAACAATTAACGCGATGATTACAATAATTCCGATCAGCACGTTTCCTTTCTCTGATGGTGTTATTTTACGCATCACCTCACCCCTTTCCTTTTAAGATGATAGTACCCACACCGGGGTCATACCTTTAAAATTCGGTTACCATTTTTGCCTATGGTACTCGATCTCCCTTATTAGTTTGATCTCTTCCTACAACCTTCCCTCTATCCCCTTTATCACTTCACTCACTGCGGGTCCCTTTATCCCAAAATATCTCCCAATTTCTTTAATCTTTTGGCCACTCAATATTGAAATCCTTGTCAATCGAATTTTGAAGGTTCAGCCCCCAGATCTTTGACTCATGCTCGGCGTCAAGACTGACGGCCTTAGCCGCCGAGGGGTTTGAGTAGGACGCCGACGAAGTAAGCTACCCCGGCAGCCAGGCCGCCCACAATGAGCATCTCCAGCCCGCTGTGGACAGGGCTCCGTTGTGTGATGAACACCTTGGCCGCGCCCAGGCTGAACAACGAGAGGGCCGAAAGGAGAATGGCGATGATGAACAGCGTGGGTAGGGAGCCGTGCTTCTCCATGGCAAGCGCTATTTGATTTGGATCTTGGATCCGGAGGGAGGCTTTGACGTTTTTTTTCTTTAGGAAAGCCTGTCGGGCTTCTTCCAATCGTTTCGATAAATTCATAGGGCCCCTCCCTTTTTGACCTTGTCAGGTCATTGATCTCTGTCGATCTTCTTCCAAGAAATAAGCAAACTCCCCTCCCACAACGAGAATCGTCGAAGAATAATACACCCACAAAACGAAAATGACCAGGGTACTTAATGAGCCATAAAAAAAAGAGTACTCGGCGAGATGGACGACATACCAGCCGAAAAGATGTTTGGCCAGTTCCCAGAGCAGGCCAGTAAAAAGAGCCGCCTGAAGAGCGGATTTGAAGTGGACTCCCTTATTAGGTATGATTTTGTAAATCAAAAAAAACATGCAATAGGTGAGGGAAAAAGGGAGCAGGTATTTTAGGATCCATTGAATCGTCGGTCCTATCGCCACGGGAATCTGTCCCTGGTAATTCTGCAGGAAGGTGACAGCGGAGCTCAGAATCATGCTCACAAGGAGGAGGATTCCTACCAGGAGAATCATCAAAAGATCAACACCTATTCCTCGTAGCATTCCCTGGCTTTTCTCCACCCGGAACACGATATTGAGAGCGATCCGCAGGGAGCCGAAGACCCATGTGGAGAACCAGAGCAAACCTACAAATCCCAAGATTCCCACAATCCGATGGTTCTGGATGAGATCCATAAGGTTTCCCATTATCTTTGGATCCAATGCCGGAGCCACATCTCTGAAATAGGCGCGAATATGATTGAGCACTTCTTGGTCGTTGTAGAGATAAGCTCCAACCAATGCCAATAGCAGCATGATAAAAGGAATCAGGTTGATGAGGATATTGAAGGCAATCCCCGAAGATAAGAAAAAGCCATTGTCATCATTGAATTTTCTTAGAGCCTGCCAGAGGAGACCGAAGTTCTTGAGAATCTTTTTGAGCCGTTTGAATCTCATCGAATGAGTCCGTTTCATTGCGTTGAGGCCTCCCAAGAGACAATCTCTGATTCACTCTTAAAGAATGGAACGCCCAGCGGTTTGATGTTCATAGATCCTTCTTTTTTTCGCGCCTTATCGCATCCGCCGTCTCCAACCCTTCGATCCACTCAATCTCGGTATCGGATCCCAGCATGATGGCGAGCCCCCGTGTTTCTTCATAACTTTCCAGCGCGATCTTGACAAGGCTGGTCATGGGCACCGAGAGGATCATACCAATCGGTCCCAGAACCCATCCCCAGAAGACCAATGAAAGGAAGACCACCAGCGTCGATAAACTCAGGCCTTTGCCCGTAAGTTTCGGTTCTACGATATTACCCAGAACAATATGAACGACAACAAAGCCAAGGACTGTTAGAAGGGCAGACCCCACCCCTAACTGGACGAGAGCGAGAAGGGCAACAGGCAGGGCAGCAATGATTGAGCCAATATTGGGCACATAGTTCAGCAGAAACGAGAGCGTCCCCCAGAGCACCGGATAATCGACCCCGAGGATTAAGAGCCAAAGCCAGATCACAAGGCCAACGGCAGCGCTGATCAGGGTTTTAATGACCAAATAGCGCTTGGCGCTCTGGCTGAATTTCTCAATGGTAGAAAGCGATCTCTCCGGATTTTTTAACACGACCCGCAATTTCTTTGGCAAATCCGCTACCTCCAGAAGCATGAACACGACTGTAAGCAGGATCAGAAACGCATTGGTGAGGACGCTGCTCAGGGCTGAGAATATACCCCCTGCCAGGCTCATCACCCACCCTGGATGTAAAGCACCGGATACCTCTTCTACTGGAATGTTAACGCCCTTTTCACGCAGCCAGCTTATTAAAGTAGCAATATGGGTCGATAATCGCTCTTGATAGTCGGGAAGGGAGCTCAAGAAATGATTCAGCGAAGGACCTATCAATGCTCCAAAGAGCAATCCTACAACCAGGATGGCCACCAGAATGAGAACAAGTGCAAGGACCTTCGGCACGCCCTTGCGTTGCAGCCAGAACAATGGTGGAGCGCAAATGACGGCAATGAAGACCGCCAGAAAAAAGGGGACCAGGATGGAACTGGCCGCCTTCATCCCCGCCACCACGATGATAAAGCTGGCCAGGATCAACACTGCGGGCGCCTTGGCCGTGCGTTTCACATTGTTATCCATTGGGGCCTCCTGAATTTTCTTGTTTTAAATAGAAAATTGCAAGACATATAGTGTGGAACCCCACGGGCTAAAGCCCATGGTCCCACCACATGCTTCGAAGGGTGGAACCCTCCGAAGCATAACCCACTAGGCTCCTAACGAGCTTCGAGGGGTTATCCCTCTTGCATTCATCCGCGGTCTTAAAGCCCGTGGCTTTTTGCGAAGGAGGGTAAAATATAAAAAATCTTACCTTGCTCAACTCACAAAATCGGATCCTATTCATCCTGCGAGAAAATTACCACCGTGTATGGGCCGATGCCGATTTCGCCGGAGCAGGGCAGTCCATCGTTTCCTTTCTCATGAACTTCGACGTCAGGGGTGGGATGATTAGCAAAATTTGGGCCATAGTTGTAGGAGTCACTGTTAAAGCGCGTTTTCCACAATCCGGCTCGCGGAAAACCGATGACATAACCATCGCGATTTTGATTCGTCATATTGACCACCACAACGACGCTATCATGTGGTCCTGATATATCCCATCGATGGAACGCGATAAGCTTGGCCTCATGGTCAACATGATAGATTTGGAAGTTTTGTCCGCACAACCCTCTCGTCATGCCCGATAGATTGCGACGCAGGGCAATCAGATCCCGATACATCTTGAGGATACCGCCTTCATCCTCGATTCGAGTCCAATCGATCGGGACTTTATCCTGGAACCAGCGATCTTCCAGCAACTCTTGACCCTGAAATAACATCGGGACACCTGGTGAAGTAAGAACAAGGGCGGAACCCAATGTGGAGCGTTTCTTCGAAAACCAGCTATCCACTCTTCCTGGCCAGATCTCCTCAGGCACGCGGGCTCGACCATTGGCAATCTCATCGTGTGATTCAGTAAAAATAACCCGACGAAAGACATCTTTATCGTATTGATATCCGATAGCTCTGCAGACTGCATCTACGTCACGTAATCCGTCATCACGAGCGATGATGGATTGCCGAACCGGATTGATAAATTCGCTATCCCACTGAGCATTGAAGCCTGCTCCGCCCGCTCCGGTACTTTGAGTGACCCAGGCGTTAACCTTCATATCCTCAGCGATGCCGATCTTGCCGGGAAACCGTTGGTGGATTTCATGATTGATCCACTGCATCAAACTCCAGCCATCAGGGATTTCATTCGCCGGACTCGAATCGCTACCCACAATATTCTTGATATAGGTTATGGCGTCCCAACGCAGACCGTCGACATGGTATTCCTCAAACCACATCAGAGCGTTATCGCACAGATAGTGGCGCACTTCACCCCGGCCATAATCGGGGCGCGTTTCTCCCCAGGGTGTGCTCGACCTGCGATCATTGTAAAAATAGATTCCCCCTTTATCATTCTCACTCCAACCGTCAAACCGCCATAAATCCAGATCGGAGGGGCCAAAATGGTTGTACACTACATCTGAAATCACAGCGATTCCATGCTCGTGGGCTGCTTTAACAAATCGCTTGAAGGCATCCGGCCCACCATAAATGCTTGCAATGGCAAAGGGATGTGACGGATTGTAGCCCCACGAAAAGTCGCCTGCAAACTCCATGATCGGCATCACTTCAATGGCATTGATACCCAGTTCTTTAAGGTAAGGCAATTTTTCAATGGCACTGTCTAACGTGCCCGGATGGCCCTCTTCTTTGACGTGAAAGGTACCGATGTGCATCTCGTAAATGATGAGCTCATTCCACGAGGCAATAGTAAAGGTATCATCACCCCAATCGAATGCATCAAGATCATAGATGATTCCGTTGCCCACTGCGTTGGTCACCTTTCTGGCATAAGGATCAATGCGAGAGAGAGGGGGGAGATTCCAATCCGTAGGGGCGTGAATCACATATCGGTATTCATCTCCCACTTTTGCCTCTGGCACGTCAGTAGACCTGTATCCGTTTTTCTCATTGAAGAGAGGTGTTGAGGTTTCACTCCAGCCGTTGAAGGTTCCGATCAGGTAAACTTTTTCGGCATGGGGTGCCCATACTCGAAAGGTCACACCCTTTGCATTGGGAATGGCTCCCATGCCCTTATTCGTTGTCACTGTGTCAGCTATTTCTGACATATTTTCCTCCTAATCTTAGTCAATCGAATTCTTCGAATCTTGCTTCGGGATGAATCTGCGATGCTTGTGATAACAGAAATTTTCACCTCTGATACCTCGCATCTCTCCTGCCGGGAGGTTCACTTCTATTCTGGCTGGGGCACCCTCCTGCTTAAGCGGAACGGAACATCGTCCGGCCGGTAACTGTGACGGGATCAGCCGCATAGGCTGGAATTAACCTGCCTAAATCCATCAAAATAGCCACTACCGCTCCAAAAATCATCATCTTCTTTATTAGTCCTATCCTCATTTTTCTTTTTTGAGATCATTTTGAAATTTCCTATTGGCCATCTCTTCGCCCTTGTTATCAGCAGGTGCTTTCTATCCAGCTTATACTCACCACCTCCTTTGTCATTCGCACGAAGTCAATTGATTTACTTGACGATCATCACGCAATTCATGGTCCCGAACTCGTTCATGAAGCAACCTTCACAGAAAGGATCATTCTCCCACTTCCCGTCTGTCACAAAGCGATATTCATATCTCCCAGGCATCAAGGGGAGGGTTATTTTCCATGTCCCACGTTCATCCCTTTTCAGTGGATGCGAGCTCGGATTCCATTGGTTAAAACTTCCAGCTAAAAAGACGCTTTGCGCGTGAGGCGCCAGATAACTGAACTCTATGTCCCTCTCTTTTCTATCGACTTGTGATGTTTTCTTCGCTGCTGTTTTCATAAATCACCTCCTTATTTACGCGATAATTATCTATAAGTGTGAATCTAAGTTCTTCGCCGATCATTACTCCACCTTAAACTTAATTTCCTTCAAGAGGTTTCCATCCATGCCCTTAATCTCCACTTTCCAGCCCCCTTTCAACCTTCTCAGGTTTTTACCAGCATAGGTTCTTCATCTCTTTCCCATTTTCATTGGCAGTATGGTCTTCAATATTTCTTTTTCTTTATGTAAAGCCGAGGTCTATGTCGAGGATCCTTTCGGCCTGAGTTATCAATCGGTTTACATACCAGTAAAGAATTTCATCCTTGATTAGATCGGCTACCTCATACACATCTTCGAGGGAGAGGTTAATCCCTTTCTCCAACAAACGAGAACTAATAGATTCAAGGCGCTTCTGGTCAATTTTTAGAGGATACATAAATTTTGTAATTAAGAATAATCCCAATCATGTAAGGAATGTCGTTCCATTTTAAACAAAAAAGCCGAACTCACCGAAGATTCATCCTTCGGCAACTCGGCCATCTCCTTGAGAGACCCGCCGCTTTCCGCCCCCCTTCTCACGAAGGGTTAGGTTTTGTCGGGCGAATTATTTTCCATGAAAAATAAGCTTAGCTTAATGTCGATTGATATAAAGGCAGGTAGACTTTGGAAGGTGTTTTCAGTCTACCCGCCTACTTTCTTAAAATATCTCTTTTAAAATTTCTTTAAGTGACGGAAAAACTTGCCCGAATTGGCCAAAGGCCTATTAACCCTTCCCCAGTTTTCCTTTCTCTTTTGCGTATGCCTCCTTGCCAGCTTCCACAGCCGTTGTGATTAAGGATTTTTTTTCTTCGACAAGTTCTTTACCCTTTTCCACGGTAGAGGTCACCTTGCTTTTTACCTCCTCAGCATATTTGGTCGCCTTTTCCTTAGCTTCTTCTGCCAGTTCTTTAATCTTCTGTCTGGTTTCCTCCCCAGGCTGAGGAGCTAATAGCAGGGCAACACCGGCACCAACTAACCCTCCGATGAAAAATGCAAGAATAATAGAACCTGTGCTACAACCACTTTCTTCATTTCCCATAAGTTACCTCCTTCCCTTTTGCTCTATGGCAAAAAATGAATTCATCTTATCGCCACCCTACTTAAAAAGATTCTTTAGGAAATACCACACCCCGGCCTTAACCCCCGCTTTGAGACCAGAGGCTTCAACAACCGCAGATGAAGTAATTCCATCCACAAAGTCCATCAGATGTTTTATGTCTCCGCTCATACCCTTCACGTTTTCCCCAACATCTCTCAGGGCCCCTGAAAGAACTTTTATATCCCCGCTCACCACTGTGGCATTATTCGCCACATTCCTAACGCTCTTTAGGGTTTCTTGGAGTTCAGCAACCGTTGGCTTTAAAGAATTCTCGGTTGTGTTCACAAGTTCTCTTAATGCCCTGATTGCCTTTCTTAATTCTAACATGACCCATATAAAGATAATCACTACAATAATCATTGCAAAGATGATCAGACCAAAAAAGAAATTGCTCATCTTCCCTCCTTAATCTGGATCTTTGAATTGTTAACCATATTAAATATATCAGATTTTTTCTATTAATGACTGACTTATTTCTCGTCATCGCACTACCCATGAGGGATCTCACGGCAACTTTTTTAGGAAGAAGTTTTATAAGAAGTCGGTTGTGGATAACACCTACTACTATGCACTCCAGGATACCCCTGGAAGCCGATAATTACCGGTGAGACTACACCAGAAAATAAATCCAGCATCCTGAACTTCTCATTCATTCCAGTAATCCTTTTCTACGTTAATCTTTTTCTACACGAGTCATCAACTTAGTTTCAGTCTTTCCGCATTTATGACATTTCAGATGTAAAGCTACATGGGATTTATCCACAAAATCTATATCGTAGGAGACTTGATTTATATTCCCATCTTTACCTGCCTCCTCCGACGTTGCCCCACACTCACAGACTATTTTCATTACATCCATCCTCGCTGTACCGTTCTTGTTCTTTCAATTGAAAGAGATTGATACCCCATATCCATACCGATACCCGTACTTTTATAGGGATGTAACATTAAAAATCGTGCATTTGACCCCATCTACCAGGACTTCATCTCCATCACACACGTAGCTCTTTATGAGCTCGAGTCTGGATTTGGGTTGTACTTTTACGTCACACCGGACGTCAAATTTCACGAAGGGTTTCGTTCCCGAATGAAGAGTGACCGTATTGCCTGTCACAGAAAAACTGGTAAAACCTCCCAAATCGGTGCAGCCTGCCAAGACAACATTTGGAACCACCAGAAGAATACCAAGACATAGCCCCATGAGAATATTCTTTTTCATCCCCATCTCCTCTCTTAGTGATATTTGCAGAAAAGGCGAACTCCTCCGCCCCTTGCCCGTTCCGGTTAAGAGCAAACACCCAATTCCGCTGGGTTGAGGAGCCGGATTTCCCGCTGTGACGAATCGTAGCCGAGGGGTTGAGGCATCTCTACTCTCGTCCTGATCGGGAAACTAACCGTGAAACTTTCTCTTCCCTACTTTCCATGTTCTACCTCCCCTCTTTCAGGTTTTCCTTGAGGCTGAACCTGTTTTGGTTGCTGAACTTTCTCCTGAGGTTGTTGTTTTGGCTGCTGAACCTGTTTTGGCTGCTGAACTTTCTCCTGGGGTTGTTGTTTTGGCTGCTGGACCTGTTTTGGTTGCTGAACCTGTTTTGGTTGCTGAACCTGTTTTGGTTGCTGGACCTGTTTTGGTTGTTGAACAGTTCGGGGTTTTAAACCTTGAACACCCCAAGTTCCTTGTTTTTCCCAATGCCGGTCTTTTTGCCAGCTATTCCAGTTCTGTCGAAGTTGTTGGTTAGGTATTCGTTGGTAGTTCCAAGGACGTCCTCCCCAACGATGTTCTCTGTAGTCATTTCTCCAACCTGAAGGTATCCCTACATAAAAAGATGGAACGCTTTGATAGTAACCCCAATCCTGGTCATAATAATGTGAGCGATACCAACGACCTTCCCATAGACGCCACCACCAACCGCTCCAGAAAAAAAGGTCTGCATCAATGTCAGGGGCAACGTAGGCATACGTCTCTGGTATCACTATCATCTCTGGTGGTGCGGCAAATACAATGGGCGGCGGCAGAGGAATACCAATGTTTATATCTACTCTCGCCATCGTAGAAGTAGGAACTATAATTACCAACGCCAAAAGCATTGTTCCAAAAAGTAACTTTTTCATTTTTTCCCCTCCATTTTAATTAGAAAATAGGCATTGACAACCAAGATACGTTTTTCCTCAATAAAAGTTGACTTCAATGAAAAGTGGGGGAAATAAGCCAAGATGTGGTGAAAAGGACCTGATGAATATCCTGTTTCATGATTTGGCTTCCTCCTCTTTCTGATAGAATGTTTTTATCTCTAAATTCTCAATGCCTGTGAGAATTTGACGCTTCCCATTTTTTGACTCGAGCACAGCCATTTTATTTGCAATCTTCTTAACGATGTACTCGGACCCATTTAAAAGACTTTTAAATATGTCTCCCACCTTGGTTTGCATAGTTGTGACTCTTTGTTCGGAAATCTTCAGAAAATTCCCTCATCTTTGCTCATGTAAATGACTTCGTCGCTTTCCTCTTTATTTTCTCACCCCCTTTTCTTCAGAAGCAGTTCAGCAATCAAGGATGGTATAAGTATAAGGGTATAAGTATGGGAATTCCTGTTGCTGGCGATTTTGGTCAGCCAGCGTCTTACTGTCATAGTAGTATAAAGCTGGCTGGTGCCAGGCGAAGTTGGAATGGGCACAGCCGACAAGAGTCAGAAGCAAAAGTAATATAAATAATATTCTCATAATTTCACCTCCTTTCTGAGAAAACAGCTGAGTTGCCAGCCGTCGGGAGCTTGTCGTGTCCTATCAGTGTGGAAAGCGAATATTCAGCTTGTAGCAGAGAAACAAGACGAGAACGGATCCAAGGACCGAAAAGATGAGGCCCGCTGGGTGAAATGGGACACCTTCTCTCGGCCGGGAAAACATGTGCGTCACAGCGCCGCCGATGATCGAACCGATGATGCCGAGCACTATCGTCCAAATTAGCGCCAGATGGACGTGCATAATTGACTTAGCAATCACTCCCGCGACTAGACCAATAAGTATGTACCAAATTAGGTGAAACATAATTCTCCTCCTTCTAAAATGATAAGAACTTGCTTTGGGATGGAGTAAATATACAAAAATGATGACCGATTCTCTGCGGGGGCTGCGCTGGAGTCGCTCGGAGAGCATAGCCTCAAGGATCTGATCCGCCGGGAAACGGTCTTTCAGCTATACCATCCCGATCTACCGCAGGCATTTCGTCCGCTCAAGCCGTTACCCTAAAGAGACAGCAGGCGCTCAAAAAAAGAGCGATAACGACGCAGGGCAACGCGTAAATTCTCCGTGGACGCCTTATCTGTTTGGTCCACCTGAGCTTCAAGCTTGGCGCGCTCATTAGAAAATGTTTCCGCTAAGCTCTTCATGACCTGGGCAATGAGTTCGTCCGTTTGCTGGACAGCCTGTCTCGGGTCATCGACAAAACTTCTTTGAACGGCATCCCAGCGCGAGCGAAAATCTTTGGCCACATCCGGCAAAAAGAGCGGGGCGAGCTGCTCGTCTTTACTCCTCACATCGGAGTTTTGATTTTCGATCACTGGTTCTTTGCGATCTCGATTAACCTCTCGTTGTGCAGTCGGTATCTCCGCAGCGGCTGCCAAATCTGCCGTAGTGAGACTTTTTTCCTTTGGCTCTCTGTTCATGATCGCACCTCCGTTTGCTTTGCTGGTATAACTTCTTACTTAGCTTTCCTTACCTCGAGCAGTTCATCGAAGAGGGCGCGGTAATGCACCACCGCTTTGCGTAGCTCCTCGGTGTCGGCTTCGCCGCGCTCATCGCGCACCGCGATGGCCTGCGCCGCCCGGTAATGTGCTACAACCTCAGGGTGATCGACCGAAATGTCGGCCGCCCGGCGCTCAAAATCTCCCATGGGGTAGCCACGCTTTAGCATCAACTCACGGACCAACTGGTCGGCCTGGACGACCGCGCCCTTGGGGTTATCGACGAAGCGGCCCTGCAAATCTTTCCAGGTCTGACTGAACCTGGCGGCTTCAGACGGCGCCAAAGGTACGATATTGAGGCGCTCGACGCGCTTTTCGCGCGCCTTGAGTTCCGATTCGGCCTTTGTTCGGCTTCCGAGATCATCGACGGATCGGCCGTATTCCGGACCAAAGCGTTCTTGGAGTCTACGAGATTGTTTCTTTTTGTAGATGAACCATGCCGCAAGTGCAATCAATACAAGGACTGCAACACCGATAAGAATGATCCATGTTTGTGTGTCTATCGTATGCATGTGTACCTCCTATTTTGATTAATCCTACCGTCGTCTAGTCCAATAGTAACCGCCACCGCTGCCACCATTATAGATACATGATACATAATGTATTGCTTTCATGTCATGTCCTGCTTTTATTGACCATTATTGTTTCTTCATCATTCCCTTTGACGGTTTTTTCTCATTCGTCTTCATGGACATCGACCTTAAAATAGTAATTGCAAATGGGTTGCCAACAACCGGGAAAAAACAAAAGTTTTGATTCATCCTTTAATAACAGGAGATTAGATTAATAGGAGAGAATGGTAGAGAAGTATGAAACGATTGGTTTGACCTCAATATTTGGTGGAACCTCAACATATTGAGGGATACTTTAAAGGGAAGTGGACAGTCTAATCTGGTTCTTTTGTCTCCGGCCGGACTATCCCAAGCTTATGCATCCTCGCTCTTAAGGTACTCGGGTGGAGGCCCAGGATCGCTGCAGCCTTGTCTTTTCCCTCGATGCGCCATCGGGTTTCAGAAAGGGTCTTAAGGATTTGGTTTCGCTCCGTCTCTTCCAGGGTTCTCACGGCGGATGAAAGTGGGAGATCGGTGAGCTCAGACACACTAAGTACTTGTTTTTTTGTCGGGGCACATAGTTCCCGCGCTGTCCGTTCACTCCTAACGAGCGGCATTACTTGCGACAGCCGCCCAGTTCAACTCAGCTTGAACGCTGGGCAGCCGACGCGAAGCAATCCCCTTAGGGATGAATAAAAACGGGTGGGAAAAAGATACTGATGCCCGGCGGTGGAGGCGGTGCATAGATGACCGGCGGCGGGGGATAATAAACTCGTTCCCTGTGGCCATAGTAGCCATAAGGCCGATAATCACCCCTGCCATAATACCCACGCCTGTCATCTCCCTTACGGTTATCTTTGCCGAGGGCCGACACCACGCCTATACTGCCGATCATTGCGGCTAAAACAAGCCCCATCATAATCTTGCCCGCTATGGATCTAAAATTCCATGTGCTTGATGTTTTCATAAGGTCACTCCATTCTTGGATCGATTCCAATCGCCTGTTTGGCGTCAATCTTTAGTTGTATAATATTACCGGTCATTTCCTCTTGGGTTTTCCATGTTTCCCTGTCCGGAATATTGTATCGGTAGTCTCCTTCTGTTCATCCGACATACTGGCATAGAGCGCCTCGAAAGGCGGGATGAGCTTCTTCAGTTGATCTAAATGGGTTTCGGTAATTTGGCTGTGGAATTTCATATGCTCGACAGCGTTCATGGGCTTAGTGTTTTCAGCCCTGTCCTTGGTAAGGGCGTCCATGTCTTTCGCATTCTCCCGCATCACCTGAGTAAAGTTATTCCATAATTCTTTCTGGGCCTCGGTGATATTTAGCGCGCCTTGAAGCTGTTTGATCTGGGCCTCAGTTTGCTCGACGGCAGAAGGTCTAGCAATTGCCGACGATTTCTCTTTGCCTGAGGCTGCAAAAGAAAGATTTGCACTGGCGAAAAAGATAGTGGATAGAAACGCCACCATCACAATAACGAGTGTAACTGGAAAAGCAACTTGATAAGCCTTTTGTTTCATGATCTGTCTCCTTCCTTTTTTTGATAAGAACTCACTTTGGGGTAAGATAAGCATATGACAAACGCCGTTGAGTGTCAAGCAAGAAAAGGCCACAAGATATGAAGGAAGGTTTTAGGCGAGTATTGCAGATAACGATTACCAAATCAAATCTTGCATCATGGTCGAAATCTGTCAGGCAACGACTTCCCCTGAAAATTAGTCCGTGCTTTTACTGTCTTTTTTTAGTATGTGGATTAGCCAGTTCAGGAATTAAAAA
>Ga0208192_1001050_pt1 | contig 17786 bp, 10 predicted proteins | sample June2015DPH_13_1_2_FD_184711 | JGI IMG/M metagenome (GOLD analysis project Ga0208192, IMG submission 184711) | Peatland microbial communities from SPRUCE experiment site at the Marcell Experimental Forest, Minnesota, USA - June2015DPH_13_150... | ecosystem: Environmental > Terrestrial > Soil >... | reverse complement strand
TTGAGGCCCACCGACCGCCTCGGCGGTCCCATCAACGGAGGTAAATAACACTTCCGTCTTACGTCCACAAGCGGAGCCGCTACGTTCTTACATGCTCGTCGGGCTGGGGCGAAGCCCCGTTAGTGTCTCGTCTCAGAAGTTCGTTGAATAAACCGGCTGGTCTGCCGACCATACCGGCCAGCCCCGAAGGGGCGAAAGGGCGTAGCCCAGGGCGAGAGCCCTGGGAAAAGGAGCCCTCACCCCGTCCCGCGTGTGCGGGACACCCCTCTCCCGCGTCGGCGGGAGAGGGGCAGGGGGTGAGGGAGGAACCCGCTGACCCACGGCTTGCGCCCTGGGCTACTTTCTTTCGCCCCGACAAGTCGGGGCTGATTTTATTAACGAACTTCGGAGACACAACACTACCCTCCCGGAGATCCTCGGGCTGGCGACCAGAATGGCTCAATTAGACTCCCGCCCAACCTGCGATGCAGGTCCAAAACGTCGCGCGCCGGGCCCACTTATTTCCTCATCCTTGGCGGGTGGCGCAGACCCGCCGCGGCCGAAGGTCCGCCGATCCTAATGGTGGGCGGGTCGGCGCCACTCCGCGAGATGATTTTGGCGTTCTGAATGAGTGCCCAAAATGGGTGACTACATCCCAGAGGCAATCTGCTGAGCCACTTTCTTGACCTGATCCAGGGGAAGCAGGGTCCCTGTGAAACCCAAAAAGGTGGACACCGTGCCGGAGCCTTTCCCTTTCTTAAAGCTGACAAAGTACTGGAGAGCGCCCGCCGGTCCTGTAAATGCGGCATCTCCCACCCCTTGGATGTCCTCCTTCACCGCCCCTTTCATGTTTTTGGTTTGTGAATAAAGCATATCGGAAGAAAGGTTCCTATTAACCATCAGGATCAGCTTCCCATCCTTGTTGGCAAAATTCAGGTCGCCCCCTGCCCCTTTCGATGGGTCTCGGGGGACGAGTTTAACTCCATGAAGTCCAGTGATCTTCTCGACGTCCTGCACCGTCAGATACTGGGCTCCCGGTGCGGGCTTGGTCTGAGAAAAAACCATCGACGCACTCAAAGCAAGCATGGTGAATACAAACAGAACCGTCAGCCAGCGATGCATAATGACTACCTCCTTTAATTTGTGGGTGCAATTATGGGTCTTGGTCGTAGCTTTCTGCGCCGGTTTAACCCCCAGCACGTCACCTACAGCCTCTTCAATGGTGGCGAACGTGCAGCATCATGCGGGGAGTTGTTCCCGCGCGTGGGCTTCATCGTGACCGATTTGACCCTGCCGAGCCGAGCGCTGCGGCGGCGGCGCCGGTTCCACAACCGGCCCCAACGCCTGGTGCAATGCCTTACTGCTTCACCAGCTCGACGCGGCGGTTTTTGGCTCGGCCGTCTTCGCTGTCATTCGACGCCACGGGAGCGTAGGGGCCACTGCCGTAGGCCCGCAGCCGCCCGGCCGGAACCGCGTACTTCGTCGTAAGCGCGGCGAGCACCGCCTCGGCGCGCCGGCGCGAAAGGTCCATGTTCAGGTCGAGCGCGCCCTGGTTGTCGGTGTGCCCGACGACATAGAGTTTCAGCTTGGGGTCGCCTTGAAGCAGCTTGGCGACCTCTTTCAGCGTCGCGTCCGACTCGGGCTTGATATCAGCCTTGCCGGTGTCGAAGTAGATCCCGTAAACGGAAGCGTGGCCGGTGCGGTTGATGTCGTTGGCCAGCGACGCGGCGTCCACCGTGATGAGGTCCGACTCCATGGGCTTCACTTCGATGACGTAGAGCTCGACATTGGCCCGGGAATCCGCTCCCTGGTCGTCAATCAGCAAGCTCACATAAACATCGCCCTCCGGCCGCGCCAGCTTCGCCGAAACGTAATGAATCCCGTGCTGGGGTCCCCAGTAATCGGCGTTATCGCCGCTGTTGGCGTACGCATTTGCAATCGAGCTCCCGCAACCCTGCGGGCCGCAAGTAAAGAGCGTCTCGAACCCGCCCTTTCTGAGCGCTCCTTGATAGTTGCGAAAGACCTCCACCACCGAGCGTCCCTGGGGCGCTAAGTAAACAATGCGGGTGATCTTCCCTTCCAGAGGCTGGCTCTTGGTAAATTTATTCTCGTCAACGACCTCGCCCAGCGGAAGGGTGAACTCATCGAACTCCTTGGTGAGATAACGCGTGATAACCGAGCCGGGATATCGCGAGATCAAGGGATGATCCTTGCTCCCCTCCACGTCTTGGTCTTGTCCTGCCGTGAAGGGTGCGAATAGGCCTAGCAACAAACAGGCTACGAATACTGTGCGAATGAAAGTTGTCATGGGCTCCTCCTAGAATGAGTGATTGAGCTGCAAGCGGCGAATCCATTGGATGTAGGCCTGCTCGGTCCGGCGGCTGTGACGCCGAGTGCGCAGGACTTCTACCACGCGGTCGTAGAGCCTCGCAGCCGGCTCGGCAGGGAACAGCCCCAACGGTGATCGACGATTCGCGGGTTTACCACCCCCTGGCCCTGCACCATCTGGTGCAGGGCTAGCCCCCTCCTAAAGCAGGAGGGGAAATTGTTCATGACGCCTAGCCTCCCGGAAATACTCGGGCTGGCGACCAGAATGGCTCAATTAGACTCCCACCCAACCTGCGATGCAAGTCCAAAATCTCGCGTACGGGGGCCACTCATTTCCTCATCCTTGGGGATTGCGAGGCCCCACTTTGTCACCCGCAATGTCACAGCAGAGGCCAGCGCCGAGGCGCGAGGTCCCGTGCCCTGCAAGGGCACCGTAGGGTAGCCGGGAGCAACGCCCCCGGTAAAGCACCAGGATAGCCTACCGACCCTGAAAGGGGCGCATTACCTCAGCCGCGGGACGCAAGACCGGCGTGGCGCCGCCCGAATTCGACCCGTCAACTGACGGGTCGGGCCTTGTTGGGGGCGGGTTTTCCGGGGGGCGTTGCCCCCGGCTACTTTATCCCTCCCCTTCGGGGAGGCGGAAGAAACCAAGCTTAGACGCCCCCCGCTCGTTGCCTTGGCGCATGAGCACGGCAGCGGCGGGCATGCCGTAGCAGCACCGCCGCCTGGACATACCGTCTCTTGACAGGCGACGGAAGATAGGCTAGTGTAGTATGCGGGGTTGTGGAAGAAACAGGATTCAGGAGTCGCGATTTCGCAGATGGAAAAGCAGGGAAAGGTGATGAGGGCAATTCTATGGTGAATGGTGAATGGCGAAACAGGGGCTGGGGGCTAGGGACTGGGAGACGAAGGCCTGCCCGCCGCTGGCGCGCCCCAGCGTCGCCCGCTCAATTTGTCCTGGAGCTCAAGAAAGCCCTACCCCGAATCTCTCACCACGGAGGGGAAGGGCGGGGTTATAACCCCGCCGTTACATGACCCTCCTAATTGTCTCCGGCCTCGCGCCCCGCGCAGTCCCGCGCCTGCGGGACTGCGCGGGGCGCGAGACGAACAGAGGGTTGGAAGCCGCTTTTTCGGCGGTCCCGCCCTGCGGGACCGCCCTTCCGGCCGCCGAACGGAAAATGGAAGAGCATGGTGAGAAATCCGGGCTACCAACCTTGAAGAAGAATTCTTTTTTTGACGGAACGAAGCGGGAATGTCTATGAAAACAAAGGACCGCTGTGGAAAACTCTGGGGCGAAGCGGGAATATTGCTGAAAACAAAGGAGATACGAGGTGAAAGCGGGAATGTTGGTGAAAACAAAGGTAGTTAGTATGTAGTAGGTGGAAGGTGGGGAAAGGCCCCAGTCTCGGGCAAGCTGAATTCTTCGCGCTTCGCAAATCACTCCAGAGGATGCCGCCAGCGGAGTCCTGGGAACCGGCTGTAGTCACGGTCCGTGGTGATCCACTCGCTGCCCGATTCGATAGCCAGGGCTGCCAGATAAGCATCGGGGACGAGGTTGCCTTTGACGCCTGCCGCCCGGCAAAGCCGCGTGAAGATCTCCCAATGCCGAGCGCCTGGAGTTACGACGACGCAATTGGCCTGACTGCGCACTTCAGAAGCAAAGCGAAGCGCGTCTTCCCATCCCGTCGGCAACTTGAAGATCCTCGGATGGGTCACAATCCGGAGGAACCCGGACAAGACCAGGTCTGACATTCCGTAAGCTTGGTCGGAACTGATGCACTCCTCCAGCCAGCGGCGGTAGGCAATGTGGTCCAAGGAATCCCGGCGGTGAGCGTAGACGAGCACATTGACGTCAATCAGGACCATCAAGGCCCTCCATGCGGTCGAGAAGCGAGGCGATGTCGTCAAGGTCAACGTGGGGTTGTACGCCTCCTCCACCGAACGTCAGGAGTCGAACCTTCGAGCGGCGATGCGAGGGCTTACGCCGGGCCAGGGTTTCGCGCAGAGCGTCCTCAAGAAGCGCCGTAAGGGTGGTACCTCTCTCGGCCGCAAGCTTCTTGGCCTGGACAAGGAGTTGGTCGTCGAACCGGATCGTGGTTCTCATGCGTCAAAGCATACCGCAGTGGCATCAATATGTCAAGCGGGGGCTAGGGACTGGGGAAGAACAGTAGGCAGGAGGCGGTAAGCAGTAAGCAGCCGGCACAAGGGACACGGCAATCCAAAATCTAAAATCTAAAATCTGAAATCCAAAATCGCCCTAGCCCCGAGTCTCGACGAGGCAATCCAAAATCTAAAATCTAAAATCTGAAATCCAAAACCTAAAATCCAAAATCTAAAATCGCCCTAGTCCCGCCGGGGGCAATCCAAAATCTAAAATCCAAAATCCAAAATCGGTTCACGGCGCCAGCCGGTAAAGCATACGTGGGAACGGGATGGTCTCGCGGACGTGTTCGAGGCCGGCGATCCAGGCGACCACGCGTTCGATGCCCATGCCGAAGCCCGAATGCGGCACGCTGCCATAGCGCCGCAAATCGAGATACCACTCGAAAGCCTGGCGAGGCAGGTTGGCCTCCTCGATGCGCTTCAAAACCAAGTCATAGTCGGCAAGACGCTCGCCCCCGCCGATGATTTCCCCATAACCCTCCGGCGCGAGCATGTCCACGCAAAGCGCCACTTCCGGGCGTTGCGGGTCAGGCGCCATATAGAAGGCCTTCACCTGGCTTGGATAGCGGTGGACGAGCACGGGCCGGTCGAAGTTCTCGGAGATGATGGTCTCGTCGGCGCCGCCGAAATCGCCGCCCCACTGAATCTCGCTGCCCTTCTGCTGGAGCAATTTCACGGCGTCGTCGTAGCTCAAGCGCGGGAAGGGCAGCTTGATCTTCTCGAGGTTGGCCACATTGCGCCCCAGCGTATGCAGCTCAGGGCGGCGGAACTCGAGAACGCGCTCAACCACGAAGGCCACCAATTCTTCCCCCAGCACCATCGCGTCCTCGAGGTGGGCGAAGGCCACCTCCGGCTCGACCATCCAAAACTCCGTCAGGTGGCGACGGGTCTTGGACTTTTCGGCGCGGAAGGTGGGCCCGAAGCAGTAGGTCTTGCCCACCGCCATGGCCGCAGCCTCGTTGTAAAGCTGGCCGGACTGTGTGAGGTAGGCTTTATCGTCGAAATAGTCCACCTCGAAGAGCGTGGTGGTGCCCTCGCAGGCTGAGGGCGTGAAGATGGGCGTGTCCACCAAGGTGAAACCGCGGCCGTCGAAGAAGTCGCGCACCGCTTTGATGATCTCGTGCCGGACGCCCAGGATGGCCCGCTGGCGCATGGAACGCAGCCAGAGATGACGATGGTCCATCAGGAACTCGACGCCGTGCTCTTTGAGGGTGATGGGATAAGGGTTCTCGACCGGGATCAACTGCTCGATCTCGAGGTTGGTCACATCCAATTCGAAGCCGCTCGGAGCACGTTTATCCGCCCGCACCTTGCCGGTGACTCGCAAGGAAGATTCCTGGGTCAGGTTGCGTACCCGCTCAAAGAGCACCGGCGAAACCGCGCTCTTCACCACCACACCCTGAATCAGGCCCGTGCCGTCGCGGAAGAGCGGAAACAAAAGCTTGCCGCTCTCTCGCAGGTTATAGAGCCACCCCTGGATAAGGACTTCCTGGCCAACGTAATCCGCTACGCGTCGAATCTCAACCGTGGGAATCAAGGGTATTTACCTCGATTAGTTGTCGGGGCGGCGTGCTGCCGCCGTCAATCCTCGACAGGCTGCTGAAGAGGCCACTCCCGTGTCATCCTGAGGAGTCCCGATTTGATCGGGACGACGAAGGATCTCGGCAGTTACTGATTCCGGAAATACCGAAATTCTTCTCCCGCAAGGCGGGATCAGAATGACAGCATGGGCAACGAGTGCACGGATGTCACGCTGAGCAGCGCAGTCGAACCGTTCAAAGCATTTACGCGCCGACGTCCCGTAGAGCACCCCCTCATTGTCATGCTGAGCCCGCCGGCCTAGGCCGGAGAAGCATCTCGCCCTGCTGTTTGTCGGCGCAAAAGTCCAGAGCGAGATTCTTCGCTCCGCTTCGCTTCGCTCAGAATGACAGGCCAATAACATTCTGCAGCATTCCGTTAACAATGCGCCGGGGGTCCGGCTGACACGGCTCCGCCTATGGGACCGCCTCGAAGCGATCCGTCACCTCGCGGACTCGCGCCAATACATTCGGTTCCTTTCGCTCCGAGTTCAGCTCGAAAAGGATGGGAAACTGTGCGCCCGCCGAGCGGAAGTCGGGAATGGCCTGCGCCCAATCGATCTCCCCCTCATACGGTAGAAGGTGCTCATCCTTTTCGCCATGGTTGTCGTGGACGTGCATGGCGGCGATCCGCTTGTGGAGCATTCGGAAGGCCGGTTGAACGCCACCCGCCATATGCGCATGGCCCGTATCAAAGCAGACTTTCAAATCCAGCCGCGTGTAGTGCAAGAACGACAGAATGTGTTCGGGGGTGCTTAACTCACTGGGAATATTCTCCAACAGAATCTCGGCGCCCCGCTCTTTGGCGAAGATGTTCAGGTGTTCAATGGAGGTGAAAGCGGCATCGAACTTACGCAGGTCATACTCTTCACCGGGAAGGCCCAGATGAAGAACGAGGTAACGAAATGGGAGGAGCTCGGCAACTTCGATGGCGCGCTTGATCTCATCCATGGAGGCGATACGCAATCGGCGCCCCAGGTAGGCAATGGAAATCAGCAGCCCTCCCGACCGCCCCCAATTCCAGTCGCTAAAAAGGGGAGCGTGCAGGGAATGAAGAGTAACGGCGTGGTCGCTGAACCACTGCGCCACATCGCGGAGCTGGTTCGGATCGTGATAGTCCAGATGCTGGCGGGCGGCCATGATTTCGAAATCACGCAGGCCCGCGGCCAGTATCTTGTCCAGGGTATGCGAATTGAGCCTTTCTTCCGCAAACAGGGAGGTGGAGAGACCATAGTTCATCAGTATCCGACCGCCTTTCCGTAAGCCCGCGGATCAGCCGCGCCAAACTTCCATCCCGAGGCAGGATCAATTTCGATCGCCTCGCAGTCACCCATCCTACCGTAAAAATCAATCTGATACCCGGCTTCCTGCAATTCCCGGATGGTGTCCGCCGAAAATCCGACCCGTTCGAGGATCAGCCGGTCAGGCATCCACTGGTGGTGGAAGCGTGGGAAGCACACCGCCTGGAGGACATCCATCTTGAAGACCAGGACGTTCAAGAGCACCTGGAGAACGGTGTTGATGATAGTGCCTCCTCCCGGGGAGCCGAGGACGAGCCGGAGCTTCCCGTCCTGAAGGACCAGGGTAGGGGTCATAGTCGAGAGTGGCCGCTTGTGGGGAGCTATGGCATTCGCGTCGCCTTGCACGAGGCCGTACATGTTGGGCGCGCCCGGCTTGGAGGCAAAGTCGTCCATCTCATCGTTCAAGAGGAAACCCGCGCCCTCCACCGTGACCCCACTTCCATAGCCATTATTCAAGGTGTAGGTATTCGCCACCGCGTTCCCCTCAGCGTCCACCACGGAGTAGTGAGTGGTCTGGGGACCTTCAAACGCCTGGGGATTGCCCGCCTGGATAGGGGCATCCGGCTTGGAATGCAGGATCTCCGCGCGCAGCTTCGCCGCATAGTCTTGACTCGTGAGGCGTGCAACCGGCACCGAGACGAAGTCGGCATCCCCCAAGTAAGCAGCGCGGTCGGCGTAAGCGTGACGCATGGCCTCGCTGATGAAATGCATGGATTGGAACGAATCCGGCACTCCCAAGTCAAGGGGCTGGAGGATATTAAGCATTTCAATCAACCCCACGCCTCCGGAACTCGGCGGGGGAACACTCAGAACCTCGTAACCCCGAAAGTGACCAACCAGTGGCTGGCGCAGCGTAGGCCGGTAATGGGCCAAGTCTTGCTCGGTGATGAGGCCACGGTATTTGCCCATGGTGGCGACAATAGCCTGCGCTACGCGACCCGCATAAAAGCCCTTCGCCCCCCGGTGGGCGACAATCTCAAGCGTTCGAGCCAGTTTCGGCTGCTTGAAAACCTGGCCAGGCTCGTACAGGCGTCCATCCCGGAGGAAAATTCGGCGTGAAGCATCGAACTTCGAGAGGAGGTCCCGGTCCAGGCGGAGCGATTCGCTGAGGTCGTAGCTGACCGCGAAACCATGCTTGGCGAGGCGTATCGCGGGCGCCATCACGCGGGCCAGCCCAAGTTTCCCATATTTCTGCTCGGCCAGCACAAGACCGGCCACCGTGCCAGGAACCCCGGCCGACAAAGCTCCAACCGTACTGGCGTCCGGAATGAGTTCCCCACTGGGATTGACGTACATGTTTCGGGAAGCCGCCGCCGGCGCCGCCTCACGGTAGTCCACTACCACGGCTTCGCCACTCACCAAGCGGATCAACATAAATCCGCCCCCGCCGATATTCCCCGCCACCGGATAAGTGACCGCGAGGGTAAACCCAACCGCCACCGCAGCGTCCACGGCGTTGCCACCAGCGCGAAGGATTTGGACCCCCACTTCGGATGCCAAAGCCTCGCTCGACGCCACCATCCCATGCCGCGCGGCCACAGGACTGAAAGCGAGCGCGGAGAGCGTGAAGGTCAAAAGGACAAGGGGCGGGAAGAGCTTTTTTTGCCAACTGAAATGCACAGTGCCTCGGCCGGAAATGCTGGACAATGCGAACGAGCGTTCGCCGCTCATTGACCTTCGTGCATACGTCTGGTGGAACGCCGTCAAGCACCTTACTCTATGGGAAACCACCGAGAGGCGTCAAGCTGAACGACGACCGTTTGCCGGACGCAGCGGAGGGCGGAACAAGAGAGCAGGAGCGAACCAGCAAGCACAAGCGTGCTGCCACAGCGAGCGGGGAGAAGAACAGAAAAAGAAGCAAAAGACGACCACGAAAACCAGCTCAATTTGACCTCAAAACGGACCTCAAAACGGTCTTGACAACGGGGTACACCGCAGCTTACGATCATCCTGCTAACAACAGGGTTGTCTGTATCACAATACCGCAAGTAGAATCTGCCTAGGAATGGAGGCATAAGAATATGCAGAAAGGTTTTGTTAGACTCGCGGCCAGCTTAACGCTTGGTTTCGCCTTCATAGCTTTGCCCGCTGCCTTGCGGGCTCAATCCACCTTGGGAACGATTCTGGGCACTGTGACGGACAGCAGCGGCGCAGTCGTCCCCCACTGCGACGTCAAGATCACACTCAACGAAGAAGGTACTTCGCGGACTCTAAAGACGGATAGTAATGGAAACTATGAGGCGGTCAACTCGAAGCCGGGTCACTACACCGTCGAGGTCAGCGACACCGGGTTCCAGACCTCCAGGGTCGCGGACCTGGAGCTGGCTGCGCGGCAGACGCTGCGCGTGGACGTGTCCTTGAAGGTGGGGCAGATGGCGCAAACGGTGGAAGTGAACGCAACCAGTGCCGGCGTCATCAGCACAGAAACGGAGACGATCGCCTCCAGCTACAATACCCTTGAGATCACCAACCTTCCTACCAACTACCGGGCGTCCGGGAATGGCAACAGCCCGTATTATCTCCTCGAAATCCTCCCAGGCATGCAGACCGACCAGAGCGGCAATCTTTCCATTCAAGGCGGCCTGCAATCGCAGTCGCAGTTTAGCGTGGACGGGATTTCCATCACCGATGTGACCGGCAATAAGCCGCTCCACAACGCTTTCCCTTCCGCGGAATCCATTTCCGAAATGAAGGTGCAAGGCGTAGGAAGCCCGGCGGAGTTTGGTGATCCCGGTGACGTGACCACCACCTCGAAGAGCGGCACGAACGCTCTGCACGGCTCCACGTTCTGGTACCACCAGAATGCTGCTCTCAACGCCCTTCCCTTCGGCGCCATCCAAAAGCCCGCCGAAATCGCCAATGACTTCGGTGGCAGTGCGGGCGGGCCGGTGGTCATTCCCCACCTCTACAACGGGAAGAACAAGAGCTTCTTCTTCGCCGACTACGAAGGCTTCCGGCTGCCGCGCACCAGCACGATAGAGAACACCGTTCCCACACCGGCCATGAAGACAGGCGATATGAGTTATCTTTGCACCCAATCAGGAGGCACTTTCAACGGCGCCGGCATCTGCAGCAACACGGCCGACCAGCTCTACAATCCCTACACCGGAAACCCCTACGCCGACAACCAGATTACGGGAATCAACCCGGCTTCAAAGGCGTTCCTCGGGTTGTATCCCAACCCCAACGTTGGGACCGCATTTACCTCAGCCAACTACCGCACGAATCTTCCGGCGAACTTGACCTCCAATGGATTTGACGTCCGGGGAGACCAGTATTTCGGCTCGAAGCTCTCCGTCACCGGACGGTACACCTACAAGAACATTCCCCAATTATCGCCCGAGGAACTGTCAATTCCTTCCAGTACGAATTTCGAGCACGTGCGCATGCTCGTCGCCTCGGCGACGTATACGTTCAGGCCCACGCTGCTGAACGAGTTCCGTTTCGGGTTGACCAATGATACTTCGGGGACGACAAATCCTTATAACGGGAAGTCCTTCACCACCGCTCTCGGGTTTGAAAACATCAACGACTTGTGGTTCAACGGGCTTCCATCCCTCAGTTTTAGCGGCGAGACTACGAATCTCAACGCCGACCGAATGAATTCAACCGGCCAATCGCGGACCTACGAGTTTGCTGACAACCTGAGCTGGGTCAAGGGCCGCCACACCCTCAAGTTCGGGATGGACGCGGAGAAAATGCGTGCCGTGAGCGCCTTGGGCTTCTTCGGCGCTGACAACTACGGCAGTTACGTTTTCAACGGCATGTTCACAGGTAACGATTTCGCCGATTTCCTGATCGGTGCCCCCAGCGAGTCGGACTTGGACAACGTCCAACTGGATAACGATGGCCGAAACTACAAATTGGCCCTATTCGCTGAGGATAGCTTTCTCGTCACTAAACGCCTGACCCTGGAGTTGGGTGTACGTTTTGAGTATCACCCCGGCTACACCGACGCCAGTGGCCAGATTGGAAACTTCATACAAACTCCCGGTTCGGGCGGAGTAGTCTACCCCGACGGATCTGCCAGCCTCCTGGCGATTTCGTTCCTACAGGGGTTCGACGCCTGCCCGACCGCGGGCCTCTCCGGGCTCGCCTCCGATCCCACTTCGGCCAACGGCGCCGCCTGCACGCCAGTGCGGACCGCATCGCAGGCGGGTATCTCTGAGGGGCTCCGTGCCACGTCGAAACGCTTCATGCCGCGCTTTGGCTTCGCCTACAAGCTCACCAACGACGCTAAGACCGTGCTGCGCGGCGGCATCGGTGCTTACCAAGCCTCGACCCTGGGATCCGTCTACTACTCACTCACCGGAACCCTCCAGGCGTATACGAACACTTACTACAATACGCTAGCGGCCGGCGCCCCCGCCTACGTCTGGCCACAGACCTCCCCCGCCGGCGCAACGGTTGGCGCGGCTGCATACGGCACCGCCTACTTCGGCACGGCCAACTCCATCAACTGGAAAGAACCCTATTCACTCCAGTGGAACCTCTCTGTGGAGCGCGACCTCGGGTTCGGAACCGGGCTGCGTCTTTCTTACATCGGCATGAAGACCACCAACCTCGTCTGGGCACCCAACGATAACCAATCGCTTCCCTCAACCATTCCCTTTTCCGAGCAACCCCTCAGCCGGCGGCCTTACCCCAATTGGGGTGTCGTGAACTCACGGTCTAACGGCGCGACCGCTAACAATGATCAGGCGCAGGTCGAACTGACCCACCGGGTCGGGGGGGGGCTGACCCTCGATAGCACATACACTTGGTCCCGCAACCTGGCGGACAACCAGGGGGCCGGGAACGCAGGGAGCTTGTGCGGAGAGACAGCTTGTAACCGATCAGAAGACTTTTACGATCGTCGTAGCGAGTACGGCAACACCTACGCCCCCTACACCCATAACTGGGTCTCCACGATGGTCTACCAGCTTCCCGTCGGGAGGGGGAAACGCTTTGCCAACACCTCCAACAAGATCCTAAATGGCGTGATTGGCGGATGGCAAACGAACAACGTTTTCACGTTTCATTCCGGCCCCTGGCTCACGCCCTACTTCAGTGGTGGGGACCCCTCCGGAACAGGCTCAGGGATTATCGGGCGTGCCCAGCGTCCTGACCGTATCGGCAACTTTATTCCTTCCCAAAAGAGCGCGGCCGAATGGATCGGTGGCTCGGGCTTCGCGTGCCCTGGCGGGAGCTGCAGCATCGGTGAGGGCGGGTCAACGCCGCCTCCCATCGGCCGCTTCGGGACGTCCGGGGTCGGCATCGTACGGGGTCCGGGCACCATCGACTGGGACTCCGGGATCTCTAAGAGCTTCAAGCTTACCGAACGTGCCCAGTTGAGGTTTGAGGTTTCCTTTGTCAATGTTATGAACCACCTCAACCTGGGGAATCCCGACCTGAACATCACCCATGTAAATAACCCCTCCACGGGACTTTGCGGTTTCGGGTGCATTACGTCAGCGCAGGGCTTGTTCTCGTTCGCAGGCGCCCGCCAGGGTGAGATCGCCGCACGCATCGACTTCTAAGGACGAGCCGGAGTTCGCCGGCAGCGTCGACGGAACTACCCTTGGGGGCAGAAGAACGCAGTCTTCTGCCCCCTTTCTTTGGCTCCTCTCCCCGAGATGCAGCGCGTTACCGCCTCCCCGCGATCGAAGGGAGCGCTCAGTTTTTAGGTTCAATGCGATTCTTCATCTCTTGGCGGATCAGGTCAGGATTATCAAGTGGTTCGCCGGGCTTGGCCTCGAGGCCCGGTTCCTTTACCTTCGCCGGATCGAAAATCCGCGTGTCTGAAGGCAAGGCGGTGTACGGTGTGAAGTCCGGAGTGTTTGTAAACATGTCGGAGAGGTCCGTAGCTGCGGCGTCGTATTGATTGATGAAAGGCATGCCAAGAATCAAGTCGATGGTCTTGATAATGCTCGCCATGCTGGTATGGATGTGTGAGACGCCCGGCTTCGCATAAGGGCTGATCGTCAGCAACAGGCTGCGGTGAGCATCCACGTGGTCCTGGCCGCTCTGCGCGTCGTCTTCGGTCACGAAGATGGCCATGTCTTTCCAGAAAGGGCTGCGAGAAAACAACTCCACCAGCTTGCCCAGCGCCAAGTCGTTATCCGCCACGTAGGAAGCCCGATAGGCGAATCCATCCTCAGGGCGCGGGTCGGCGGTGTGATCGTTAGGGAGCCAGATGTAGATAAACTGTGGCAGAGGTTTCTTACCGCATACGAATTCATCGAATTCTTTCTTAAACTGGGCGAAGCGATACTGGTCGGAGATGTTGGTATTGAAGGTTGGGAAGTCCCGCGAGGTGTTGTCGAACAGGACCTTCGGCATGGGCGCATTCACGGATTGCCGCGCGCCCGTGGGATACTCCCCCGCACTTTCGTCGTCGCCCGGCAATTCCAGTCCTTCGCCATAATTGCGGAAGGCAACATGAGCCCGCGCCAGGTTTTCCCACAGCGAACCGTTTTCAAGGTAAGTCTCGGGAATTGTGGATGAGGCCCCGATGTCCAGCCGCCCTGGGGCGTCCTGGTCGGGCACGAATTCAAGCTTGCCGCCGTAGCTGGCGGGCCAAGCCGTTTCTAAGAGTTCATTTGGGTAGTTGCCTACCAGCCAGTGATGGCCGTCCACTGAGACGTCCGAATCCACGTAGAAGTTGTCGCCGAACGCAAAGCGCTTAGCCAGGGCGTGTTGGTTGGGTGTGACCTGCACGTGCTCCAGTGTAGGTTCATTCTCTTCCTTGACGGTAGCGTCAATCCCCCAGCGGGCCAACGTGGCGTCGCGCTCCGCGTCGGCGCCGCCCAGGTCGCCCAACATTTCGTCAAAGGTCCGGTTCTCCTTAGTGATGAAAACCACATGGCGGATCTTCGAGCTGGGTGAGCCTGGGACGGGAACAGGGAAGTCTGCGGAACGCTTGGACGCTGGCGCCTGTGCCTGCGCCAGGAAACTTGCAATAAAGCCGTTGTTCCTCATCACCTGGAGGGTGAGGGGGCGCAACTCGTAGTCTTTCGGGATCGTCAGGATTGAAACCGTCCCCTTGGTGATGTCGCCGACGTAAGCTCCCTCTGGGCCGAGTTGAAAATCTCTCCCCCCATTGGGGCCTGCGCCAAAGCCCTTGGCATTGGCCACAAAGAGCGTCTTGCCGTCAGCACTCACCGCCACTCGCGCCGGGAACCAACCGCTGGGAATGAAACCCAGGAATTGCATGTGGTCGGTTTCGACCACGGCGACAGCGTTGATGCCAGCGCAGGCGATGTACAAGCGCTTTTCATTGGGACTGAGTGCCATGCCGAAAGGCAGGACGCCACGCAACCCTTTGACGGCGCTTGCGGGAGTGAGCAGGGCATTCTCCTCCACCTTCCCGCTGTGGGCGTCAATCACACTGATGCTGTCCTGGGTTGCGTTTGAGACAAAGATCTTCCTCTTCCCTGCGACCACGGCTCCCGGGCTACTTCCGGCCAAGATCAGGCCGCCAATGGGTAGCCCGGTTCGTATCCTGTCGAGCACCTTGGGGCTCGAAGGAACCCTCACATCGATCACGTAAAGCGAATTTGATTCGGGAACGTTCGGGTCACCCAAACCGGTAATCTGCTTGCCTTCCACGGCGGCGCCTTCTTCGGCCTCCTTGGAGGGGTATCCAAACGCCGGGAAGGTGATGCCCGTATCTCGTGCATTCTTTGCATCGTAACCCGGAACCAGCGTGTAGCTGAACGTTCCAACATTGGATACGTAAACCCTTTTCCCATCCCGCGAGAGCGCCAGCCCAAAGGGCATCCGGCCCACGGCAATGCTGGCGATGACCTGTTTGCTGTTCGTATCGAAAACCACCAAGCGGAAGTGTGCAAGATCCAGGACATAGAGGCTTTTGCCGTCATGCGAGAGCAGGAGTTCTGCGCTGAGGCTGTGGTTGTAGATTTTGCTCTGGAACTCACCATCCAGGCTAAGAGAGCCCAGCCGTTGGTGCGTTACCAGGTCAAAGATGCCAACCTTCCCGTTGTTGCCTTCGGACAGGTAGAGCGTGCGATTGTCGCCAGCGATGCCGACGCCCATAAAAACGCTCTCCGGATCAGCGTCTGAAGATTTGAAGCCGGGGGGAATCTGGGCCACTTGGGGAGCAAGCCCGAAAATGTCTGTCACGATGCTTGCCGAGAAAGGATGCGTGCCGCTGTTAACGGTGACAAGGGTTTTGCCGTCCGGGCTGAGCCCGAGGCCATAGGGATGGGGCGCCACCTTCACCTGCTTGCCGAAAGGGGTTATAAGGCGCCCGTTGGGAAGAACGGTCATTCCTCTGAGATCAATTCTCACCGGTAAGCGGCCCGCGGGAGCTTGCAGGAGGTTAGATTTAACCGTCTGAGCATCTTCTGCGGGAAGACTCCTTCGAACCGGTCCGAGCACAATGGAAGCCAGGAACAGGGAAATCAGAACGCGACGCTGCATGCGCGGCAACCCCTTTTGTGTGACATAGACTCAGTCTAGCACGAGGGCCGGATGTCTCCACGTCACACTTGCCATGCCCCGACACCATATCGTGCTGACCAGCGCGTAATTCTGGTATCCTAATTCAGTTTATAGGAAAAGACTCTTCGAGGAGGATTTTTGTCCTGAAGAGGGCCCCGATTATTCAAATCAAGGATCATTTTGGCTGTTAACAAACTTCCATTCGGAGATTGAAACTATGGCGGACACGAAGGTGTTGGGAATGCTCACGATCGACGATCTGCGCGCTCGCGTGGACAATTCCGAAATCGACACGGTTCTGTTGACTTTCACCGACATGTATGGCCGTCAACTCGGCAAGCGGATGGACGCCCGTTTCTTTTTGGAGAGTGCCGAAGAGCACGGCACGCACGCCTGTGACTACCTCCTCACTGTCGACATGAACATGGAACCGGTGCCGGGCTATCGGCTGGCAAGTTGGGAGCGCGGTTACGGTGACTTCCACGTAGCGCCCGACTTGGCAACACTCCGCGTCGCCAGTTGGCTTGAGAAGACTGCTCTGGTGGTTGGCGATGTGGCCCAACGGGACTCGCATGCACTTGTGGAGCAGGCGCCACGCTCCATTTTGCGGCGACAGGCACAGCGGGCTATCGAGATGGGATACGAAGCCATGGCTGGCTCGGAGCTGGAGTATTACATCTTCAACAATTCCTACCGCCAAGCCGCTGTTGCCGGCTATACAGGCCTCGAGCCCGCCGGGTGGTACATAGAGGACTATCACGTTTTGCAGGGCACTCGCGAGGAAACGCTGAACGGAGCCGTGCGGCGGCACCTCACCCAATCGGGGATTCCCGTGGAATGTTGCAAAGGAGAATGGGGGAAGGGACAGCACGAATTGAACTTGCGTTACAGCGACGCCTTGACGATGGCCGACCGCCACGCGATTTTCAAGCAATGCTGCAAAGAAGTGGCCGATCGGTTGGGCATGAGCGTCACCTTCATGGCTAAGTACGATGCGGCCCAAGCTGGATCAAGCTGCCACTTGCACTTCAGCCTGTGGCGGGATGGCCGGAGCATGATGGAGGGCGAGAATCAACTGGGGCCAATCCGCTGTAGCGATGTCTTCCGCTGGTTTCTCGGTGGTTGGATCGCTCACGCACCTGAGGTCTTGGTGTTTTACGCGCCCACGGTGAACTCCTACAAACGTTACCGATCTGGGTCGTGGGCGCCGACCCGCCTGGCCTGGAGCTACGATAATCGAACGGCCAGCTTCCGCGTGATCGGGAAAGGGCCCAGCCTAAGGATCGAATGCCGCATCCCTGGCGCCGACTGCAATCCATACCTCTGCTTCGCGGCTGCGCTGGCCTCCGGTTTGGACGGGATTGCCCGAAAGATCGAACCTCCGCCGGTCTTCGCAGGCGATGTTTACTCGGCCAAGGTTTTGCCGGCGATTCCCGCGACGCTGCGCGAGGCTACGGCCCTTTTCGAGTCCAGCCAGTTCGTACATGAAGCGCTTGGCTCCGCCGTGGTCGAGCACTACGCCCACTTCTTTCACGTTGAGCAGGATGCCTACGACACCGCAGTCACCGACTGGGAACGGAGACGTTATTTCGAACAGATCTAGTGTCCTGAGTCAGGAGTTAGCTGACAAAGTCTTTCCGTTTCGGGTGGCCGTTCCACAGCCCCGGCAGGGGCGTAAGATCGTAGCCCAGGGCGCCAGCCCTGGGGGAAGAAGCCCTCACCCCGCCTTCGGCACCCCTCTCCCGCGCGGGCGGGAGAGGGGACAGGGGGAGAGGGAGGGTTCGCATACCCACGGCTGACGCCGTGGGCTACCCTCTTTCGCCCGTCAGCTGACGGGCTGACTTCATCAAAGAACTTCTGACTCATGACACTAACGGGGCTTCGCCCCAGCCCGACGAGCATGTAAGAACGTAGCGGCTCCGCTTGTGGACGTAAGACGGAAGTGTTATTTACCTCCGTTGATGGGACCGCCGAGGCGGTCGGTGGGCCTCAA
>Ga0208192_1001031_pt1 | contig 18024 bp, 12 predicted proteins | sample June2015DPH_13_1_2_FD_184711 | JGI IMG/M metagenome (GOLD analysis project Ga0208192, IMG submission 184711) | Peatland microbial communities from SPRUCE experiment site at the Marcell Experimental Forest, Minnesota, USA - June2015DPH_13_150... | ecosystem: Environmental > Terrestrial > Soil >... | reverse complement strand
AGAAAGTTTTCGTTGCGATACTTGCCGGGGCCGCGCTATCGACCTTGATTATACTGACCCGAATACAGGTGAGATACTGGCAGAACGGCTTAACGTTGTTTGAACACGCTCTTAAGGTTACCAAAAATAACCCGGCAGCGGAAAACAATTATGGAGCAGCTTTGTACAAAGCTGGCAGGCTCGATGAGGCTGCAGCGCATTTGAGCGAAGCCGTTCGGCTCATTCCAACATTTACTGAGGCGAAAAACAACCTGGGGAAGGTCTTACTTACACAGGGGAAAACCGATGAGGCCATTGTGAGCTTTAATGACATTCTGCGACGAAGTGACAATATTGCGGAAGTGCATTACAACCTGGCGTTAGCGTTGACGGTTCAAAATAAATATGATGAAGCTATAAAACACTTTGCCAAAGCCCTGAACCTGAATCCCAAATATTCTGACGCTCGCAAAAAAATGGGGATGACACTATTAGCAACGGGCAGGTTAAACGAGGCGGTTGCTTGTTTTAATGAATTCTTGAAACAAAACGAAGATTCCGCGGAGGTGCATTCTAATCTGGCCATAGCACTGGGTAAGCAAAAAAAATACGACGAGGCCATAGAGCATCTTGCCAAGGTGCTGCAGTTGGATCCTATGTATCCCGAAGCCCACAATAAAATTGGATCTGCGTTACAGTTAGCCGGCAGGCCCGATGAGGCCATTAAATATCTAAACGAGGGCCTAAAAATCAACAAAGACCAGGAAACATATGCCAATCTCGGTTCAGCATATATACAAGTGGGCAAATATGACCTCGCTATTCAGAATCTCACCAAATCAATAGAGCTAAAACCAGACAACATTGATGTTCTTAACAAATTAGCATGGTTATTTGCTGCTGTTGATGACGCATCTATTCATAATGCCCAAAAAGCCGTTGAATTTGCTCAGCGAGGTTGCGAGCTAACCAGTTACAATGACCCCATGCTGTTGGATACTTTAGCGGTCGCATACGCTGCGACAGGCAGATTCGATGAGGCAAAAGCAACAGCGGAAAAAGCATTGAACATTGCGAAGGAAACAGGTCGGGAGAATTTGGCCGTTGAGATTCAGAATCGGATAAAACTTTACCAGGCAAATCAGCAGTACCGGCAAAAATAAATGAGATTCAGTCAAAAACAAATTATCTTACTTATAAGCGCGGCACTTGTGATAACAACGCTTATCGCATACGAGCCGATTCGACACAATGGTTTTGTCAACTATGACGACAACAGATACATAACGGAAAACCCCAACGTAACGGGGGGTATAACACGAACATCGATAGTCTGGGCGTTTACACAGCCGCATTCTTTTATGTGGCATCCCCTAACTACAATCAGCCATATAATGGATTACCAGTTTTTTGGGCTGAACCCGCTGGGACACCATTCCGTCAGCGTCCTGATTCATATCGTCAACGCCCTGCTGCTCTTCCTTATTCTCAGGAATGTCACGGATTCGACAAGCTCACCGCAGGCGGGGACAATCTGGGCAAGTGCATTCGTCGCAGCGGTATTTGCGTTGCATCCATTACAGGTAGAGTCGGTCGCCTGGGCGGCTGAAAGAAAAACGGTGCTAAGCGGACTGTTCTGGCTTTTGACAATAGCAGCATATATCCACTACGCAAGAAAGCCCGGATTCAGCCGATATATGCTGCTGCTGTTTATATTCGGCCTTTGTATTATGACCAAGCCGACAGTCGTTACACTTCCGTTCGTATTGCTGTTATTGGATTATTGGCCCCTTGAGCGAATCAGAAGACAGAAGACAGAAAACAGAAAACAGGGTAAAACAATCCATCAGCCGTCTTGCGTCGGTGGCTTTGCGTATCAGAAAGCGTCGGTGGGCCGGCTGATAGCGGAGAAGACGCCTCTTCTGGCTATGTCGGCAGCCCTGTCAATTATAACCATCATTGCGCAAAAAGGCGGAGAGGCGGTTGTTTCGTTAGATATAATTCCATTAGACACTCGAATCGCCAATGTGTTTTCTTCTTATATAAAGTACATCGGCAAACTGGTATGGCCCAGCGGCCTGGCGGTACGTTACCCGCATCCATGTGCGACCCTTTTGAATTTTTGGGTAGTGATGTGCGCGATACTGCTCATCGTGCTGACAGTCGTGATTGTTTGCTACATAGGGCGGCGTAAAAAATACGCGGTGGTCGGCTGGTTATGGTACGTTGGGACGCTTGTGCCAATGATAGGACTGGTTCAATCAGGCGGGCAGGCAATGGCCAACAGATATATGTACCTGCCAATGCTGGGCCTGCTGATAATAATTGTCTGTGCAGCTAAGGACTTTGTCGCCAGCCGGCTCCGCATGAAGATTGTCGTGGCGATATTGGCCGTGGTTTTACTGTCCGCCTTAGTCATACTCACCCGTATGCAGGTGAGACACTGGCAGAACAGTATAACTTTGTATGAGTACGCTCTTAAGGTTACCCAAAATAACGCGTTGGCAGAAAACAACTACGGAATCGCATTATCAGAGGCGGGCCGGCTCGATGAGGCCATTTCGCATCTTAACAAGGCATTGTCTATAACACCAAATATGCCCGAAGCTGAGAAAAACCTGGGCAGGGCTTACCTGGAACAAGGAAAGGCCGGCGAGGCCGTCGCGTGTTTTAGGAAAGTTATAGAGAACAATAAGACCTCCGCGGAGGCATATAGTCATCTTGGGTCGGCATTATGTATTCAAAAAAAATACGACGAGGCCATAAAATGTTTTGATAAGGCATTAAGTTTGGACCCCCACTATCCTGACGCTCGCTACGGAATGGGGCTCTCGCTGATGGCAACCAACAGGTTCAATGAGGCTATTGTCTGCTTTAATGAGGTCTTGCGACAAAATGGAGATTCCGCGAAGGTGCACTATAATCTGGCCATAGCACTGGGTAAGCAAAAAAAATACGACGAGGCCATAGAACATCTTGCCAAGGTGCTGCAGTTGGATCCTATGTATCCCGAAGCCCACAATAAAATTGGATTTGCGTTACAGTTAGCCGGCAGGCCCGATGAGGCCATTAAATATCTAAACGAGGGCCTAAAAATCAACAAAGACCAAGAAACATATGCCAATCTCGGCTCGGCTTATATAAAAGTGGGTAAGTATGACCTCGCTATTCAGAATCTTACCAAGGCGATAGAGCTAAAACCAGACAACATTGATGTTCTTAACAAATTAGCATGGTTATTTGCTGCTGTTGATGACACATCGATTCATAATGCCCAAAAAGCCGTTGAATTTGCTCAGCAAGGTTGTGAGCTAACCAGTTACAATGACCCCATGCTGTTGGATACTTTAGCGGTCGCATACGCTGCGACAGGCAGATTCGATGAAGCAAAAGTAACAGCGGAAAAAGCATTGAACATCGCGAAGGAAGCAGGCTGGGAGAATTTGGCCACTGAGATTCAGGAACGGATAAAACTTTACGAAGCAGGACAGCCATATCGTGAGAAATAAATGAGATTCAGTCAAAAACAAATTATCTTACTTATAAGCGCGGCACTTGTGATAACAACGCTTATTGCTTACGAGCCGATACGACACAACAGTTTCGTCACATACGACGACTATAGTTACATTGTTAACAACCCGCAGGTAACATCTGGGCTAAGCTTGCAATCATTAGGGCAGGCATTTACAAAGCCGCATTTTTTTATGTGGCATCCCCTAACCACAATCAGCCATATAATGGATTACCAGTTTTTTGGGCTGAACCCATTAGGTCATCACTTCGTCAGCTTGCTGCTTCATATTGCCAACGCCCTGCTACTGTTCTGGATTGTCAATAGATTGACGGGGACGACCTTGGTAAGCGCGTTCGTCGCGGCGGTATTTGCTTTGCATCCGATTCAGGTGGAATCGGTGGCGTGGGCAGCGGAGCGGAAGACGGTGTTAAGCGGACTGTTCTGGCTTTTGACAATGGCCGCATACATACGCTATGCAAGACAGCCGAGATTAGACCGATACCTGGTGGTGCTATTGGTTTTTGGTCTTTGTATTATGACCAAGCCGGTGGTTGTTACGCTGCCGCTGGCACTGCTGTTGCTTGATTACTGGCCTTTAGACAGGGTCCGGTGGGGACAACAGCGCAATAACACGGCACGTGGAGGATCAAATAAAAAATCCACAGTATGGCTGATAGCGGAGAAAATACCGCTGGCGACGATGTCAGCGTTTTTAAGCGTGATGACATTCGTTTCACAAAGACAGGGAGGAGTGGTACCGACGCTCGAGAAGATGCCATTGGATTATCGAGTAGCCAATATGTTCCTTTCTTATATCAGGTACATCGGCAAGATGCTATGGCCCAGTGGACTGGCCGTTTGTTACCCACATCCCCGCGCAGTTCTTTCAGATACGCCGGTAGTGATGTGCGCGATGCTGTTTATCGTGCTGACCATTTTGAGCATTTATATAGGCCGGCGAAAAAGATATGTGGCAGTCGGCTGGTTATGGTACGTCGGGACACTTGTGCCTGTGATTGGCCTCGTTCAGTCCGGCGCACAGGCGATGGCCAACCGATATATGTATATCCCGATGCTTGGTCTGCTTATTATTATCGGCTGGGCAGTCAAAGATTTCATCGTCAACAGACCGCGCATAAGAATTGCCGCGACGGTAATAGGTGTGATTGTGCTGTTGTCCCTGCTCATACTCACCCGAATACAGGTCAGACACTGGCAGAACACCCTGACACTGTTTGAGTACACACTGAATGTTACCGGAGACAATCCGGTTACGGAAAACAGCTATGGGGCCGCTTTGTTTAATGAGGGGCGCATAGAAGAGGCGGAGCTGCATCTTCGTAAAGCAGTCCATTTGGCCCCCGCGTTTGTGATCGCCCGCAACAACTTAGCCAAGGTTTACCTGAAACAGGGGAGGATTAACGAAGCAATCGAGCACTTTAATGAACTAATAAGGCACAACGAGGGGACAGCGGAGGTTTATTACAACCTGGCAGCGGCACTGGAGATGCAAAAGAAATACGAAGACGCTATAAAATACTATGCCAAGTCGCTGGAGCTGAATCCCGGGGACCCGGCTGCCAACAAAAGAATTGGAATTGCGCTAGTAGCGGCAGGAAAGGCAAACGAAGCAATCGGATATGCACAACGCGCCTGTGAACTGACGGGGGACAAGGACGTTGAATGTCTGGAGACACTGGCATCGGCGTTTGCGGCGGGAGGCAAATTTGAGGAGGCAAAGGCAACAGCCGGGCAGGCGTTAAACATAGCGAAGACGAGCGGACAGGAGAATCTTGTCGTCGAGATTCAGAAACGGATGGAACTTTACCAGGCAGGCATGCGGGACCGGCAAAAATAAATGCGATTCAGCCAAAAATATGTTTTCATTGTTATATGCGCGGCACTGGTGGCGGCAACGCTTGTCGCATACGAGCCGATACGGCACAACTACTTTGTCAGCTATGACGATGACCTGTATATAATGAAAAACCCCATCGTAACCGGCGGGATAACTCACGATTCGGCAATCCTCGCGTTCACAAAGCTATACGCTGCGAACTGGCACCCCCTGACATGGCTTAGTCACATGCTGGATTACCGGCTCTTCGGGCTAAACCCGGCTGGACACCATTCCGTCAGCGTCCTGATTCATATCGTCAACGCACTGCTGCTTTTCCTGATTCTCAGGAATGTCACGGATTCGACAAGCTCACCGCAGGCGGGGACAACCTGGGCAAGCGCGTTCGTCGCAGCGGTATTCGCTTTGCATCCGTTACAGGTGGAATCAGTGGCATGGATAGCTGAGCGGAAAACGGTTCTAAGCGGTTTATTCTGGCTTCTGACGATAGCCGCGTATGTGCGATATACGAGACAGCCGGGATTTTTGAGATATTTGTTAGTCCTATTGGTATTCGGCCTTTGTATTATGACCAAGCCGATAGTCGTTACACTGCCTTTAGTATTGCTTCTGCTGGACTATTGGCCATTAGACAGAATTCGATGGGGACATCAGCACAACGACAAGATGCGAAGGGGACCAGACCAAAAATCAATTGGATGGCTAACGGCAGAAAAAATGCCTTTGCTGGCAATATCGGCAATTTTGAGTGTTCTAACCGTTATCGCGCAGCAAAGCGGAGGCGCGATTAGCACATTAGATAAAGTTCCATTGGACCACCGAATCGCGAATGCGTTTGCCTCTTATATAAAATACATCGGCAAACTGGTATGGCCCAGCGGCCTGGCCGTTTTCTACCCCCCTTCGCATTCAAACTTATTAAACACTACAACGGTGATTTGTGCTTTTATATTCATCATGATATCGGTCATAAGTATCTATATTGGGCGTCGCAAAAAATATATAGCCGTCGGCTGGCTATGGTATGTCGGGACACTTGTCCCGATGATAGGACTGGTTCAGGTGGGCGAGCAGGCAATGGCCGACCGTTATATGTACCTGTCAATGATGGGCCTGCTTATTATCATTGCCACGGCCGGCAAAGAGCTAATCGCAAAACGCCCCCGATTAAAAACCGTTGTGGCGATAATAGGCGTGCTATCGCTGTCGTGCCTCCTTGTGCTCACCAGAATACAGGTACGGCACTGGCAGAACAGTATTACGCTTTTTGAATATGCCTTAAGCGTTACCGAAGACAACGCAATTGCGGAAAACAGCTATGGATGCGCTTTGTTCAATGATGACCGTCTCAGTGAGGCGGAGCAGCATTTTGGCAATGCTCTTCGTATAAACCCTGCGTTTGACACCGCTCTCATCCACTTAGCCAGAATATATCTGAAAGAAGAAAGGTACAACGAGGCAATCTCGACCTATAAAGAGCTTATAAAACGCAATTATGGGACCGCAGAACTTTATTACAATCTTGCGATGGCATTCGGCATACAAGAGAAATATAATGACTCAATAAAATACTTCAGTAAATCTTTGGAATTAAATCCAGACGACCCCGACACCCATAATAAAATGGGAATCATCCTGCTGGCGGCGGGGAAAACCGATGAAGCCATCGGACAATTCAATGAATCATTGCGAATAAAGGCGGACCAGTCCGTAGTATATGAAAATCTCGGCACGGCATACAACCAGCTTGGCAAATATGAATTGGCAATTAAAAACTGGACCAGGGCCATAGAGCTGAATCCTGGTAACATAGACGCTCTCGATAAAGCTGGCTGGTTCCTGGCTGCCTGCGGCGAAGAATCCGTTGAGAACACCAATCAGGCAATTGCGTATGCCAGGCGTGCCTGTGAGTTGACAAAATATGCCATTCCTGAGTTTCTGGACACTTTGGGAGTTGCCTGTGCAGCGTCCGGCAAATTTGCCGATGCAAAGGCAGCCGCGGAAAAAGCATTGAACCTCGCGAGGAAAACAGGCAAGGAAGATTTGGCAGGCGAGATTGAAAAGCGGATAAAGCTTTACGAAGCGGGACAGCCATATCGTGAGAAATAAATGAAATCAAATCAAGAACATATTCTTTTTTTTGTAATAGCGGCATTGGTAATATCAACTTTGTTCGCCTACGAACCAATACGGCACAACGGCTTTGTCAACTATGACGACAGCGGGTACATAACAGAAAACCCCATCGTAACCGGCGGGATAACTCACGATTCGGTAATCCTCGCGTTCACAAAGCTATATGCTGCGAACTGGCACCCCCTGACATGGTTTAGCCACATGCTGGATTACCGGCTCTTCGGGTTAAATCCGCTGGGACACCATTCCGTCAGCGTCCTGATCCACATCGCCAACGCCCTGCTGCTTTTCCTGGTTCTCAGGAATGTCACGGATTCGACAAGCTCACCGCAGGCGGGGACAATCTGGGCAAGTGCATTCGCCGCGGCGGTATTTGCTCTGCATCCGTTACAGGTAGAGTCGGTCGCATGGGCGGCTGAAAGAAAAACGGTGCTAAGCGGACTGTTCTGGCTTTTGACAATGGCCGCATACATACGCTATGCAAGAAAACCCGGATTCGGCCGATATATGCTGTTGCTGTTTGTATTCGGCCTTTGTATTATGACCAAGCCGACCGTTGTTACGCTTCCGTTCGTATTGCTGTTATTGGATTATTGGCCTCTTGAGAGAATTCACCGGGGACAATCAGTCGCCGCCACATCTAAATCGGTAATATGGCTGATAGCGGAAAAAACGCCTCTTCTGGCTATGTCGGCAGCCCTGTCGGCTATAACCATCATTGCGCAAAAAGGCGGAGAGGCGGTTATTTCGTTAGATATAATTACATTAGACACTCGAATCGCCAATGTGTTTTCTTCTTATATAAAATACATCGGCAAACTGGTATGGCCCAGCGACATGGCTGTTTTCTATCCCTCTTCGTATCCGGCCATTCCAAAAACCACAACGGCAGTTTACATGCTTCTGTTCATCCTGATATCGGCCATAAGCATCTATACTGGGCGTCGCAGAAAATATATGGCAGTCGGCTGGTTATGGTTCGTGGGAACGCTTGTGCCTATGATAGGGCTGGTCCAGTCTGGCTTCCAGGCTATGGCCAACCGCTATATGTACCTGTCAATGCTGGGCCTGCTTATTATCATTGCCCTGGCCGGCAAAGAGCTAATCGCAAAACACTCCCGATTAAAAACCATTGTGGCGATAATGGGCGTGATATCCCTGTCGTGCCTGCTTGTGCTCACCAGAATGCAGGTACGACACTGGCAGAACAGTTTGACGTTGTTTGAATATGCCCTGAAAACAACCAAAAACAATCCTGTCATAGAGACCTATTACGGATGCGCCTTGTTCTATGAAGCCGGGCGACTCGATGAGGCGGAAAAACACTTGGGCAACGCTGTGCGAATAAGCCCGATGTTCGCCAAGGCCCTCAGCAACCTGGGCAGGGTTTATATAGAGCAGGGGAAAACAGATGAAGCCATATCCTGCTTTACTAACCTTTTACGCCAAAACGAAAACTCTGCGGAAACACACTACGACCTGGCCTTATCACTGGGTATGCAAAAAAAATACGACGAGGCGATAAAACATCTTGCCAGAACACTGGAGATGGAACCCAACTATCCTGATGCTCACAACAAAATGGGGATAGCACTGCTGGCAACCGGAAAACCGGATGATTCAATCAGGTATTTCGACAAAGCGCTGCGGATAAACAAAGACAAATCAGAAGTGTACGGAAATCTCGGCACGGCTTATATGCGACTGGGTAAGTATGGGCCGGGGATTTATAACTTTAACAAAGCGGTCGAACAAAAACCCGACAGCATAGTAAATCTCAACCGCCTGGCGTGGGCGCTGGCAACCGTCGAGGATACATCTTTGCGTGACGCCAACAAGGCGATAGAAACCGCCGGACGTGCCTGCGAATTAACAGGCAACAACGATGCTGTGTGTCTGGATACCCTGGCAGTTACATACGCGACGGCGGGCAGGTTCGAGGAAGCAAAAGCGACGGCGAATAAGGCATTGAGTATCGCAAAATCATCCGGCAGAGAGGATTTGGCCGGCGAGATTCAGGAGCGGATAAAGCTTTACGAGGCAGGACAGCCATATCGTCAGAAATAGTAACGACGGGCATGGATTATGCGGTGTTTTTGTTTTGGCTTTTGTCCATCAGCAGGATAATTCTGCCGAGGCGGTCAGGGGGCATTTGGCTTTTGAGAATCTTGCGAATCTGGCTCATAGGCGTTCGCTGGGTAGTGTGCGTAACAACAACATACTGGTTGTTAAGCTCAGCAATCAATTTCACAAATTCATCGATGTGCATATGTCTGCCGGCGTGGGCCCTGTCGGCGTGCTCATCAACGTAAAAGGTGCATTCGGCGATGAGGATTTTGCTTTCGGCAATATAATTCAGTTGTGAGAAATCGACGTATTGCGTGTCGCCGAGGTAAGTAACAATCGGTATCTCAATGGGATTATCAATTGCAACGCCCTGCTTTTTCAATTCGACAATCTGCGGGCCAGAGAGATTGGCAAATTCCTGTTTTATTTTTTTTCGTTTTTCTATTACGGTGAAGCCGACAGACCCCCTGCTGTGCTTTGTGGGAAATACGCGGGCAACCAGGTTTGGTTTTATCTGGAATTCGTCACCCGGTTTGACACCCACAAGATTGGCTGGCAGCTGGTTGCCGTCGAGACGAGCCCAGGCGTCGATGAGGTCCTTAATGGGCGGGAGGAGATTTTCGGGTACGAGAATGGTGCCCGCGGACTGGCCGCAGAAATTGCGATGAGAAAGGTAATAGGCAATACCGGCGGCGTGGTCCATATGACCATGGGTGAGCAGGACGTGATTTATGGGTATAATCTGGTCGGGGGCCTTGCCGATATCGAAGCAGACATCGAGCTGAGGCATCGCGATGACGGTTTCCTCGCCGGCAATCGAATAGCCGATTATATCCAGGTCATCTATCGTAATCTTCGCTAAGTTATGGCTTGGCATATAGTTCTTCATCAATTCTACATTCCCAACTCGTAATTCACAATTGAGAATTTGGAATGAATCATTTAGAATTCCGAATTATGCCTGACAAACGGCTTCATAGGGGGCAGCACCCTGCCGATAAAAAATTGTTCGGAGAGACCTGGATACCGAACATCCGGCGAGCGGTTGCGGATTATTCGCTTTTGCTGAGCAAAGGTTACGCTGAAAAAAGTTCGCTGAAACTTGTTGGCGACCGATTCACACTGACCGAAAGACAGCGATTAGCGGTGATGCGAAGCGCGTGTTCGGAAGAGCAGCGGGCAAGCCGTAAGAGCCGACAACTTGAAATCAACCAGATTGCCGGGCAAGTAATCGCAATTGACGGGTATAATGTTTTGATAACGATTGAGGCGGCGATGAGCGGAGGGTTGATTTTCAGGGGACGGGACGGGTGCTGCAGGGATTTAGCGAGCATTCACGGGACATATCGCAGGGTCAGTGAAACGCAACCCGCAATCGAACTTATAGGCGGATTTCTGCAACAAATCGGGATAAGCCAGGCACTGTGGTTATTAGACAGTCCGGTTTCAAACAGTGGGCGATTAAAAACTCTTCTTCGTGAACTTGCGGAAAAGAACAAATGGAACGGATTCGGCAAGCTCACCGCAGGATGGGAAATTGAGCTTGTGACAAGCCCGGATGCAGTGCTGATAAAAGGCGAAAAAATAGTCGCAAGCAGTGACAGCATGATTTTGGATAAATGCTGCAAATGGGTCGATTTGGCAGGTGAAATCATAAAAAAACGGATACCGGCGGCAAAAATAATCGACCTCGGCATTCAATCCTAACTGCTTGCAAATTAAACACTTACGTTTAGACGACCCCTAAATTAACCAATTTTTAACAGATTTACTGCCGCGTTTTAGGCAATCGCGCATTTATAATCGTGATGATAGCAAGAAATTTACAATTCGATTTAGAGAGCAGAATGATGAGTATAACTGAACTCAGTGGTTTTGCCTTCGAGCCGGACCCGATGACGCAGGCGAAAAGTGACCCCGGGGCCTTCACAAGGTTATATTTACGTCACTACGATGCGATTTTCAGGTATTGTGCACACCGGCTCTTTGAGAGGACCACGGCGGAAGACATCACATCGGAAGTTTTCCTGAAAATGGTGGAAAACTTCCAGACATTTGACGGCAACGAGAAGCAATTCCGGAACTGGCTTTACCGGATAGCGACGAACGCCGTCAACGAACACTTGAGAAAGACCGCCCGCCGAAGCGCGATATTGACCTGGGTATGGCGGGGGTCGAGTAAAAACAGCGCCGATGATAGCACTGCGGCTGACGAGTCGCACGATAACCAGGCCGTCGTCAAAAAGGCGTTACTCACGCTAAAGCCGGAAGAACAAGCTATCGTCACAATGCGTTTTTTTGAAAACCTGAAAATAGAGGAAATCGCCGAGGTAGTCGGCACAAGCGCCGGAACGGTCCGCAGTCAGTTATCGCGGGCAATGGAAAAACTGCGAAAGCATATCTCTTCAGCCCAAATCTACGGGCAGGAGGTGACACTATGAATCCAAACGAAAGAAAATTTGAAGAACTTATGAACAAGATGACATTCGACGACAAACCGGATTACCGTCACCGCGATAAGCTGGAACAGGAACTGCTGGCTGCTTTTGCACGACGCCAATGGCAAGAAAAACAATCCCGTCAAACCCCTTGGGGGCAGGCCGGGGTTTGGAGAACGATTATGCAAAACAGACCAATGAGATTAGTAGCGGCGGCAGCGGTAATAGCCATCGTAGGACTTGTAAGCTGGAAAATATTCGAGAGAGACGTAACGACACCAATAACGTCTCTGGAATTGCTGGCAAAGGCACAAGCGGCGGAAAAGGCGCTGTTTGCCAAAACAGGAATTGTGCATTTAGTCAGCGAAATTACGGTTTATCCGACTACCAACAAAGGAGCGGAACTTATCGAAAAGCTGGGCGATACAAAGAAACCTACCGAAGAATTTCACAAAATATATCGCGAAATTATGGGTCAGTGGATGGTAAGCTGGCTTCCGATATCTTCGCTGCAGGCCAACGGGTGGACCAGGACGAACCGGATTAAGCTATCTGAAGGTTCGCAGCAGGCCTATACTATCCAGGACGATTCGTGGTATGACTCTGCAACGGGACGTTTCGCGCGTGTTATGGAAACAGATGGCAATATCATCTTCGCCAACTCCTACGACGGCAGCTTCGTATATCAGTCCGAGTCGATGGATAACGGAACGATAAAAGTGAAGAGTGAAGCCATTACGGCAAATTTCAAGGCACCGGACAATCCGGCTGAGTTCCTGGGTTTGACAGCGGGTGTCCAGCAGTGCCTCGATGAAAAATGTCTTCGGCAGCCTGTGCAGGCGGTTACAAACGACGTTCTGGCAGACGGGACAAAGGTAACCGTATATAAAGCCGGTTTTATCAGCTTAACGGGCGAATTGAACACATATTACCTGTTCAAGGTCCGGCAGAGCGACGAGATTGTCGCCGAGATAGAATATATCACCAATGGAAAGCCGCAAATTATCGTCCGAAGGGTACTAAGCGAGTCGGTTGAGAAACCGGAGTTTTCGTGGAACCTTGCTGAGTTGAGCAACAAAGAACTGGCCAACGAAGCACCCAGCCCGGTTACTGTGGCCTCTGATGTTGCAACCCCGAATATTTCTGTGCGGGATATGGCCGAGCGGGCTTCGTTTGAGACACATATATTCGCGACCGACCCGAACTGGACACAGCAGCGGATTATTGTGGACGTGCTTGACACAATGAACGCACCGAAGCGGCTGTTCGTGGTGCTCTACAAAGCCCAAGACAAGCGGGATGTAATACTTGCCCAGTCCGAAACGCACAATAAGTTTTTTGCTTCGATGACCAAACAGATAGAAGCGGGCGGAAAGACGTTAGAGAAAACGGTTTACCCGAATGGTTACAAAGTATGGGTAAACGCAGGCCCGGTGGCCTGGTGGACGGACCTGACGCTTCGCAGCACTGGTATCGAACCAGCAGCGAACCGCAGCGGTTATATCGTCGAATCGCCTTCCGGGACGATTCTGATAATCGCAATAAACGGGCAGTTGACGAAAGAAGAATTGGACGGTCTTATCAACTCGCTGATACCGGCCAAGGATTACCAGGTTAAATAACTCAGGCAACCGCTGAACCACACACGCCGTCCCTAAGGGGCGGCGTTTTTTTATGCGCTTCCTAAAAATGTTATTTTGCCTATACTAAAATACACAGTGCAATCGTGTTATTAGTGAATGACGGCCGTTAAAAAGTTTTAGACCGGGACCAGATGATAGAAGATGAAATATTGAAATGGCGTTTCAGGCAAGGCAGCAAGGAGGCGCTTTGCCGCATATACGAGAAGTATCTCGACTATCTGCTGACCTTGGCAGTGGGGTTTGTGAACGACTTCAATACAGCCCAGGACATCGTGCACGACGTATTTGTTCGCTTCGCGGCCTCTTGGCATGGTTTCGGTCAAACGGGAAACCTTAAAAGCTATTTGACAACCTGCATTGTGAACCAAGCCCGTGACCACATTCGCAGGGCCAGACACCAGGCAGGCGAATTAAAAGAAGATGCTTTGATTGGTGAGTCGGACTGCCCTGAACGGGTAGTCATAGGCGACGAGGTGTCGCAGCGGCTGAACAGGGCTCTGGCAGAACTGCCATACGAACAACGCGAGACGGTGGTCCTGCATTTGAAAAGCGGGATGAAATTCAAGGAAATAGCGGCTCTGCAGAGCGTATCAATCAATACCGTTCAAGGTCGATATCGATACGGATTAGACAAACTGCGGTCAATGTTGAATGATGAGGTGCAAAAATGAGGCCGACAGAAAAAATAGAAAGTTCAGTAAAGAAAATGAATTTTTCAGCCGGTGCCGAATTGCGAAAGCAGATTTTAGACGACGCGATGAAAGCACACGAACAAGCAGAAATCCCAACGCCTTTTGAGAAGGCGAATATATGGAGAATTATTATGAAGAGCAAAACAACAAAATTGGCGACGGCGGCCATCATTGTAATCGCAGGCCTGTTGTACGTTCAGTTCCTGACTGGAACAAACGCTTATGCTCAAGTCGTTGCGGAGATTCGGAACGCCCGCACTGTGGTATACACGGTCATAAAGCAGGCCAACACCGGCACAGGCGAGACGATCAAGATAGACGTGGCATATAAGGAGCCTGGTTTCCTGCGGACGACAACGATCGACGGTTACGTTGCGATATTGGATGCCAACAGCGGCAAGATGATGTCCATCGTGCCACAGGGGGGATACAGCATCGCTGATCTGAAAAGCTCCGACAAGCCCGGTGTTCTGTGGTCTATTGCCTCCTCCATGAAGGCGATGAAGGCCCTGCCGGCCAAGGCTGATAAGAACCTCGGAGCAAAGGAGATAGACGGTATTGACTGTGATGGATACAGAGTGACACAGGGCGACTTGACCTCGATTATCTGGCTGGACGCAAAGACCGGCGACCTTGTGCAGGTGGAACACAAATATGCCAATTCCCCGGGCATGAACACGATATTGAAGAATATCAAGTTCGATGTCGAACTGGAGGATTCGCTGTTCAGTTTGACGCCGCCGGCAGGGTACAAACCGATGGGCGTCGAGATGAAAGGTGATGCTGCCATCCAGACGGAAGAAACGTTCGTCGCCTGGCTGGGATGGTGGGCCAATGGAAATACCGATGAGACGTTCCCGCCGATGGTGGCCGGTCCCGAGATAGCCAAGGTTTGTATGGATATGGCTAAGCAGGGCAAGCTCAAAGGCTCTACGTGGGACAAGGCCGATCCTCAACAGATGTTCAATGCATTGCTTTTCGTGGCCAGACTGCCCAGAGAAGAGAGCAACTGGCGATATGCTGGTAATGGCGTGAAGATAAATACCCCTGATACACCGATATTCTGGTATCGCCCGGCCGGCAGCCAGATGTATCGCGTCATATACGCGGACCTTACGGTTCGCGAAATGGCTGAGGACCAGTTGCCCAAGTAATACGCATTCTCTCTAAATACAAAAACGCCGTCGGATTCGATACCCGACGGCGTTTTTTTTTATGCGAGGAAAACGGCAGGGCAAGCCCCGCCCCACTTTTTACAAGGACTTGGTGGCTCGTCGAAGCTCATCGCAGACAATACCAACTTCGTCCTTGCTTAGATTATTGTAGAAAGGTAAAGCGATGGTCCTTTCGGCGATTTTCTCGGTAACTGGGAAGTCGCCCGGCTTGAAGCCGAAACGCTCAACCATAAATGCCTGAAGGTGAACAGGCGTAAAATAATTGCTGACCTGTATGCCGGCGTCGCGCATCGCCTGCAAAACCTTTTCGCGATTCTGGCGAGTAAATCGGTCGGCAAGTCGAACCACAAAAACGAACCAGTTGTTATCACAGCCAGCGGGTTCAATCGGAACAATCAGGCGGTCGTCGCCGGCGAGGTTTTCCTGATACCATTTGGCGACCTGTTTGCGTTTGCGTTTTATTTCCTCGATTCTCGAAAGCTGGACTATGCCGAGGGCGCAGTTAATGTCGCTAAGGCGATAATTGTATCCCAGCCGGACGTGGCTGAGCCAGCTACCACCCGCAGCCCTGCCCTGATTGCGCAGCGAGATGCACATATCCGCAAGTTTATCGTCGTCGGTAAGAATCATCCCGCCTTCGCCGGTCGTTATCTGCTTATTGGGATAAAAGGCGAAGACGCAAATATCGCCGAAAGTGCCAGCTTTTTTGCCGTTTAACGCGGAACCGAGGGCCTCGCAACTATCCTCAACAAAGGCAAGTTTGTGCTTGTCGGCAATCCGGCGAAGCTTATCGAAGCCGGCGGTACTTCCAAAGGCCTCGATGGGAATAATCGCCTTTGTTTTTTTGGTAATCTTTTGCTCAATTTTATCCGGGGCAATGTTCAAAGTTACGGGGTCAATATCAACAAAGACGGGTTTTGCGCCCACCATCAGGACAACATTCGAAGTGGAGATAAAAGTAAACGGCGTTGTGATTACCTCGTCCCCCGGCCCGATACCCAGGGCAAGCATACACAGATACAGGCCGCTGGTACCGCTGTTGACGGCGACAGCTCGCTTTTTGCCTATATATTTAGCGAAGGCCTGCTCAAATTCCCTCAGCTTTGGGCCAAGCGAAAGGTTCGGGCTTTTGAGCACATCGGTAACTGCCTGAATTTCCCTGTCAGTAATATCAGGACGGGACAAAAATATACGCATAAACAGCTCCTTACAGCATCAAATGCAGATTATACGAAAAGGTAGATTTTACTGTTCAGACCCTACTTTGCCAAATAGTTTCCACCCGCCGCGGCTTATGGGACGTAGCAATAGAGGCGAAGGCCAATATCAGTAATGCGGCTTGGAAGTGGGGTGGTTGTCCTAAACGGCATACATAGTAAAGCCGATAAATGACGTGCAAGCGGCAAAAAACCGCTCTTAAACGGGAATATAAAAATGGCAAAAGGCAAGAACGTATTAACGACAGGTGACGTAGCGAAAATTTGCAACGTAGCGCCGAGAACCGTGTCCAAATGGTTCGACAGCGGCCAGTTGAAGGGTTACCGCATACCTGGCAGCAAAGACAGGCGGATACCAATCAACGAGTTGATTCGCTTTATGAAGCAGAATAATATGCCGGTGCCGACGCTGCCTGTTGGCAAAATGCGCGTTGTAATAGTGGACAACAACGTTGAATCGGCGTCAAAGCTGGCGGAGACGCTGAGGGCAAAGTCGGACTATGAGGTCATGGTTGCCAAAAACAATTTCGAGACCGGCACCGCGGTTCAAAGGTTTGAGCCGCACGTTCTGCTTGTGAATCTGCTGGCGAAAGACATCGACGCGGCGGAAATATGCAGGAATATCCGGTCGGACGAAGAATTGCAGACCATCAAGATAATCGCCCTTGTCAACCACCTGGCGGGCGGTGAGGCGGCAGCATTGCTCCAGAAAGGCTTTGACGGGTATGTTTCGATGCCCGCGGACATTTCGGAGGTCGTCAGAAAAATAGAGGAGGCGACCGCCATAATCTATTAGCGGCAGACAACACGACTATCACAAGGTATCTCGAGAAAAACAAAATACAAGGAAGCCAGCCTTAGTACCGGCTTCTTTCGTTTTGCAAAAGCCGAATCACATAAAATCACCCTGCTGATTTTTTCTTCTTCAAAAAAGGCGGGTTTCCCCCTATAATTGAGCACGGTCGCGCTCGTAGCTCAGTAGGATAGAGCGCCGGTTTCCTAAAACTACTGCAAAAATCACTTCTTTCTATAACGAACGCCAATTCAAGCACTTAGGGAGTGGTAAGAATCGTCGCTATTGGTAGATATCGTATCTAGTGGTTGTAGAACGGTTGTAGCTTTTTGCCGAGTGACACACATCATATCCTTCAAAAAACATGTCCTATACGGCATTTTTATGAGCAACGGATTTCTAATCAGTCAACGTGTTTTGTAAGTGTTTGTCAATAAGACACTAATGATTGTCAAAAAAGAACTTATGATGCTGGCCGTAGCCTAACCGTACCTCGTTGGTGCAAATTT
>Ga0208192_1001020_pt1 | contig 18261 bp, 18 predicted proteins | sample June2015DPH_13_1_2_FD_184711 | JGI IMG/M metagenome (GOLD analysis project Ga0208192, IMG submission 184711) | Peatland microbial communities from SPRUCE experiment site at the Marcell Experimental Forest, Minnesota, USA - June2015DPH_13_150... | ecosystem: Environmental > Terrestrial > Soil >... | reverse complement strand
CCATCCTTGACGTGGCGGGACAGGTGACGATCGGGGAACCGTCCAAAGAACTGGGGCAACGCATCCGCCAGGCCATCCAGCACGGCCGCAAGCAGGTGCTGGTGAATTTGAAAGACGTAGCCTATTTGGATAGCTCAGCCGTCGGCGAGCTCGTCGGCGCGCTCTCCCGGCTCCGCATCGCGGGCGGGGGAATGAAGCTCACCGGAGTCTCTCCCGCCATTTTTCAGATTCTTCACGTCGCCAACCTTGAAAAGGTGCTGGAAATCCTTCCCGACGAGGCCACGGCTCTCGAAAAGTTCAGCCAAACATCCTAGTGCCGTTCCACCTTTTTTGGACAAACAGTTTTCAGCCAGTCAGAGAGTCTTTGTGCAAGACGTAGGTGCAATACATAGGCGTAACAAGTTGGGACGGCACTAGTTGGCGTGACTGAGGTTCAGGCGACTCAAAAAAATCGATTACAATCGATTACTTGCCTTCGCCCTTGTTCTTGAGTAGAATCCGCGTGACTATGCGATTTTCGGATTGTCGAATTGGGAACGCCACCCGGTGTTCTCCGCGAATCGGCAATCGCCAATCGAGAATCGGCAATGAATGGAGTTGTTCCCATGACTGACCGAAATGTCTTCGTGACCTCCTTCCTGACCGCGGTGCTGATTGTGGCGGCCGCTTTCGCGGTGCGACAGTTCTTTTTCTTCGAGCTTGCCAAGTCGACCATTTTCGTCGCCATCGCCCTGATGGTTTTCTACGGCGACAACAAATTCAGCTACATGCTGGGGTTCATTGCTCCCATCGTCTGGTTTATCGCTGAGATCCTCGTCGGATCTTTCTTCACAAATTTCCAGGTGTTGTACCGGTACTTAGAGAACTCGCCCCAGAACCCTCTCGGTTCCCTCGAGACGCCGCTTCACGCGCTGTCTTATCTGGGAGCACTGGCGCTGATCTTCGTTAGCTGGCGCGCCTGGCACAAGGAAGTGCCGGAGAAGTTTATCGGCAAAACCCTTTGGATTTGCTTCGCCATTTCGCTGGTTTACTCCGTGATTCTCGCAGTCTGGTATACACGCGCGGTGCACGCCTAGTGCTTTGGCAGCGCCGCCGTCCCATCGGCAATTTTCCGGGCCGGCAAGATGCCGGCGCTACGTAGCCGCCGATGTCTTAACGGCGATCGGAGTCGGCGAGAGAAGGGGCCGCTGCGATGCACTCGCCTATTCCTTCAGGCTGAGAGCTTTGTGCACGTGGGCGGCAGCGCCAACCTCGATGTCCACGCTGCATTTCTTCCCTGCGTAAGTAAAATGCCGGCTCACGACTTCGAAGTCCGTGGGAACTCCATCGAACTCGCAGGTAACGTGATCGCCTACCGCCGGGATGGCGAGCGCCTCGCCCTCCTCGAGAACGATGGGCTCATCCTGAGAGCACTCTTCCGGGAAACGGCCCGGCTCCCTATATTTAAATACAAGAATATATCTCATCTTGAAACAGCCTCCTGCATGTGAAGAAGGCAGGGGCACGCCATCGCATGCCCCTGCGGGGTTGATCGCAGACCTGCCGCTTGCCATTCCTCCAGCAGCTCACGGATACAGGCCGCGCAGCTTGGTGGCCTCGGCGACGCGTCCGATGCCCAGCATGTTGGCCGCCGTCCGCATGCTGACCTTGTGCTCCAGTCTGATCTTCAGGACTTCGGCGAAGGCAGCGTGCATCACCTGCTCCAGCCGATTGTAGACGTCCTGAGCTTCCCAGAACAGATGTTGCTCGTCCTGCACCCACTCGAAGTAAGATACCGTGACGCCGCCCGCGTTGCACAGGATGTCTGGGATCAGGAAGATGCCTTTCCCTTCCAGAACCTTGTCTCCCTCGGGCGTGACCGGCCCGTTAGCCGCCTCGCCGACGATCTTCGCCCTGACGTTCGGCGCATTATCGCCGTCGATGGCGTTCTCCAGCGCCGCCGGGACCAGGATGTCGCAGTTGAGCGCCAGCAGCTCGCTCGCGCGAATCTCCTCCGCACCTGGGAAGCCGAGCACCTGGCCCGTCTTCTCCTTGTGCATGATGAGCTTTGGAACATCGAGCCCGTTCTTGTTGTAGATGGCGGCTCGCGAATCGCTCGCCGCAATCACGAAGGCTTGGTTGCTGTCGAGAAGCTGAGCCGCGATCGACCCGGCATTGCCGAACCCTTGCACCACCACCTTCGAGCCCTTGATGGGGATCTTCAGGTGCTCGCAAGCGCCTTGGAGAGTGTAGAACACACCGCGCCCCGTGGCCTCATTGCGGCCGAGAGAGCCGCCCAGGGCGATTGGCTTCCCCGTCACCACGCCCGGGATAGGATAGCCTTTGGTCATGCTGTACGTGTCCATAATCCAGGCCATCACCTGGGAGTTCGTGTAGACGTCAGGCGCGGGGATGTCCCGCTCGGGACCGATGATCGGCAGGATCGAGGCTGCGTAGCGGCGCGTCATCCGCTCCAGTTCTCCCTGCGACATGTCTTTCGGGCTGCACGTGATGCCGCCTTTCCCGCCGCCGAACGGGATGTTCACCACGGCGCACTTCCAGGTCATCCACGTGGCCAAGGCTTTCACTTCGTCCAGGGTCACGTTGGGATGGTACCGGATGCCGCCTTTGGCCGGGCCGCGCGACGTGCTGTGCTGCACGCGATAGCCCTCAAACCGGTGGATGTGTCCGTCGTCCATCCGCACCGGAAGATTGACCTGCAAAATCCTTTCGGGATACTTGATCATTTCTCGAATGTTGGGATCGAGCTCGAGCGCGTCTGCCGCGAGGTCGAAGTTCTGCATCGCGGCGTCGTAAGCGTTCTGCTTTACCGCTTCAGCAACTGCCATATTTGTGTAACCTCCTTGTGATTTCAAACCTGTGCCGAGAACCGGCCGAACTGGTATGGAAAAAAGACATTCCTTGCCCCACTGCACCAGCACACTACCGGATGGAGGTTTAAGCCGCAGTGTCCGGTATCACTGGCTCAAAGTGACCTACGTCACAGGCTGCGCAAAGGGATTCGGGCAGGCAGTAGAGACCCGGGACCAGGGAAGAACCTTTGGCCACTCCCGACTCCCCAATCCCCTATCCTTTCTCTCCTCTTCTGCTTTCGGCGGTCAATTCCAATTCCTGGTTTCCCCTTTCCAGTTTCCGTCATTCGTCAGTCACTCAATCGCCCGATCGCTCAATCACTCAATGGCTTCACGGGCTGCGCACGGCGTCTTCTCTCCACCACCTCCCGCCGTTGGCGTTGAGCGTACGGATCAAGTCGGGCCGCGGCCTCCCCTGACACTCCCTTCCGCCTGCCGCCATCCGCCCTGCGCTCCCGCAACCTCGCTTTCTCATTTCGGCCTTCGGTTTTGCACTTTCCCCCTCCTGCCCCTCGTTCTCCCCATTCTGGTTTCCGATTTCTACTTTCTGATTTCTGCTTTCATCATTCTGCCCACTGCCTTCTGCTCCCGCGAGCCCGTAGGCGATCCTCTCCCACAATCCCGGTCTGCGCATCCGATACAGGCGCCGGCGCAGCCGGGTCTCAAGTTGCCAGCCGAGCGGAGGCTCGAACGCCATCGTCTCGGGGATGAAGGCGGCAGCCATCACTCGATCCCTATTCCAGTAGCCCTTCCGCTGCACCCAGTAGCAAAGCCCAATCCTTCGGGTCGGGTCGGTGACACAAATCCGGAATAGGCGCAATATCCGCGGACCTAATCTCGCTGAAAACAAAGGACATTCCGGCTTCGTTCGTAACCGCTCCACGCGCCGCAGCAGGGCATAGATGGCGTTGGCCAGCCGCTCGGCCTGTCGGGCTTCCTCCCGGCACGTGACCCCGAATACGCCCTCAATTTCCCGCCACATCCGAGCGTGCAGCCGGGCCCCGCCCAAGTCGCCGCACGCCATCAGCTTCTCGGCCAGCCGGCAGGCGCGCTCACCATGCTTCAAAGCGTTCAGACAGGCACGGGCTTTCCCAGCCACCGTGCGCGGTCCTGTTGATTTCTGGGAATTGCGGCGATTGGCCGCGAGAAGCTTGGACGTCCGAACAGGCGATTTGCGCAGGCACACGACATCCTCCGCGATGCCGCGTGGCCATAGACTATACTATAATACTTCTGGGGTACTTGTCAAGACAAAAATGATCGTTGTGGCAGTACCTCCGCCTCGGTGGCGGCGGGCGGCACCGGCCCCCATCCGGTCGGGGCGGGCATCTCGCCGGTGGCCAGCCACGGCCAGGACGGCCGGGGCAAGCCCCATATGCGTTGACTCAGGGAAGAGCTGCTTCCGAGTGCGCCATTCGGGCACAATCTGGCGAAATACCCACTCAAGATAGTGTTCGAGTGCGCCATCATTCGGACACAATTCGCTTCGCGAAGAGTCGTGTTACCGAATAGGGTCGAGAGAGGTTGTTCTCTCCATTCATTGAGAGGTGCGCACGGCCGCTGCTGTAATCCCTTGTCTGAGGAGATTATGAGGACGCTCCGCATGGTGTCGGCACGTTGTTGCGCAGGTGGATGGGCTTGGCGGCGAACGTAATGCCGCGCTCGAGTAGGAATCCGCGGATCTCATTGATCACGGCAGTGCGGCGCGCGTAGCGCGTCGGCTGGACGCGCTTGTTGGGCGGCACATCGTTCAACCTCTTGGCCTTCTTGGAAACAACATCGGTGTTCTGGATTTGTACTCCAGATACGATGCCCCAAAGCGAAACTCTAGTTCTCGTTCTTCATACACTTTCACGAAGACAAGCAATGCCGGCGCAAACAGGATGAGTACCCAGAGTACAAACAGCGCTGACTGAAACCAGATCCCCAATGACAGGAGAAAAGCCAGACCTGCAAGCACCATGGGATTACGCGTCCAGGCATACAACCAATCTGCCGCCAATTTCCGACTGAGCGCAATGAAGAAGGGTGCACCGAACCCTTTCAAGGCAAGGTTTACCACTGTCAGCAAAAAAGCTGCCCCGGTAATAATGGCTAACAACAAGCCGATTTCAGCTGGTACTGGGAGTACCCAGTCAGACCAATCTTGATGGGTGGTTACTGCTCGAATGATGGCTAGGCCAAATAGAGTCCCCACGGCAAACTGGACAAACGTCGTTATCCAGGCGACACCGCTCGTTGTTAGGTGTCGGTCGAGTATCTTCCTCCCGAGCCAAACGAGGGGGAATACCAACAATACTCCTCCCACAATCATATATAGATTCATGACATTTGAAAGTAGTGTATTGGACGCCCACCACCAGAGAAACCAGGAAAACGCTAAAAAAGGGCAATCCTAAAAAATAGTTCAACGGCATGTTTCATTGGCCTCCTGTGACCATTTTCGAGACCGCCCAACTTCCCTTTATCTGGTTGAGTAACGTAACCGCCTTACCATGCTGTAGGTGCTGCCCGGCTTCAATCTCCCCCATCGTGTGTTTGTAGTCACCTCGTCTTCTGTCGCCTTTGCGCAAGGCAAGGATACCGGGTCAAATCCAGAGTTGAGTGTCTTGGCGCAATCTGGCGATGTCCCGCGTTGGCGCACTCCCGAAGAAACGGCTGTATTCTCTGCTGAATTGCGAAGCGCTTAGATACCCCACGCGCTGACTCGCAGTACCCGCGTCCATCATCGTGGACAACATGAGACGCCTCGCCTCCTGGAGGCGCAGCACTTTTTGATAGTGCAGCGGGCTCATCGAAGTGACGGACTTAAAGTGCTCGTGGAAAGAAGAAACACTCATGTGCACCAATTCGGCCAGCTCTTCGACTTTCATGGGTTGAGAGAAGTTGGCGCGTAGCCAGGAAATCGCCTTCGCAAGCCGGTGCACGCTGGATTCTCGAAAGCCCGTTTGAGCGACGCGAACCCCAATGGGGCTGCGTAGTAGCCGGATCAAAATCTCATCCACAACAAGGGGAGCGAGTAGTTCAACCTCCCCAGGCTGCGCGAGACAGTCCATTAATCTAGTCGCGGCGTTGACAATGCTCACGTCGGCCGGAGTAACGTAAACGGCGCTTCTCTCTTGAACCGGAGGCAGACCATTCGGATAAACCTTCAGGACAAGCTCGCTAATCTTGAGCGGGTCGAGTTCCAGCCTTAGAGCCAGGTAAGGTTCGGAATGGCTGGCTTACGTGATCTGGGCAGCAATTGGCAGGGCGACGGAGAACACGATCATGCGCGAGGCGTCGTACTCGTAGACCTCCTGCCCTACGATGACGGTCTTGGCACCTTGCGCGACGATGCACAAGGATGGCAACCGGAGGGCATGCACACATTCCCTGTTTATTCGTGAAAAGCGACTGGCGCACAAACCAGGGATGCGCAGATCAAAACTACCGTCGTGTGGGGCATACGCAGCGATGCATCGAGCTAACTTAGCCGTGTCTGGTCCGTTTGATCCCGCAACCTTGTCTGCCCGCCGCGGAGACTCAGTTTTGCCGTTGGTCTTCACGCCTTCGAGAATACCTCTTTTGCAATCATGATAGCGCTCATTGCGTTGGGCCAACCTGAATAAAACGCCAGGTGCGTGATTACCTCGATTAATTCTTCCTTCCTAACTCCATTCTCCACGGCTTTACTCAGATGAAACCGCAACTGTTCCGGACGATTCAAAGCAATCAGCGCTGCCACCGTTACGAGACTACGGTCACGCTTTGACAGCTCTTTGCGCTCCCAGATATCGCCAAAAAGCACGCGGTCAGTTAGATCGACCAGCTTGGGCGCGAAGTCACCAATCATCTTCTGGGCTGCTGTAGGCTCTTTACTCATGCTTATCACTCCTTCCAAATACGATCACTCGGACACCCTGCGTCACGGGATAGTGATCACGACCCTACCGATCTGCTGATTCGACTCGAGGTACCTGTAGGCGTCCACGGTCTGCTCGAGCGGAAACGTCTTCGCGATCCTTGGGATGAAACGACCGTCGGCGACGCGATCGTAGACGTAATGCTTCGCCGCTGCAGTGGTCTGCGGGTTGTCGAAGACTTCCCTCAACGTGTAGCCGCGAAGGGTGAGGCCCTTGCCTATAACCGGAACGACTGGGAAAGGCGTGGGCTGGCCGGATAGCCGCCCGTACTCGATGATGATTCCGCCCGGGGCAGAGGCCGCCGCGAGTTGCTCGAGGAGCGGTCCGCCGATAGGATCGAATGTGACTCGGACGCCACTGCCGTTGGTGATTTCCCGAATGCGGCTCTCGTAATCTTCCTCCGCCGCCACGATTACGTGATCCGCGCCAAGGGAAAGCAATTCCTGCTTCTTCGCCGACGTCCGCGTGACCGCGATGGCCGTTGCGCCTGCGTCGCGCACGAACTGGATGGCGGCGAGGCCAACGCTGGAAGCCGCAGCGAGGATCGATACGAGGTCACCCTTCTCGATGTGCGTGATGAAGACGAGACCCCCATAGACCGTCAAATATGGCATCCAGAAGGAGGCCGCCTGCGCCGTCGTCAGCTTGGACGGGTACTCAGTGGCAACGCCTACAGGGACGACAGCCTCCTCGCCGAGCGTCCCGTAGCGGTTTTGGTCGAATCCGGGAACAGTGGCAACGCGCTTACCGATCCAGGAGCGGTCGACTTCCTCGCCGACCGCTTCGACCACGCCTGCAACTTCGTAGCCGAGGCGCGAAGGGAGTTTGGGTTGTACGAAGCCGTGGCCACTGAAGTGTTGGCCACTCATAAAGGTGAATTGGTCGCGATTCACGCCTGCCGCTTCAACGCGCAGGCGGACGTCGCCAGAGCCGGGCTGCTGGGAAGGTGCATCTTCAATCCTGAGGTTCTCAGGACCTCCGAAGGCATGCAGGCGAACAATCCTTGGCATTTAGTCTCCTCCGCTGGTTCCTGATTTGCGCTTCTTCATTTGTTGACTCCTATTTCCGTTAAGTTTCCAGCGACCTGTGATCTTTGCTATTTCCCAAACCGCTCGAACCGGTACGCCAGTTCCGGGCCGCCGTTGCCCCCGTAAGCAAGTTCGCCAACAAGCAGGGCGAACGGTTCGGTATATCGGGCAATCCGAAGAGGGCCACAATCCACCGGATCGAAACCCACGTCGCGGATTAGCCCGGCGGTCACACTTTTCGCGCTCCCGTCGTCGCCACAGTACACGAGGCTCGGTCGGGTGGCCTTGCGCCTGGCTGCGCTAACGGCTGGGATTGATGAGTTTCACAATCGTCGGCGCCGGATCCCGGGGATTCTCCAGCCGTAACAAGTTATCCGTTCTCATCTGGATCACTTCGATCCATTCGGGATGGGTAAGGACGTAGAACTGCCCTGTCCTAATGGCGTCGAAGACCATGTCAGCCACCCGGAGAGGAGGCATAGCCGCCTCAATTGCGGCCTTAAACAAGTTCAATCCGGCTCGCATTTCCGGGGTCATCTCAACAGGTTCGTTCTGCAGACCCGCCGGTCTATGATGCTCGGAATTTATGATGTTTGTGCGAACAAGGCCCGGGCAGAGGACCGACACCTTGACGAGGGCGCTTCGTCGTTGGAGCGTCAAGTAGAGGCTTTCGGAGAGGGCTACCACTGCGTGCTTGGTCGCCGAGTAAGGAGCGGAAGCGCCCCCCACAACGAGCCCCGCGGCCGAGGCTGTATTGACCATGTGGCATTCCACGTTCTGAGCAAGCATAAGAGGAGTGAACACCTTGACGCCGTGGATCACCCCCCATAGGTTGACGCCGATCACCCACTCCCAGTCGTTCCACGTGGCCTCCCACGGGGAACCTCCGGCGCCGACCCCAGCGTTGTTGAACAGAAGGTGGACCTGGCCAAAGGCATCGAGCGTCTGGCGGGCCAACTGCTCCACGTCAGCCCGTTTTGAGACGTCCGTTCTCACGCTGAGCACGGTTCCGCCCAGAGTTTTCAGTTCGGTTTCTGCCTTGGCGAGGTCCGCATCATCGATATCGGCGAGTACCGTTTTCATGCCCTCGTTAACGCAACGCTCCGCTATCCCCCGTCCGATGCCGCTCGCCGCACCGGTAATCACCGCGACTTTGCCTTTGAACTCTTTCATGGTGTCGTCACCTTCATGCTCTCGAATTGTCTTAGAATGGTTCAGCAACGGTTCAAGGGAAAGCGGGCTCCCAGAGATCCGCCGATTGATGTCTGCGAGACATGTCCAGCTCGCGCGAAGATCGATCCGAGCTTGCCACCCATCAATCCAGTACCGACAAGGCCAACTCGCATACGGCTCGACCTCTTTTCGTGAACTGCTTGCCACTCACAGACCCGTCATTCGCTCGAGCCGTTCCGGGTATCGAGCCCCTTGCACCGCGATCTTGGAAGATGCGCTTTCGATCTCACGCAGATCGTCGGGCGTAAGTTCGACTGACAGCGCCCCGATGTTTTCGTCCAGGCGATTCAGCTTCGTGGTGCCGGGGATGGGAGCGATCCACGGCTTCTGCGCGAGCAGCCACGCGAGCGCAATCTGCGCAGGTGTGGCCTTCTTCTTTTCCGCGATGCTGCCCAGCAATTGAATCATCGCTTGATTAGCCTTCAGAGCATCCGGCGTGAAGCGCGGCAGGGTGCTGCGGAAGTCTGTGCTGTCGAACTTCGCGTTTTCGTCGATCTTGCCCGTCAGGAAGCCCTTCCCAAGCGGGCTATACGGGACAAACCCGATTCCGAGCCCCTCAAGCGCCGGTATCACTTCCTGCTCCGGTTTCCTCCACCACAGTGAGTATTCACTCTGTAGCGCGGTCACCGGCTGGACAGCGTGGGCGCGACGGATCGTCTTTACGCCTGCTTCCGATAAGCCGAAGTGCTTCACTTTGCCTGCATGAATCAGGTCCTTCACCGCTCCCGCCACGTCTTCGATGGGCACGGCCGGATCAACACGGTGCTGATACAACAGATCGATGGCATCAACCTTCAACCGCTTGAGCGACCCTTCGACGGCCTGCTTGATGTGCTCGGGCCGACTATTCAGACCTGCCGCTCCCGGCCGATTATCGCTGCCACTCAGATCGAACCCGAACTTGGTGGCGATCACCACTTTGCCGCGGTACGGAGCCAACGCTTCGCCCACAAGCTCTTCGTTCGTGAACGGGCCGTACACTTCGGCGGTGTCGAAGAATGTTATGCCGCGATCGACGGCTGCCCGCATCAGAGTGATCATCTCCTGCTTGTCTTTGGGCGGACCGTAAGAAAAGCTCATTCCCATGCAGCCTAATCCTAGAGCCGAAACTTCCAAGTTACTTTTTCCAAGTTTGCGCTTCTGCATTGTTTCTCCTTCGAGGTGTATTCGGAGTTGATGAACCAACCGTTTTGGTCAGCCTCAAAATCGCGCCGCTGCCGCTCCTTCGGGCGCCGCCGCTGAGGCTGCTAAACTCGGGTTAGCACCAAGGGTGAAGTATAGTCTGGTTACACTTCGGGCCTTTGCCTATTTCTCTAAAGTTCTTGCCAGATTCTCCGAAACTCCGCCAAAATTGTGATTCCCGTTCCATGCCGCTCGCAGCCTATCGGCAAAAGACACATGTCGGAAATGAATTCTGTCCGTCGGCTATTCGGAAGCAACTGTCTGTGAGCCCGCCTCAAACCGGCGTCGATTATTCGAAGTCGATTTCCAGCCCAGAGAACTTAAGTGAACGCTTATGGGGGTAATCCCCGGCCCTACGAGAAACAAGGCAGACTTTGTCGGGCCGAGCGGCGCTCGGCCGCAATCGAGCAATGGACCTCTCTATTTCCTCCGCGCCTCACAACCCTCAACTCAGCGATAATCGGCTTGGCGGTCCCACGGAGGCTGGGCTGGCGGCTCAATAATACTGATAGCTCACGAAGGCCACCTGGCGGCTGTCAGGCGACCATGAGGGCACATTGATCGTCCCCTGGCCGCCGAGCAGTTTGGCCAGCACGCTGATTTTCCTGTCGCTCAGCGTCATGATTCGCAGCATCACGTCTTTGTCCGGCGGATGGCCGGTGACACCCTTTTCGTAGGAAAGATAAGCCATCTGCTTTCCGTCCGGCGAAATGTGCGGGAACCAATTATTGAAGTCGTCGGAGGTCACCTGCTCCTGCCCGCTTCCATCCGGGCGCATCCGCCAGATTTGCATCGTGCCGGTGCGATCGGAATTGAAGTAGATGTACTTTCCGTCGGGCGAATACTCAGGGCCGTCGTTGTGCCCCGCGCCGCGCGTGAGTTGGACTTCCTCGCCTCCCGCCGCCGGAATCGTGTAGACGTCGAATTGGCCTTTTCGCTCGCCGCAAAAGCAGAGGGTTTTCCCGTCCGGCGACCAGCCGTGCCAATAAGAGGGCGACCGCTCGGTGACGCGCCGCGGCGCGCCTCCGGCCAGTGGCAAAATGTAGATTTCGGATTCGCCCTTCTCCTGCGAGTTGTCGCTAATGGCGAGCCATCGGCCGTCCGGCGAGATGCCGTGATCGTTGTTGCAGCGCTTGGCAAACGCAGTGTCGATGGTTTCCGGCTGACCCCCCGAGACGAGCACACGCTCCAGCCGCCCCTCACGATTGAAGATCAGCTTTTGGCCGTCGGGTGTCCAATTGGGCGCCTCGATACGCCCGGGGGTGGCGTAGACCACGCGCCGGTCCGTGGATGCGATGGGGACAGTTTCGAGCGTGCTGTAAAGAGAAGGCCGATTTTCTGCCGCAGGGCCGGACAGTTCAAGATCGACAGTCGAGAACATAGCCTTCTCCACCACATCCTTATCGTGCGAACAAACGCCGATACCCACGTAGAAAGGTTCCGTGAGGCGAATCCGCGGCGATCCGGCAGCCAAGTGAATTTCCTTCCCCTCGCCGAGCGACATGTAGAAAAAGTCGTCTCGCTTGTCGATCTGAAGGCGCCTGGGCGCGGAAACGGATGCCTGAATCTCGTGCGTGGCTGCCCCTTTTGCGTCGCGGTATTGAAGCGAGGTCAGCCCGTTGCCGTGCAGGGCCACGTCAAGGTAAACGGAATCCGCATCCAGGCTCTGGCGGATCATCAACACCGCTTTTCGATGCGGATTCCCGCCGGAGCCGATGAAGTTGATGGTGGCCGCAAGGCTCACACCGTCGCCGGAAACTTTCTTCCAAGCGAACTGGAACGCGTCGGCCGCAAACCACATGTTCTCGCCGCTGCCGGTGACCGTATAGCTCCCCGTTGATGCGTCGTACTCAACCGAGCCGGGGTGAAGAACAGCGCCGATGTCGGCGTGACTTTCGAACAGTCCTAACGGGCCCGCCGAATCGTTCAGAGCAGCAGAGCCTTCCACCGCGACCACGCCGTTTCGCCCTCTCGGGCCGGCGGCACTCGGCGCCGCGTCATGACTCTGTGGCGCGCAAACGAGTAATGAAGCGATGGACAACAACACGAGATGCGCAAGGCTTTTCCTTTTCACGGGGCTGGACCTCCATCCAATAGGAAACGTGAAGCGCTCATGGAGCTTTGACTGGCCAAAATCCGGAAGGAAATTGCGGGCGGGGCCGAGGGTCACGGCTAATCACTGGATGGGGCGCCGGCCTTCGCCGGGTTTCGAACAAACGGATCCGCCCGAAAGCGCGCCGCAAAATCAAGCGGTTCGTTCTGGGGCGATTCCCCGGTAGACCAAGCAGTCACCCAGGTCCGTCGGGCCTCACCGTTGACTTGCATGAAGAATCGTGAACCCCACGATTTCCTCACCCTCGTAGCGAACGATCACGTCGTCGTCGGTCAGTTCGCTGTCGGTAGCGTGGCTTGGCTTCTTGTAGTTCACATACAAGGTGTCCGCCCCGGCGTCATAGGACATCCAGACCAACCCCTCGCGTGACTCTTTGAGCTTGGGGAGAAGCCGCAAGTAATCTCGAATCTCGGCTACGGCCAAACCTGGTTTCTCCTTTCCAGGGACGCCACCCGGCGCGTCAGGAACGCTGTGATCACAAACCCATCATCTCCCAGTTCCCGATAAACCACAACAAGCCATTTGTCCGCCTCGAACTGACGCGTTGCCAACAACTCGCCGGCTCCCCCAGCGTAGATGCGCATCGGTTTGGCGACCGTCGCCAAGACTTCGGCTCGAAGACCCGCCAACTCGCAGTGCTCTTCTGTGATGTGGGCCCAACGCTCGTCGGTCAGGCGAATCGGCGCGTCGGCCTTTGAACGCACCATGTCGAGCAGGCTGTCCTCCGTGGGACCCGGGCCGAGTCCTCGGCAAGGCCATCGGGCGCTACTGCTTTTCTCTAAACAGAAGGGGCGCGAAGTTTGCGAGGTTACGTCGCCAGACCATCCACGTATGAGCGCCCGGAGTTTCGATGTCGGTGTGATCGACTCCCTTCGACTTCAGCCAATCGCGGAACTTGCGATTGCTGTCGATCAGGCGATCCTCGGTGCCGCAGGCGATCCAGAGCAAGCGCATTTGAGAATTGGCCTTGGAGTCCAGGTTCGGGAACTCGGTGGGAAAATTCTCGCCCAGCCCGCCGGAGCTGAATGCGCCAATCCAGGCGAAGCGGTCGAGATTATTGAGGCCAGTGAAGAGCGATTCAGAGCCGCCCATAGAGAGCCCGGCGATCGCCCGGTCGTTGCGGTTTGTTGACGCTCGATACGCCGTCCCCACTTGAGGGATTACTTCGTTGAGCAGTGCGTCACGGAAGTTTTTCAAGTTTCTCTCCCGTAGGCTGCTATCACCAAATGCGCCGAAGCCGCGGGAAAGCATTGCCAGGTCGCCGTAGCCGAGGGTCATGACGATCAGCATGGGTTTGGCCTTCCCCTGCGCAATCAGGTTATCGAGAATCACGTTGGCGCGGCCGACGGCGGTCCATCCGCTCGCGTCATCGCTGTAACCATGTAAAAGGTACAAAACAGGATATGGCTTCTTCGTTTTGGCATCGTAGCCGGGCGGAGTGTAGACGTAAAAGTCCCGGTTATCACCCACCACGGCGGAATGGTAGAAGTGGTGGTGGACAACGCCGTGCGGCACGTCATTCACTTCCCAAGGCAGGGAAGCCGGTCCTGGCACGTGCACCTCACTCGAGACAAACAGGAAGTTGGGTTTCCGCAGCGGATTGGAAGGGTCGAACAGGCCAACGCCGTCCGCGATGAATGTGTAGCCGTAATAATCAGGCTCCAGCGGATCGGTGGTGACGCTGCAAACGCCCTGATCGTCCTTCTGCATGGGGAGCGGCTTTGCGCGGCCCTCCAGTGAGAGAACGACTTCCTTGGCATTCGGATCGCGCAAACGGAAAGTGACGCGATTGTCAGAAAGCACTTCCGGCGAGAGGATGGGTGGCGGAGGCTGTTGCGGCCGCGGCGTTGGGCTTGCGGCAGACGCCGGCGCAAGAAATGTTGCGGAGCTTGCCGCAAACAGAATCATGACTGCCAACTGAACAAAGCGCTTCATATTTTCAGAGTGGTCCTTTCACAATCAGGTCTTTTCGTTCACATTCCCGGTTGATGAAATCGGGCAGGCTGAGTATACACCACGGCGCTCGGGGATCACGCTGTCATCGGAGGGATTGACGCGAGCAAGAGCCGATTTTGTCTCCGCGTCAAAGACAGATCGTTGTGAGGTGGCGTCGCCCAGACCGCCATCGTCTAGGGCAAGGGTCGTGTCTACGGCTTACACGTCACGCATCACTGTTTCTCTTCCCGTGTGTCGGTAGACTTCTCCAATACGAACGCCATCTGCCCGCCGGCGCCGGTGCGATCCACCATTTCATAACCCCGCACGTGCGCCTGGTCGGCCTTTTTCCTCGCAGCGGACTCGCGCCAGCCGGTGCAATACAGGTACTGATACCTTTGCTCGACCGGCTCGGGCGGCTTCTCCAGAACCAGGATGGGAGGGTACGTGCCGAGCGTCGGCATGCCTGGGCGCAGGCGATATCCATTCGCGCCCGCTTGGTTGAGCGCGGCTTGCATCTTCGAGGCTCTCAAGGCGTGCACGACCAAATACTGATACCTGGCCGGGGCCTCGCCGACCTTTCGCATTTTCGCAGTCAGCCCAACGGCGGTACTGGCCTCGATGTTCTCCAGCCGAAATCCGCACGCGCCAGCCGCATTGAGGTGGTCTTGCGTCTGGGAGGGTTCGCTGAGAGGCAGAGAGAGATCGTCGCCAGCGAGCGCCGGGTCCTGGCAAGCGTCGCCGCTGTGAAGTGCCTGGAGGGCGCTTGCCTTTTCTTGCCCCAGGTTCTTCCATTGTAAATTCGTCGCACTCTGGAGCTCCGACAGAAAGGACGCATAGTCGTGTTTACCGACTTTAAGTTCAATCTCATTCTCCTGTTCATCACCCTGCCAGGAAATCCCAACAAAGTGGTTGGTGTACTTGAACGGAAGAGTGGCGACGGCGACGAACAAGTCTGCCATGACGATGGAGCCGCACCCATAGGCAACTCCGGCGCAACCGCCGCCCATATTCCCTAAGCCGCTGACCACCGCCTTGGAGACGCGATGGGAAACATGGTCATAAGTGATTTCAGTGACGTTCGTAACGGGGATTGATAACAGCACTTTCTTCTTTGCCTTGCACACAATTCCTTCCGGGCTGACTTCGACCCCAAGCCTCGCGCCCTTCCATAGCGGCACAACCTGTTTTTTCTTTTTGCCCATAGTCAATTCGATCGGTCCCGAGACGTATTCCACCCGCCACTGCTTGTGGGCATCTGGCCCTCGTGCCGCTGCGCCAGCATGCAATGCCAGCGGGGCAAGGATGGCGAGAAACCAGGCAAGCCCAGCTTGGAATCGAATGGAACTCCGCGGGATACTCATGACTACCTCCCTGATGGAGAATCTAGCTCCGTCTGGGTGGCTGGCGGTGCTGGAGGTGAGATGGAAGCGTTCTACACTTCTGAACACCTCTGAGCGAAAGGCTATGGGACGGCTGGAGAATTCGCAACGGCGGGTGTGACAGTTTCTGAAGTGTCACAATGCGCAGAGGCGAGTGGCAGGTGGCAAAAACCGCCTGCTTTCCTGTTTCACTTGCCACGCGTCAAGGCCCGTTAGTTCGCGATGGTCTGAATCACTTCAAAAGAATCGGTGAAAGCGGCGAGCGGGAGGGTAAAGGTGCCGTCGGGTTCGGGATGGTGGCCCCAGGGATTGCGAAGCGTCACGGTTTGGGCTTGCGGGTCATAACCGATCACCGTATAGGCGTGCTTCTCGACGTACCATTGATCGGAGCCCGGAGGAACTTTCTTGTCGGCTTCCAGCGCCTGAATCTCGGCGCCTCCTGTGGCGGCCACAATGGGTAGTTTTGAAGGAACCGCCTGGCTGAGAAACGCCGCAACGTCCTCGCGAGACTTGGTCTCCAGCGCGGCGGCTTTGGCCCCAAAGAGGTTATGCATCACCAGGGCGGGAATGCCACCGTTGCCCACGGCACGATAGGCACCAAAGAACTCACCATTCTGTTTCACCACTTCGGACAGGGCATCGAAAACACCGCTGGATTGCAGCGTGCTGATGAGAGAGTCCTTGAAGGTGTCAGGGATAGGGATGTCTTTCATCTCGTCTCTCAGCCGAGCCGCCATTCTGGCTTTGTCGATGTCTCCGGTTTGATTCACCACGTCGCGGATGGCCCGATCATAGGCCAGCAGAAGCGGGTCAGTGGACTCGATATAGCTTTCGGCATAAGGTTTGACAAGCGCAAACATGCTGCTGCTTTCGATCCCCGCCATCAAGGTTTCACGCACCTGGCGTTGCGCGTAAGCGCGCAGTAGGACTCCCACCCATTGGCCGTCAGAGAAATCGAAGCGCGAGAGCCGCCCGTAGCGGAGGTCTTCCGGGTAGACGTTTACCTTTTTCCCGTCCGGGAAAAGAACGGTGTAAGTGCCGTCGTTGTTCTCGGTAATGATCTGCTGTATGGCCTGAGGATTCCATCGCGCCACGGCGGCGACAGTGGAGTGGAAGTAGCAACTCCCGAGTCCTCCCTGCCGAACGCTTTCGGCGGTCACTCCTTTGGAGCCAAACAATTTGGGAGGAGCGACGCGAAAGCCGGCGGGAGGATTGGGCGAACTCGCTGCCTGCGCAACCAGCCCCGGCAAGCCCTCGGCGCTTCCGTGGTAATCGGCGTAAACGCCGGTCAGCGTTTTTTCCATATCGGCCGTCGCTTGATCCTGCGTCGCGCGCGCCAGCGCCACGGCCCGCGCCAAGTCCCAAACACCCTGATCGAAATCGAGAGGGTCGGGCGAGAGGTATTCGTAACCCAGGTTGTAGAACGCGTAGGTGAATTCAGGATTGAGTTGGATTACCTTGTGGCCGGCATCGATGGAATTGGCGCGATCTTTCAGCTCGTGATATCCCAACATCATTTGAAAATAGGCCACGTCGCGCATTTCGCTTTCGGGGTATTGCTGGAGAAACGCTTGGGCTCGCGAGATCTTCTGGCGCGGGTCTTTCTCGCTCTGGACTGCTTTGAACGCGTCAGATTCTTCCTGGCTCTTAAATTGCCGCTGTTTCCCCTGCGCGTTCTGCGCCGAGGCGACTGAGGCGCTGAATCCGGGCGGAGCCAACGCGTAAGGGCGGCCTCCGGCCGCCCAAGCCGACGTCGGAAGAAGAACCAGACTCACTAGCAACGTCACAATCCATCGCATCGTCATTCTTTCACCGTAAAGTGGGATTTGGGATTCGGAGTTAGGGATTCGCAAGGCCGTTCCCTGTGCCCTTCGTGTCCTCTGTGGTGAATCCCATTCCGCGTCCTGGACCGGCCTGGACCCAATCTTTCACCGCAGAAATCACTGAGGGCACAGACTGGGGTGCCGAGGTCGTCCGAGTATACACCAGCTCAGCTTGCTAGAGAGAAAAGGAGGGCCGGGCTGACCTATAGCGCAATCACACCGGCTCGAAGTGCGCGGTGAAGTGTCGTAAGAACGGCGCCTGATAGGACAATTTCAGCCCGCGAATTTTTTCACGCCGCTTCCAGACTTCCAGGATTATTTCGATGACGTAGTCAATGTGGCTCTGAGTGTAGACGCGTCGGGGGATGGCGAGCCGCACCAAATCCATCTTGGCGGCGTCCGCGAACATGAGCGTGCCGATCTCGACCGACCGGATGCCGCCTTCGAGGTAAAGCTCATTGGCCAGCGCCACGCCGGGAAACTGAGCGGACGGAATGTGAGGCAAAAATGCTCGCGCGTCCAGGTAGATGGCGTGGCCGCCCGGCGGCTGCACGATGGGCACGCCTTTTTCGGAAATGTGGTTGCCAAGATATGCGGTCGATACGATGCGATAGCGCAGGTAGTCCTCGTCGAGCGCTTCTTCCAGGCCCACGGCAATCGCCGCGAGATCGCGTCCCGCCATGCCGCCGTATGTGGGATAGCCTTCGGTCAGGATCAGCAGGTCTTTCTCCTGCTGCGCCAGCGTGTCGTCATTGGTGCAGAGAAAGCCGCCGATGTTGGCCATGCCGTCTTTCTTGGCAGACATGGT
>Ga0208192_1000989_pt1 | contig 18713 bp, 20 predicted proteins | sample June2015DPH_13_1_2_FD_184711 | JGI IMG/M metagenome (GOLD analysis project Ga0208192, IMG submission 184711) | Peatland microbial communities from SPRUCE experiment site at the Marcell Experimental Forest, Minnesota, USA - June2015DPH_13_150... | ecosystem: Environmental > Terrestrial > Soil >... | reverse complement strand
AAGGCATGGGGGAAGGATTTGAGAGCCCGGCGCTAACCGATCTGGTAGTCGAGGGAACGCTGGTGCTGAATAAACCCGAGTTGGAAACTATCACTCGCCTTGATCGCGTTCCGCGCTCCCTTCGACGAGACCACGTCTTGGCTGGGACCGCCAAGTCCTGACAGGATGCTGAAAAACCCGTCTAGCCTGTTATTCCGAGCCCTTCGCTGTCATCCTGAGTCCTTCGCTGTCATTCTGAGCGAAGCGAAGAATCTCGCGCTGCCCGCTCAGGATGAACTGCGCGAAGAATCTCGCTCTGCCCGCTCAGGGTAAACTCCGCGAGGAATCTCGCATGTCCTTTGATTTCAGAGCGAGATCCCTCCCCCTCGCTCCGCTCTGGGTCGGAATGACAACGATCACAAAGGTTTTTCGGCCCCCTGTTGGGATTGCGATCGTCATGACATCTTGCTACGGCTTGCCTCTCCAGCCGACCGCCGGATTTCCGCGAGAGCTTCCGGATTGGCGAGCGACCCCGTCTGTTCCAGACTTTTTCCTTCATAGACCAAGCGAATCAACTTGCGCGGGATCTTGGCCGCAAGGTTGAGGGGAAGCTGACTCACAAAATAAACCTCGTCTGGCTGGGCCAGGGGGTCGTAGGTCCGTTTTATGTGAGTTCTCAATACCTGAACGAATCTTTCAGGGTCGGCGGGAGGAGGCGAATCGAGTACAACGAAACAAACAATACGCTCTCCTTTAATTGCGTCCTCAGCTCCGATAGCGACGGCCTCTCGTATGCGCGGTGGACCGGGGAATGTAACTAGCTTTTCTTCAATTTTTGCCGGGTCGTGTTTCACGCCACTCCGGACAATTAAGTCGTCGGCCCGACCCAGAAGATACCAGTAGCCATCTTCATCGACTTTGGCGCGGTCGCCATGAACCCAGAGATCCGGACCACGCGGAAAATAGGTGTTGAGATAAAGCTCTGGGTCCCCCAGGAACCCACGCGTCATCGAGGGGAATGGCTTGCGACAGACGAGGTAACCCGGTTCACCACGCACCGGCTCCCCTTTCTCGTCACAAACGTCCACGGCCATGCCAAGCCCGGGGCCTCCCACCGTCGAGGGTTTAAGGGGCATGACCGGGAGTGGGGAGACGAGGCAGCCGATAATCTCTGTCCCGCCCGAGACGTTCATAATCGGGCAGCGCTCCTGCCCAAAGGTCTTGAAGTACCACTCCCATGTGGGCGCGTCCAGCGGACTACCCGTCGAGCCTAAGATTCGAAGGGTGGACAGGTTATGGTCGCGGAAGTTCTCCCCCAGGCTCGCCAGTTCGCGAAGGACTGAAGGTGTACACCCGAAAATAGAGATCCCATACCTTTCAATCAGCTCGAATAAACGATGCGCGGTGGGGTAAAGGTGCGTGCCCTCGTAGAGGACAAGAGCGGCGCCGAAAAACAATGCCCCAATAATCTCCCAGGGGGCCATCATCCAGCCAATGTCAGTGAACCAGTAGAAAACGTCGTTGGAACGGCAGTCGAACGCAAAACCAATTTCTTTGGCGACCTGAGCCAGGGTTCCCCCATGCGTGTGGACAACAGTTTTTGACCTGCCCGTGGTACCAGAACTATAAAGGATCAGCGCCGGATGTTCAGCCTCGACGATTTCGGTTTCCCAAACTCGCCCAACGTCGCTGCCCTGTATAAAGGAATTCCAGGCCAAGCATTTCCGTCGATGGGCCAAGCCGTTGCCAAGGCGCTCAACGATCACGATCCAGCCCACCGACGGCGCGCGCTCCGCAACCGCGTTGTAAATGTCTTCACAACTTATCAACCGGCCAGCACGCGAGTATCCATCGTTGAGGAAAAGGATTTTCGCACCGGCTTCTTGGAGATGGAGCACTGTTTCCTCTGGGGAAATCCTTGCCGGCAGTTGCATACAGACACCGCCGACTTTGAATGCGGCGAGCATTACAGTGACTGCCTCCGGAGAAATGGGCATACACATTGCGATGTGGTCACCCTTCCGGATGCCCAAGCGTTTCATGGCGATGGCAAGGCGATTCACCGCATCATAGAGTTCCTTGTATGAAATGGTTCGTGAGGACCCGTCATCCGACTCATAGAACAGGGCCGTTTCGGACCCCTTACCATCGCGTACGTGGCGGTCGAGGCAGTTATGGACGATGTTGAGTTTTCCCCCCAAGAACCACTTGGTCCAGGGCATGCCCAGCGAGTCATCATGCAGGCGCGAGTATTTGTGGGACCACTCGATTCCAAGGTGCTCCAGGGCGGCGTCCCAGAACCAGTCTATATCAAGGGTTGAGCGGCGGATGAGCTCCTGCCAGGACTGAATACCATGGCATTCCATAAATCGTCCCACTCTGGAGCCGCTAAGGTAATCACCGCTCGGTTGCCACAGAAACTTACCCATCGTTTTCCTTTTGCTATCGAACCAATTCTCCCACATTATGCTCTAATAAAGTATGGGGGAGGCTTCGCATGGGGGCGCGCGGACTTCTAGCAGAAATCTTTCAGGACGACGATCTATTGCTGCTTGCCAAGGCAGTACGTGAGTTCGGTGAGCGCGAGCTTGTGCCGTACCTTAGAGAGTTAGGCAAGGAGGAGTTTCCAGACAAATTCATTCCGCTAGCTGCCGGGAGTGGATTTCTGGGCACGGCCATCCCTAGCGAATTCGGGGGTCAAGGTGGAACGCTGGGAGGGTTTCTACCTGTCATCGAGGGTATCGCGGCTTATGATGGGTCGTTGGCCCTCACGCTTACTGCTCATGAATCACTTGCCACAACGCATGTATTACTGGCAGGGAGCGACGAGCAAAAGCGGAGATACCTCCCCGACTTGACGACGGGTAGGAAAATCGGCGCGTGGTGTCTCACTGAGCCTCAGGCGGGTAGTAACATCTTTAACGATATGAGAGCAAAGCTCTCAAGGACTTTGAAAGGTTGGATACTAAGCGGAGAGAAGACCTTTATCACGAACGGATGTCACGCCGATCTCTATGTCGTCATAGCGCGGTCCATCGGCCAGGACGGGCAAGATGCAGGCATGACCGGCTGCCTTGTGGAAAGGCAAGGTAATCGACACGGAATCACCCCCACGCCGCTCCATGGCAAAATGGGGATGTGGCGCACAGACACCGCGGCTGTGAAGTTTGATAACGTCTTTATTACTGAGGACTCTATTCTGGGTCCAGTCGGAAGCGCTGGACAGGTTGCGCGACGCGTCCTTTTGCGGGCAAGAATTGGTGTAGCGGCCCTTGCCCTGGGCCTTGCCCGCGACTCGCTCGAGCGGGCGGCCAGTTACACGAAGACGCGAAACATCGGCAAGGCAACACTTTTCGAGCAACAGCTTACACGCACGAAACTTTCCGGCATGGAAGAAGGTTTGTGGGTGGCGTGGCAAGCCGTGCGTGGTGCTGCCCAGTTAGCTGATCAATCCAAGCCCTTCAAGGTGCAGGTGTGCATGGCCAAGGTGTTTGCTACGGAGACGGCCTTGCGCATTGCCGACGAGGCCATCCAACTCCTCGGCGGCTACGGGTACATGAGGGATTACAAGGTCGAGCAGAATTACCGTGACCTACGCCTGTTAACCATTGGGGAAGGCGCCTCCGAAATCCTGCGGCTCGCCATTGCCGGGCATCTGGGAGAGCCTGGGTTTGGCGGCGAGGACCTCATCCCTTCGCTGGAGAGCCTGGAGAGTGATGCCGGATTGACATGCGGATCTGCAAGCTCCCCCTGGGGCCCGTCTCATCATGCCTTTCAACTTGCAAGCGATTCATTCCGGATTGCACTCGAACAAATCAAGAAGGCTGAAGGTTGTGGTGATTTGTCTTCGCTTAGGCAGTCCAGTGCAATTAAGGTTGCAGACCTGGGTACCAAACTATGGGTGGCCGGTCAGGTAATCCGCTCCGGCGCTCAGCTTGTCAACCGTGGGACCGCTTCCGGAAAAATATTGTCTCTCGCAAAATCTTTTCTCATGAAAGCTTCCCTCGAGATCTGCCACCAGGCCATGGAACTTCTTCGAGCACACGGGCTGACCGACGGCAGGTTGTTAAGTAACTACTCAGCAGTGCTTGAAGCCGCCGCAAGAAACCGCTCTGCCGAATCTCCTCTGCCGCGCACCGCCGAAGGGTCATGACGTTCGCTTATTGACGTTCGAGCCGGTGAGTCTCCAGGAAGATGCAGCAATTCACGCCCGGGAAGCGATACTCGCGATGCGCTGTATTGCTCCCGTGAGGGCGCCCAGAGGCACGCAGACCACAAACCGTCTGCGCCAGCAGTTTGGACATTCGCCAGCCCCGAAGGGGCGATCCATCCCAGCCCTGGGCAACGCCCAGGGTCCGCCGGGCGGCAGTTCTGACACCCAGCCCTGAAAGGGCGTGCTAACAAGCCCGCCACTCAGAATATGAACGTGGTGGCTCGCGCCCTCAATCTTGGCGGTCGGGGAGTCCTGATTCGTGAGGAAGGTGGCCCAATAAGCGTTCAGGAGCCCTTGCCGCGGTGGCAAGCGCAAGGGTCCGCGATGCTTGCTGCTGAACACAAAATGAAGATGCAGTTTGAAGAGCGATGGACCCATGCAGATTCACGTGGCACGCCCCTTCAGGGCTGGCGCTTTGAAGCAGGTCCGGCGTCGTGACCCAGGCCGTCGGCCTGGGCTAATCCCGCAGGGCGGGACGCCCCTTTGGGGCTCAAAAGTCCAATCTCCGGACGCAGACCGCAAACGCTCTGCGCCAGCCAAAGAACGGACTCAGGGTGACAGCAATGGACTCGCCACTCGTCCCGCCTGGGCGGGTCACTGCCCTATCGAGTAACCGCACAGTGACGAAGAAGAATCGATCGGAAAGAAAAGATCAATCCCGCAACGCGGGACGACACAGTGCTAGAATACAGCACCGGAGATGCGATGACCAGAAAAGCCGCGGACCTCAAAGTCGGAGGTCCGCGCTACTTGCTCTCAAAGAGCCTGCCTCGGCGGTAACTGCTGTTGGTGAGGGATTGCGGGTCTCCGGGCGCAAAATGGCCTTTGTGGGCGGGCATGAACAGCGCTAATATAGCATCCTGAGGCGCAGAGCAGCGCCCTGCGCCGGCCAGCGACATGATAGTGGGAATGATCAAGTTCGTGATAACGACGCCTGAACAGGCAAATACGTATTCAACAACCATGCATTTCGCAGCTGTAAATAACGGCGCGAGTTCGGAACGAGCGCGGCTCGCTAGTCACCACGGGAGCAGATATTGGAGGAGTGTGAGAGTAACAAGCTGGGGGAATGCAGCGAGGGGCATATGAGGGTTACCGTCATTCGGGCACTCAGAGGGGGAGTTTATTACGTCGGTTTCAAGGTCGGTGAGTTTACGGCCGAGGAACGCGAGAAGATGGAGAGGTTCGGCGTGCCGGGGATCGCCATAAGGGCTGGTGGACCCCCTGCGCTACCGACCACAGCAGCGCTGACCCAGCTCACCCCCAATCTTACGGGAGGCTTCGCGAATGAGGCTGAAGCCAAGGATTACGAAGGGCGTGTGCTTAGCCAAGTTCGCAAGAAGATGGAATCGTTGCGTGAACGGAAAGACGACTTTACTTCCGCTGAAGAGGTCAACATCTGATGTCACGCGGAACGGTCATTAGGCTAGTCTGCGTAAGCATTTTGCTAGTTGCGGGACTCGTGTTTATATGGCGAACTCCGCTGGACCCGAGTCGGGCTACCTTGTTCGTGACCGCTGTTATCTGCGCGGCAACCACAGTGTATGCTTTGATTACTTACGAAATGCTGCTCCAGAATCAGACCATGGCACGGGCCGCGAGTGATTCCACCAAAGTCATGGAACGAACCCTGCGCTTTTCGTACGCACCCAACCTTTTGTACCGGACGCTGAACACAAAGGACCCCACACTGCAGGCAAGGAAGGGTTTTGCTCCCTTCAATAACGAGGATTACCAAAGGGCATTGCGAGAGTTTGGCGAAGGCGGGCAGCAAAAAGAGTTTGTGTTCGCCGTTGTCCAAAATGTGGGCCGTGGACCCGCGACTGGCTTAACGATGGAAGCGGAGTACAACATATGGGACACCAGTAACCCCAACAAGAATTACTCCGTGAGCAGAACGGCCTCCATACAAATCCTGGAGCCGAACAACGCGGTCGCCGTGTGCATATATGTCTCTAATGTCCCAACAAGCGATGATCGGGTTGAGCTCGTCTCTGCATGTTTGACAGCCAGTGATTTTTATCGCGATGCGCTGGGAGAGTCCGCTCAGAAAATAATAATCGAGCCAAAGAAACACCAATTCGAGCTAGAACCCGGTTGCATAATCCGCATCGCGTGATCCTTGCCAAGGTCACAAACCCCGAAAGCGGGGTGGAGTTTCGAATCCCGGAAACTCTGCGGCTTTTCGGCAGTTCCCATACCAAGAACCGCAGAGTTTGAAGTGCACAAACCCTGCGCTACCTTGACAGAAGGCGAATAAAAGGCGAACGTGGCTTGTGTTTGGGCACGTCTAAGAGAGTGCCGACCAGCATCCTGTGTTCCGCGCGAGCAGTGGGCGTCCGGAGCGTTTTCGGGGTAGAATCCCAGGGCGGCCAGCATATGAGTGACCATTCCAAGATTGAATGGACCGATGCTACCTGGAATCCCCTCCGTGGGTGCATCAAAGTCAGCCCAGGCTGCAAACACTGTTATGCAGAAACGTTCGCCGAACGATTTCGTGGGGTGCCTGGGCACCCCTACGAGCAAGGTTTCGATTTAAGACTGGTTCCTGAAAAACTCGCCGAGCCTCTATCGTGGTCCGGGCCGCGCATGGTCTTTGTCAATTCAATGAGCGACCTGTTTCAGAGCGGAGTGCCGGACGACTACATCGTGGCCGTTGCCAAAGTGATGGAGGTCGCCAACTGGCATACGTACCAGGTGCTGACGAAGAGGTCCGGCCGAATGCGCCAGATGCTCAACGGGAAACTCAAGTCTGCGGCCGGAATCCCGCACGTATGGTGGGGCGTCAGTGTTGAGAATCGCAGACACGGGCTCCCTCGCGTCGCGGACCTGAGAGCCGCAGACGTGCGCGTAAGGTTTTTGTCCATCGAGCCGCTCTTGGAGGACCTGGGACACCTTGATCTTTCCGGTATAAGCTGGGTGATTGTTGGAGGTGAGAGCGGGCCTGGCGCAAGGCCGATGCGCGAGGAATGGGTCCAAGCCATCTTGGAACAATGTAGGGCAGCAAAAGTGCCGTTCTTCTTCAAGCAGTGGGGGGGACGAATCAAGAAAACATACGGCCGCACTCTAAATGCAAAGACTTACGACGAGCTCCCTCCACGGCCAGCGCTGGCCATTCCGGAAAGAACACAGAGAGGGGAACTGGCCAGAGATATTGTCTGTTCGGTTGACGCCTAGGGGTATAATATCGTGATATGGTGAACGACCCCGCTACTATTTCAAAAAGTGCAGAGCCGAAAACCTCTGATAGCGAAGACGACGGGCAGTTCAGGCTTCCACTACCTGCCAGGGAATTCTTCCTCTCATTTCCGCCCCAACCGAAATTTAGGCGGCCACAACAGCCTGTTTGGACCGAGAGCAAGGCTAGGCTTATCGAAAGGTACCTGTATTATTTTGTACTGATCACGCGCCACGGCACCTATGTCGACGGCTTCGCCGGCCCGCAGCAGCCTGATAAGCCGGAAATGTGGGCTGCGAAGCTTGTGCTGGACAGCGAGCCCAAGTGGTTCCGGCACTTCTACCTGTTCGACATTAACAAAGACCAAGCCAAAGCTCTAGAGAGGCTCCGCGACACCCAAGTCCCAGCCGACTCGAAGGGCAGGAAGTTGTTTCGAGAAATTCAAGTTGCCTGCGCTGATTTCAACGTTGCTGTGCACGATTTGCTCAGATCAGGGGGTATCGGCCAAAAGGAAGCCACATTTTGCCTGCTGGACCAAAGGACGTTCGAATGCCATTGGGCAACCTTGAAAGCACTATCCGGATACAAACATGGTGGCGAACGCAAGATTGAGTTGTTCTACTTTTTCCCCCAAGATTGGATAAAGCGCGCGGTCTCCGCTCTGAAAAGGAACACGCAACAGCTTGGCGACTGGTGGGGAAGGGACGATTGGTTAAAACTTGCCGACATGCCGACGCATTCAATCTTGGACACGATTGTTTCGAGATTTAGGGACGAGCTAGGGTATGAGACCGCCACCCCTTGGCCGATCTACGAACGAGAAGACGGTGGACGCATCATGTACCAGATGATCCACGCTACAGACCATCCTGAGGCTCCGCACTTGATGTCAAGGGCTTACGACAAGGCCATTCAGCCAAAGGAGACCCCCGAACAACTAGGATTTCAGTATTAGACGGCCGTCGATGTGCGGCAATCCCTGGTACCGGGCGGCGCATCGAGCTTTCTGCGCCGTGTGCGGTTGGGCGAGGGTCACTGCACCCTCAGATCCAAAGAATCTTGACGGCGCTGTCGGCGCGCTCGAAGTCCCTGTCACCCGTGACCAAGGTTGCCTTCCTGGCTTGGGCGAGGGCGGCGGCGAAGCTGGCGGGCGCGGAAAGCCGCTTCTAGAGCCCCTCGCTCAGGATCCCCGCTACATCACGGCTGCCGTGCAGAATGGTGACCACTTGTAACGGCTTGGTTTCAGGTCGGTACACAATCAGGTAGGAGTACACAGAAAAGAACCGCACACCGGCTGAGGTCAAATCGTGGCGCCAGTGGCCCGCGCCGGGAAAGCTGGCCAAGTAGACACACTTGGCTCGGATGACAGATTCAACCCGGTCCGCTGCTTCCCTGCCGACTTCCCGCTTTACGTAACGCCAGATTTGTACCAAGTCGCGGGCTGCCTGCGGAGCCAGGACATATCGCCGTGTCATTCCGGTTGAGCTTTCAGTTGTTCAAGGTGCGCGTCCAGTTCGTCCTCGGGAATCCCTTCTCCCCGGTTAAGTTCTTCGATCCCCCTGCGGATCTTGGCATCCACCGTTTGGCGATTGGCCATTAGCCATTCATCCCGCTCGTGCAGCACCTCGAGCGCCCGGTCGATCACGTCGTCGGGGCTTTGATAAGCGCCGGAGCGTAACGCTTCCGCAATGCGGTGTTCCTGTTCGGGCTTCAGTTGGATAGGCATGGCCAATTCTCCCGGCGGCCTCGGCGATTTCCCGCTGATGCCAGTGTAGAGGCGACCGCCTGGTTATGTCAAACGAACCGCAAGGCGGGGCAGGCGCCGAGCGCCGCTACAGAGGACCTGCGACCTCAGACCCGAGGGATTTTGAGGGCACACCAGATGGCATCAAGGTCTTCGGTTGCCTGAGGGGTGAGTTGGAAGGGCGCACTCATCCCCGCGTCTTCAAGCGCGCGGCGCGCCGTTGATGCAGCATCTCGACCGCGGCCTCACCGTCCATGAGTTCGCCGCGCTCCGCTTGCGCAAAGCCGGTGGCAATATGGGCCGCCACTGCTTCGCGTTGCTCCGTCAGCCAATCTTCGCTGTGAAGTTGTGCGCGGATGATCTCGAACGCTTGGTCCAGTACCTCGCCGGAGTCATGATAAATTCCGGATCGGATCGCCAGGTCGATCATTTGCTGATGTTCCGGTTTCAGTTCGATGGTCATGGCCGTGTCTCCGTGGGCTGTGCCGTCGCCTCCCGCCCTACCCGCTTCCGTTTTTCCCGTCAATCCAGATTCTGCAACATAATATCCTCGATGTCCTGCTTCTCCTCTGAGCGGAAGTGTCCAGGATCATTGGGGGAGACCACGTTCGTCATAGAGGAATTCGGCGTGGTCGAGATAGGGACCTTTGACTTGGGCAGAGGCTCGCTTAGCGATAGCGAGAAGTTCCTCGACGGAGGGCCTTGCCTCGGCGGACCCGCAGGCGCTCGTAGCGTTCCCGCAGAGCTTCAGTGACGGCACGGGTCAGCGTCTCGCCGGTGGCCTTGGCAATGGCTTGGGCCAGACGGTGGGCTTCCGGGTCTTTGACATTCAGGCTCATGGCGTCTCTACCCTTCTGTAACATCGTCTACCATTCTGTATTATGACTCAGAGACACTATCCTGGCAAGCGCGCGTAGCACACACAAAATCCGCGATTGAAGCGGTCAGGCGCTGGACCACGGAGGGGGTCGGGGCTACGACCTGCACTCGCGGACCCAAAGGATCTTGAGGGTCGTCCCCACGCGCTCGAAGTCCTTGTGACTCGTCAATAAGCGCTGAGCTTTAGCTCAGCACGTGCCGACCTAAAGGTCGGCGCTACTTGGGCGAGGGCGGCGGCGAAGCAATCCGTCGGCGCTAACCTCCCGCGCTCCGAACCCAGTGTCTACTGCTCTCGACAACCTTATCCGCGAATGGGGGCGACTCTGTGTCTCTTGACACGCGGCACACGATAGGCTAGGATGGTATGTGGGGCTGAGGCAGCGCTGAATTCTGAATGTGAATTATGGACTGTGAGTTGCCTTCTTACTTCTGGCCACCGCCGACTGCCTTCTGCCTTTGAAGGGCCGCAGGTCTCCCGCAGGGCGGGACGGGACCTGCGCTATGCCTGCCCTCCGCCTACTGCTCACTCCCGACTGCCTACTCCATTTGAGGGAGGCGGGATGGAGAGGGCTCTTGGCAGGCATAGCAGGCCCGGACAAGATGTCGCCGCTGATAGGGGAAGAAAGAACTAGTAACTTTAAAAATCGAAGGAACGATGCGGGAATGTTATTGAAAACAAAGGACCGCTGTGGAAGACTTGGCCACGAAGCCGGAATGTCTATGAAAACAAAGGCACTTAGCCCACCAAAGCGGGAATGTTGTTGAAACCAAAGGTAGTTAGCAGGTGGTCGACGGGCCTGGCCCTACAAACCCCTTTCGCCGATTTGGAAAGCTTTGAGGATGGCCTTGGCTTTATCGAGGCATTCCTGGTGCTCACGGGCGGGGACAGAGTCCGCAACGATTCCGGCCCCAGCCTGTAGGTATGCGCGCTTACCCTTGATGAGCACCGTGCGGATGACGATGCAGGAGTTGAGATTGCCGGAAAAGTCGAGGTAGAGCACCGCGCCGCCGTAGAGGCCGCGGCGCGTGGGTTCGAGCTCGTCGATGATTTCCATGGCGCGCACCTTGGGCGCGCCGGTGAGCGTGCCGGCGGGAAAACAGGCTGCCAGCGCGGCGTAGCTATCCGCATCCGGGCGGAGCCGGCCGCGAATGGATGAGACCAAGTGCATCACGTGGGAATAGCGCTCGACGAACATGACTTCCTGCGGGCGCACGGTGGAGAACTCGCACACGCGCCCGATGTCGTTGCGGCCCAGGTCCACAAGCATGATGTGCTCGGCGCGCTCCTTTTGGTCGCCGCGCAGTTCTTCCTCCAGCCGCTTGTCCTCATCCTCCGTCTTTCCCCTGGGGCGCGTTCCGGCGATGGGCCGGTATTCCACTTCGCGTCCGGAAACCTTCACGAGCATTTCCGGGGAAGAGCCGAGGATAGTGGAATCGCCCATGCGCAGGTAGTACATGTAAGGTGACGGGTTCACCACCCGCAGGGCGCGATAAATCTCGAAGGGCGGGACGCGCACCGGCGCTTCCAAGCGTTGCGAGATCACAACCTGGAAGATGTCGCCGGCGCGGATGTATTCCTTCGAGCGCTCCACCATGGTTTCGTAACGCTGGCGGGTCATGTTGTGACGCACGCGCCAGGGGCCGCGAGGCGGGCGGAGGCGTGGCAGGACGAGCGGGCGGCGCAGCAGGCTTTCCATACGCGCGAGCTGGTGGACCGCGGCGTCGTACTTGGCACGCAGGGCGCCACTGCCTTCTTCCGTCAGAACATTCGCAATCAGGAACAGGCGGTGCTGGACGTGGTCGAAGGCGACGAGGTTGGCAAAGTACATGAAGGCAGCGTCGTCCACGTCAACGTCCATCTCGACGCGGGGCGGAAGGCGCTCCAGCTTGCGGACCGCTTCATAGGCAAGAAAGCCCACGGCGCCGGCAGTGAATGGCGGCAGGCCGGGCAGGGTCACGGAGCGGTAACGCGCGCCCACTTGACGCAGGCATTCGAAGATGTCGCCGGATTCTTCCCTCCGCCGCGAGCCCTGGACGATGGTAATTCGATCGCCGCGAGAGGAAATCACCTCAAACGGGTCAACGCCAAAAAAAGTGTAGCGCCCTACGCGCTCACCGCCTTCAACGCTCTCAAGCAAGAAGCTATAGGGATGCGCCTTGCCAGCAGGGGCACGGTGGCTCGCCCCGGCAGAGGTCTCCGGGGAAAGTCGCAAGTAAGCAGAAACAGGGCTGAGCAGGTCCGCCACAATCGTCCGGTAAACAGGTACAACATTTCCCCGGCGGGCCAGGCGCTGGAATTCGGCGAAAGTGGGTTCGATGTCGGGCATAGGAATAGGATTCAGGATTCAGGAGTCAGGATTCAGGAGTCAGAAGTCAGAAGTCAGAAACCAGTAGGTTGCCGGCGGGGGAGAAATGCCAACCTCCAAGCCTTAGCTCTTCTTTTCCACTGACCACTGACGACTGACGACTGACAACATACCGACGAGCAGCTACCCGCCGGTGGAGCGATCCAGGAGTTGGCGGACGGCCTGCTCCATCAGGGCACGTGGGGCCGTGAGCCCAGTCCAGATTTCGAATTGACGCGCGCCTTGCGCCACCAGCATTTCAAGGCCGGAGATAGTGATCAAGCCGCGCCCCCTGGCCTCCGTGATGAAGCGCGTGGCGAGGGGGTAATACACCATGTCGAAAACCACGGACGCGCGCAAACGCGCTAAGTCGAGGGGCGAAGAATCCACGTAGGGGTACATGCCCACCGGAGTAGCATTAATCACCGCATCTACTTCCAGCCCCTCGGCGCCCTCCCAGGAGACCGCTTCGCCATTGACCGCGCGCGCCAGCCGCCGCCCCATCTCCTCGCGGCGCGCCGCGACGATGACTCTTGCGCCCTCGGCGCGCAAGGCGTAGGCGGCGGCGCGGGCGGCTCCTCCCGCGCCCAAAATCAACATGCGGCTGCCGGACAACCTCAAGCGCTTCGTGAGCACTTCGACCACCGCCGCCGCGTCGGTATTCCAGCCCATCCATTTGCCGTGCTGGACGGCAACAGTATTGCACGCGCCGATGTGAGTGGCGAGCGGGTCAGCCCAATCGAGCGAACGCAGAACGGCGCGCTTGTAGGGCATGGTCACAGCGAAGCCGAACAAGCCCGCCTGGCGCGCGAAGGTGAGGAAGTCCGAGAGTTGATTGGTTTCGCAGGGCAGGAAAACGGCATTCACATGCTTGGCCTGGAAAGCCGCGTTTTGCATGGCGGGCGAAAGCGAAATCGAAGCGCGTGACCCGACCACGCCATAAAGCTGAGTGCGCTGGTTAAGCCGGTCCACCCGGTAAATGGAGCGCATGATTTCTGCGCCAACTTGGCCGGGCACCACCGAATGGTTTCCCGGGGAAGCGTAAGTGATTGCCGAACCCCAAAGCAGAGCCAACAATCGCGAGGGAATGCCCGACGCGCCCATCGCCACCGCCACAAGCTTCGGACTCTGACGATGATAAGTCTTGAGGAGTTGTCGGATTTGAATGTTGTTACGCAAATGCTGCGCTTGCGTGGCGACCTTGACCATATCTACCGGGAGGCGAGCGAGTTGGCGATAGACGGCGCCGAGCGAGGGGGTCTTACGATAGTTGTGATAGGAAGCGATCACCCTTGCCGGGTGAAATTGCTGCAGCAGCGAGGAACCCGCTGCCTTGATGGACTCGAACTCGATGTCCACCCACGGGCAACCCGCACGCACCGCGGCAGCAAGCACTGCTGCTTGCTGTTCCACAGTTCCCTTGAAAGCTCCGCCTGCCTCCTCCCTTCGGCAGGTGGCGATGGTCTGTGGGACATGTAAACGTGAAAGCACTTGATGGAGCGAGACCTCGAATTGGGTAAAGTCCTGGAGGTGATCCAATCGCAACTCGTAGCCCACGGGAGCACCGCTCAAGTGGCTTGCTTGGGCTTCCAATGCCGCGAGGCTAGGACCCGCCAGCGTGACGAAGATACGAGGTGTGGTGGGTTTAGCCAACAAACACTCCCCAATCATTTTTTCCGCGGGGTTCAACGAGTTGACTATAAAGGTTTTGACCAAAGAAACGCAAGAATTTTGCGGGAATGGTGAACCTAAATCCGCTGCCGCCTGACCTCCCAAATTGGTCAGTAAGAACGGTTGATTCTGCACGAAGGAATTAACCCGCGAACTTCAATGCTCACCTCAGGCGAGTCATCTGATATAGTAGCGCGTCCCTTTGATTTGATGTCGAGTCCCTACAAATTGGTCATTAAAATTATGGATGATTTCCAAAACAGATCTGCCAGACGCACCCCACTCGGTAGACTTCATCCGATCCGCATCCTGATGGTTCTGGCCGCGCTCTCGTTTTCCGCTTTCGCAGAGACCCAGCTTAATGACCACCTCCGGGCGATTGCCTGGCCACCCTACCAGGACGAGACGGTGAAGTTAATGCGCGAGTACCTGCGTATTGACACCTCGAACCCGCCTGGGAACGAGCTGGCGGCGGCAGAATTCTTCCACCGGCTTTTCGATCAGGCTGGAATTCCCAACACTATTTATCCTTACGCGCCTGGGCGAGCCAATATCTACGCGGTCATCAAAGGTGATGGAACGCTAAGGCCCTTGGTGCTGCTGAACCACATGGATGTGGTCCAAGCAGACGCCAGGAGCTGGCGGCTTCCGCCTTTTTCCGGCGAAATATTGAACGGCGAAATGTACGGGCGCGGCGCAGAGGATATGAAGGACGAGGGGTTGCTTCAGGCCATGGTCATGCTGATCGCGGCCCGGGAACACCTGCCCCTGAAGCGTGACCTGATTTTCCTGGCGACCTCGGACGAGGAAGTCAACGACACGGGTAGCGCCTGGATGCTCGAGAACCATCCGGAACTGGTGCGCGACGCGGAGTTCCTCATTACGGAGGGTGGCTCGAATCTCATTACCCGTGACCGGGGGACGATTTACGGGGTGGGCGTGGCGGAGAAGGCCCCCTTCTGGCTTCGCCTGACGGCCTCCGGCAGAGGCGGCCACGGTTCCATCCCCATCCCTAACTCAGCGCCGAACCGGCTGGTAAAGGCCCTCGCCCGAGTGGTGGACTGGCAGCCACCCATCCGATTGCTACCCTCCGTGGAACAGTACTTCACCGTGATCGCAAGACTCGAACCGGAACCGCTGGCTTCACAGTTCCGCAACATCCGAAAAGCGCTTCAGGACCCTGCCTTCGCCCGAAGTATCAGCCGGAATGAAGACCTCAACTTTCTGCTCAGGGACACCGTTTCACTCACCGTCCTCCAGGGCGGTCCTCAGACCAACGTGATACCCGATACCGCCTACGCCGAGCTTGATGTGCGGTTGCTTCCGGGAGAAGACCCCAAGGTGTTTCTGGCCCAGCTTCGAACCGTGCTGGCGGATGACTCCATCCGGATTACGTCTGCCAGCCGCTTCAAGCCTCCGAACTCTTCCTCCACGGACACAAGCCTCTACCGGCTGATTGAGCAGGTGGTGCACCAATACAATCCGCAGGCGATTGTTGCCCCGGCGCTGGGCGGCGGATACACTGAGAGCCAGTTGTACCGCACCCTTGGGATTACCTGTTACGGGTTCAACAGCCTCGAAGTCACACCGGAAGTGGACGCCACTCAGCACGCGGCCAATGAGCGTGTGCCCGTCGAACAGCTCCGCCGGGGGGTGAAGGTCTTCTATGAAGTCGTGGCACGGGCGGCGAATCAATAGCAGCGACCAGTTTCGCCATTGAGATGTGCGACTCGCCGGGGCAAGACGAGTGGCGAGCAAAGAGATGAAACGAGAGTATCCAGAGCGTCCAATCGTGGGCGTGGGCGGAGTGGTGGTTCACCGCCACCGCGCCCTCCTCATTCGCCGCGGCAGCGAGCCGCTCAAGGGCGAGTGGTCTATTCCCGGCGGAATGCTCGAACTTGGTGAAGGACTGGCCGAGGGGGTGCGGCGCGAACTGAAGGAAGAAACCGGCCTGGAGGTTGAGCCACTGGAAATCGTCGCGGCGTTTGACCGCATCACGCGGGAAGGGAAGCGCGTCAAGTACCACTACGTCATCGTGGATTACGTTTGCCGGCTGAAGCGCGGTCGGCTTAAGCCCGCCTCCGACGTTGTCGACGCCCGCTGGGTGCGGCGGGAAGACCTGCCGAAGTACCACCTAACCGAAATGGCTACTAAGGTTATTCTGGAATCATTCGAGATGATGGGAAGACGGCGCTAAGGGCTCGCTTCATTCTGCGCGACGTTGCCCCCTGAGTGCTGAAGCACGAATCGGAGTCATTCCCGCGAACAGCCTGCCCTGGGCTTGCCGAAGGGTGGGAATCCCGCAGTTAGGTTTCCTTGGCGAGTTCCAGCGCTTCGGCGGGGCCCACAGCCGTGAAGCCGAGGGTGGCGGCGTTCTCGCTGATGCTCCGTTTCAACGCATTGTCGGATGTAACCACCGTTGGTTGCGACATAAGCGCGGCCTTGACGACGTACTCATCCCTCTGCGGGACTTGGATGCCTTGGGGCAGGCTGGGTGGGTCGCCAGGCTCCAGCACCGCCTTTTGCGAGTTCTGAAGCAAGCTGATGACAAGTCGCAAAGACTCGACCACTGATTCCCGGTCTCGCTGTAGCCAAGCCAAGTGCTCCTTATACTTTCCCAAGACCACGTCGTCCATCCGCATTGTGTGGCAATTAAGCAGGATTAGCTTAAAGAGGTCAACGCATGTCTCATCGGGACGGCGATTCTCATCGACACCCTTCACTGCATAGTAGACGATGTTTATATCCAACAGGAATCTGTGCTTCACAGGTCAATGTTTCCGGAGGGCGCCGAGGTATTCGGTGAGCTCGGCCAAGCTTTGGTCGAAAAATCCGGGCAGGCCACCGTCAACCTGACCGTGCTCATTGATACCAAGCCGCTTCACCTGCGCGGCGCCTTCGACGTTTTCAAAGTAGTGGAGCGCCACATCGTCCTTCGCCAGGTCGCCTCTGCCAACTGCGTTCAGAATCACGTGCAAAACGTGCTCGCTGTGCGTTTCAATAAAGAACTGAATGTTCTCCTTCTTGGCCACCGTCAGCAGCATGCGCGTGAGCTCACATTGTCCCTTAGGATGCAAGTGGACTTCGGGCTCCGACAACAGGATCGTCTCATTCTTGGGCGTGAGCGCGATCGGAATGAGTATAAATGGAAGCTGGTTAGCTCCCGTCCCTTCGTTTATGAAAAGCCGCTGGCCGTCGCCCCGCTTTTCTTCAGTTGCGAAGATTTTCACCCTATTCGAACCCACATATTCTATGTCTATTCCAATCTTGAGTAACTCAGACAAGCGATCTGACAGTTCTTTCTTGAATCTCGCATTGGAGGCAATAGTGGTGACCAGCGCCACCGCCCTGTCGGGCAGACAGAGCCGCTCCAACTGCTGGGCACGTTCTTGGGGTAAGGGATAACCCCACTCCTCAAAACCGCGGAGCGCGAAAACGTGGTGCAAGGAGTTGAGCAACTGCGCCGGCACACCAGCCACCGTACTACCTATCTCAGTCAACCTCCTCTGGATTTCGGGCGTGTTTGGAGGTGGGGCCTCGACGGTTGTGATTTGGAGTAGCCGGAAATCAGCCAGTGGGTAAAATATGATGCTGCCGGGAGGAGCCTGGATCGATAGTCGAAAGCCTTCGCTCCGCTCCGTCGGCCCCAAGAGACCCCATTTGAATCCACCAATATGCGCTCGAAACTCTCCTTCATGGTCGGTCAGCGTGTTATCCCCGATGCGTACCTCTAAGCTGGCTTGAACCCGCCCGAGTTGAGTTACAGGCCGAGGCGACTGCAAGTCGCCCGACACGCTGATGGATAATGTCCCGCGCCCACCGCGCACCACGTCGGAGAACTCGCCGATATTCACTGACTCCGAAGCGACGTACATAAAGGGGTTGGTCGGGCTAGTGTCAAGGCGCCCGACCGGGCCGAGGAATGTGCTCCGCTGCTGGCTCAGGGCTTGGCGCAACGCCAGAAGCGCTTGAAAGACACTCGATTTCCCGCTGTTATTCGGCCCGATAAAGACAGTAATCGGCGCGGCCTCAATCAGAGTGTCCTCATGGAGCTTGAAGTTCTTGAGCCGGACGCTTTTCAGCATGGCGTGATTATAGCGCAGAAGCGGGTAATTCTTCCTGGGCAAATGAAAAGAGAAGTTGGTTGAATGTGGCATGTGCAGCGAGTCGAATTTGATTTCGGCTCTCGGTTTGGCGGGCAAGCGCACCCTCTGCCGGCGCGGCGCCCGTGGTCGCCGTATATTATGCAGGGCTCAATAGTGATATCCTTACACGTGGTGTGCCGCACGAGTGGCAGGCACCTTGAGTAGCTTGATGAACCGATTGGAGGCCTGGCGATGAAACTGATGAACCTGGAGTTCAGCCGCATTGCGCATGACACCTTTCGCATCAAAGGCTCGAAGCTTATTTACACTGACCCCTTCAAGGTGACGAAGGCGGATGAGGCTGACATCGTTCTAATTAGTCACGAGCATTTTGATCACCTCAGTCTGGAGGACCTTCAAAAGGTGATCTCCCCCAGGACGACCATTGTGGCAAGCCCAAGCTGCAAAGCTGGGCTCAAGAGGGTGAAGGTGAAGGAAACGAAGTTTCTCGATCCCGGTGGCAAGTTGAGTATCGGGAAGGTCGAAATCGAGGCAGTCCCTGCTTACAACGTGAATAAGTTTCGAGAGCCGGGGCGTGTATTCCACCCCAAGGAAGACA
>Ga0208192_1000980_pt1 | contig 18782 bp, 17 predicted proteins | sample June2015DPH_13_1_2_FD_184711 | JGI IMG/M metagenome (GOLD analysis project Ga0208192, IMG submission 184711) | Peatland microbial communities from SPRUCE experiment site at the Marcell Experimental Forest, Minnesota, USA - June2015DPH_13_150... | ecosystem: Environmental > Terrestrial > Soil >... | reverse complement strand
CCTGGAGCGCGGCGCCCAGCTCGACGGCTCCGCCAAAGGATGGTAGAAACTCGAGGCCGGCAACGACACCGGCAGGGCAGAGCGTTGCCAACAACCGAGGGGCTTGACAGCGGCCCCATCATGGAAGCCCCAACCTGGGGGAAGGGGCCTCAAACAGGATTTCCAGCCGTTTGAGGGTGCCACCCGTGGTTCAGTATCCTCGAGCCCAACGAGGTTGATCCGCTGGTGTAATTGGAAGGGTACCTCCTGATGGACGCGTTTGTCAACGCACCGAGATTCACCGCACCGAGATTGATTGAATCACGAAGGCTGCGAATTGATGCCTAGATAGGCGGTCGGAATCCATGATAGGAGCATTCTGAACATTCAATCCAGACCCATTTTCGGACGGATGAGGTTGTTGGCCCAGGACAGGGCCCGGGTGCATGATCAAAGCAGGAATCTAAGACAAGAGATAACCGCCATCAACAACTAAGGTCTCACCCGTAATATAGTCAGCAGCAGAACTGGCGAGGAACAGCGCAGCACGCGCAATGTCATCCGGCACGCCCTGGCGGCGCAATGGGATGCGTTGGATGAAAGCTTCGCCCATGGCCTTCAATTGTTCTGGCTTCAAGCCGGCTGCCTGTGTCATGGTGGCTGAACTGTTGGATGCACCGGGTGTATCTATTCCACCAGGCGCAATGGCATTGACACAGATCTGGTGCGGACCCAGTTCCAGAGCCATGGATTTAGTGGCCATGACCACACCGCCTTTTGAGGCGTCATAATGGACCAGATTGCCGGTAGGGTGGAGAGCATCAATCGATGCGATGTTGACGATCTTTCCGCTCTTGCCCTTGTCGACCATCACCTTGGCAGCGGCCTGGGTGAAGAAGAACAGTCCCTTTAGATTGGTATCGAGGACTTTATCCCACAGGGCTTCGCCGGTTAGAAGCATCGACGAGAAAGGAAAGATTCCGGCATTGTTGACCAGAATATCCAACCCACCAAATTCTTCGAGAGTGGCTTTGACTGCCTGGTCAGCGGATGCTACCTGGCTGGCATCTGCCTGTAGTACACCCACCTTGCGCCCCAGAGCCTTCAGTTCCTTGGCGGTCTTCTGAGCTGCTTCGAGGTTGATATCCGTGATCATGACGCTTGCCCCGGCTTCGGATAGACGGTCGGCAATGGCCCGACCAATGCCCATGGCTGCACCGGTGACCAAAGCTACTTTCCCGTTCAAATCAAATAGCTGGTGGATCGATTTTTCTGACATGACATGCCTCCCTTTTGCGCTCGGTTAATCTATGCTAATAATACTTATTATACCTAAATAGAAGATAATATTCTTATTTGATTCCTGTCAACATTTCCAGGCTCTTACTGATCGCATTAGCTGATTTGTCCGGTGCGGGGCGGCTGACGCGTGGTCCGGGCGGGCTGATCATTGTCCCGTAGAGTTCCGGCTGCCGCCTCCTAGCAAAACCGATGACAAGTTCCGTCCAGCGACGCCGCGAGTAATCGGGTGTGATGGCAAGAAACCCCATCGCAGGATGTCGGTTGTGGAAGAGGCGGTCGAAGCGCGACAGGCACAAGTCCTGTGGACAATGATTAGAACGGGGGCGCCTCAAGGAGTGGAACGTAGGACCGGCAGGGTACGAGTCCAAAATGGAGGAACCGAGGCTCAATTGGCACCGGTTCTCTGTTAAGGTAGGTGGGGGGTTGACTCGCCCGTCCTGGCAGACTTGGCCAGTCTGCCCCAGCCGCAGGCCCGGGGGAACCACCATCCTCGGGCTTTGGGCCCGGCGAGCTGCGGTTCGTCTACCGTCTCCGGCACTATCAGAATGAGACTCGCCTGCCCAGGCCGCAGGCCGGGGAACCAGCGATCCCGCGGTTACGAGTCCGACGAGGCAAACTGAGTTCTTCCATTGAGGATTCTGCTTGAATCAGAGTGGCGACTGGGTATCGACATCACTTGCGGATAACGAAGAACCGATGCTCAAAGTGCCTCGGTTCTAATTTGAGGTAGCGGGGGCTGGACTCGACTGCCCAGGCTGCAGGCCAGGGAACCAGCGACCTCCGGGTCATAAACCCTCGTCTGGTAGTGCCACCCTCAGACAGCAGTTCCACCCGGTTGAGGGCGCCCTCTCTTCTCCAGTCCGAATGGGCCTGGCAAGGTTCGCGGCCGAGAACAAGTGCGAGGCTACCTCGCGTGCTGTGTCACGTCAAGGTTGATATTGCTCCATCCACGGCCCAAAAATGCATCGCGAAACAGACGACATGGGTATCGAATGTCACCCGACCGATGGAAGTCCAGACCGCGAAGATCCCCCAAATGGTTGAATCCGTGGTCGATACTTAGCTCGCAATGGCAACTGCCGGACGGATGGGATTGATGGCCAGGACTAGTCCTTCTGGTCCTGTCCACTTGCGCGCCCATCCAGATTCGGGGCACAATAGATTCTGTGCGAGAAGGAGGTCGAAAGACCATTTGATCCTGGCTTCACTATCGTTCGGCTCCCGACAAAACCCTCGTCCGAGCAATGTTGTGCTTCACGCGTGAGGTCCCGGGTCGGGCGAGGGGGCTCCGATTTCCTAGCTGCAACAGGAGGAAGAAAGTGAACCCCAACCCGTACTCACAACGTCTCGCCCGATGTAGCAGTTTCATGCATGAAGCTGGGCTCGAAGCCCTGCTCCTCACCAAACCTGCAAACATGTTCTATCTCACCGGCGATGGCCGACTTTGCGCCTATGCCCTGATAACGAACGAAGGCAAGGTCGCTCTGGGGGTCCCTTCGACGGACGTGCAGGACGTGAGGGAGCTTGCCTTTTTCGACGCGATCACCGGATTCGAAGACGAAGTCGGGATGATCCACTCGATCGCCCACCACTTCGAGCACTTCGGTATCAAGAAAGGGACGGTGGGCCTCGAATACACCTTCCTCACGCAATCGATGATGGGGATGCTTACTCACCCGCATGCCAAGCCTGCGCAGGTCGAGGTCAAGGACAGCACCCATGTGCTGTCCCAGCTGCGCATGGTCAAGGAACCGCAGGAGATTGAGCGCATTCACGCTGCCGCCAAAGTCGCTGACGCCGGAATGGCAGCGGCGGTCAAGGCCGTCAAGCCCGGAACGACCGAGAGCGAGGTCGCGGCCGAGGCCGAGTACGCAATGCGCCGCGGAGGCGCTGAGGGGTTTTCGCGCACCTACGTTTCCTCCGGCCCGCGCACCAACATCGCCCACGGATTGCCCACGGCCCGCAAGATCCAGCCAGGAGATCTGGTGATGATCGACATCCACCCGATCGTCAACGGGTATAGTGCGGACCTGTGCCGGACCGTGTGCGCTGGGAAGCCCACCTCAGCGCAGGAGGCGGCATATAAGCTCTACCTCAAAGCTCAGCAGGCGACAATCAACCGTATCCGGCCCGGCGTGGGGATAGACGAGCTGGAGGGAACGCTTCATGGGATCCTGAAGGATGCCGGGCACGCCGATCACATCTTCGGCCCGCCCATCCACGGCGTGGGGATCGAGTTTGAGGAGCCGCCCCTTCCGGCCGGCCACGCCTTCTTTCACGGCGAGAAGGCGCCGCCTCCACTAGTGGCCGATGTTGTGATCGCGGTCGGAAACTGCGGGCTGTATCTTGGGTCTTGGGGGGTGCGGGTTGAGGACACCAATGCGGTCACGGCTGATGGCCGCACCACGCTCACCAGCTTCCGGCGCACCCTGAGTCCCGACTAGCGGGACCTACCGCGGGTAACCCAAGACTGGGCAGGGGAGGCAGTCGGTCTACAGCTCGAGCGGTGGTCGTGGTGCAATCCAAAGAGAAGGGGAAACGTGATAATTAGGTGTTGCTTCGGTCTGGCGCCTTCTGATACGATCCTCTCGGGAATCTTCTGCAACACACTTCGCTCCCGATGCGAATTGTCGGTGACCTCGACGGGTGGCGCCGTCCGCGTCGAAAGGGCCGGCTGCTGAAGGAGATCAGGATTCTGATGTTTTTGGCGATCCTGGATTTCACCCTACGCTCGCAGTCACGCCAAAAGGCCAGGGGAAGAAGCTGATGCCTGTCATCGTACGCTGGTACTTGAGAACGGCCCTGGTCATGTTCGTGCTGGCTCTAGTGGTTGGCGTGGCCCAAAATCTGAGCGGAATGCTTCCATTACTTCCGCCCAGCCTGACGCCAGTCTATTTTCATCTGCTGATGGTCGGTTGGGTAACGCAATTTATCCTTGGCGTGGCAATTTGGATGCTGCCTAAGTACAGCCAAGAAGAACCACGCGGTATTGGAACATTATCCTGGGCAACGTATATCCTCTTGAATACCGGTCTGCTAATACGTGCTTTTGGCGAACCCCTTAATGGGCTCCATCCAGGGACTACTTGGGGATGGTTGCTGGTTTTTTCAGCGTTCTTGCAGTGGCTGGCGGGCCTGCTTCTTGTGATCAACACCTGGAGGCGGGTGAAGGGGAAATGATATGCCCCGTTTGAGTATCTGGGCTGTCCGGCTGTCCTTATCCTATCTCTTGTTAGGGTTTACCCTGGGTGCACTAATGCTTGCCAACGAGGGGGTGCCCTTTGGCCTTTGGGTCGGGAGCCTGCTTCCTGGGCATATCGACATTCTCTTGTTTGGTTTTGTTATCCAGCTCGCCATTGGCATGGCGTACTGGATCCTGCCGCGATTTCCCGGCGGCTCGCGTGGCAACGAAACAGTCCTCTGGATAACGGTTGGCCTGCTCAACCTGGGTATCTGGACGGTCGCTCTTATCGGGCTGTTGGAGCTGCCAGGACAATGGCTGGCAATTGGGCGGTTGTTTGAAGGAATTGCTTCTGCTCTATTTGCGTTTCAGGTCTGGAAACGGATCCGGGCATCACAGACCACATAGGATTCGGTGTTTGAGCATGGTAATCATGAAATGACTAGACGCAGAAAGCCCCCGGCACTGAATGGCCGTCACCGAATCCTATATGTGTTGGGTGAATCTGCGCGTGCAAATGTATCGTGCCGGCAGGAGAGGGACAGACCTGGCTCCAGCTTGAGAAGCGTAAAGGTGAAGTTGGCGGCGAATTGGGTCGGTTGGCGCTTCAGAGACCGGAATGGCGGATCCGTGCAAGGACGACGAGGAGTAGATCCGATCGGAGGTGAATGATGAAATCCATGAGCCTGTTTGAGAATTGGCAGTTCGGAGATAAGGGAGCGCATGCGCAGCCGCTGTACGTCGATCGAGATGGCAGGGTGATCTTGTTCACCCTAAAGCCTGACCAATCCATCCGCGAACACAACGCGCCCAGCTCACCGTTTTACGTGGTCATTCTAAGCGGGCGAGGAATATTTGCAGGCGGTGATGGGGTGGAAAAGACTCTTGGCCCCAACACTTTGCTGGTCTTTGATCCCAGGGAAAACCATCTGATCCGTGCTCTGGATGAATTGGTGTTCGTCGGCTTTTTGCATGGCGCGCCTAGCACCCAAACAAAATAGCAGGATCGCAATGAAAACACACGACCTGCCTGTTGCAGGTTGAGAGGTTATTCCTCGATTCCTGGCACTATCATTGCCTGATCAAGATGAGGCCAGCTTCTGGGCCGAGAAATAGGGGTGTGAGTCGGAGTGACCCCGAGGCTCTTGCTGGGTACCGGGGCCGGATTCTATGGGTGAGGATCAGCCTTTGCAGCTTGGTTGGGTTTGGTTACGCAGCTGCTTGTATTGGTGAGTTGGGCTTGGAATTGCCCTCTTTATGAGCGTATGCGTTCGTCTGATTGTATCTTTGCAGGTTTCGCGAACGATGAAGCGGAAGAAGATCTTCTCTGGAGTCGATTCGGAAAACGCTGTTGTTCCAAACCGAACACATTCGGGAGGGAAAGATCATCGTGAAATCGAACCCAGAGGACCAAGAGCATGATCCCGAAAGGCTTTCTCCCTGGTGGGGTAGTGCCGTGCTCATCGGCACGAATTGTGCCTTAGTAAGATAAGGTGGTGACAAGTTATGAAGGAGCGCATATTCTCTGGCGTCCAGCCAACGGGCAATATCCATATTGGCAACTATCTTGCTGCAATTCGGCAGTGGGCGGCCTCACAGGCGGAATACGACAATACCATCTGTATTGTCGATTTGCATGCCATCACCATTCCTCAAGCCCCCCAGATCCTTAGAGCCAAGATCCGTGAGGTAGCTGGCCTACTCTTTGCTGCCGGGATTGATCCCGACCGTTCGGCGGTCTTCATCCAGTCACACATTGGGGCGCATGCAGAATTGGCCTGGATTCTGAATTGTTTCATTCCAATGGGCTGGATGCAACGCATGACCCAGTTCAAGGAAAAATCGCAAGAACAGAGAGAGCAGGTGAGTGTCGGTCTTTTTGACTATCCTGCGTTGATGGCCGCGGATATTCTTCTCTACGAAACCGATCTGGTGCCGGTAGGAGAGGATCAAAAGCAGCATGTGGAGCTGGCGCGCGACGCGGCACAGCGATTTAACTCTCTTTATGGTGAGACATTTAGAGTACCTGAGCCGATCATTCCCAAAGTAGGCGCGCGCATCATGGGGTTAGATGACCCCACGAAGAAAATGAGTAAGAGCGAGGTAAGGGCAGGACATGCGATTGGATTGTTGGATTCTCCGGACGAAATCCGGTCGAAGATCATGGGCGCAACCACGGATTCGAGGCGCGAGATTCGGTTCGACGAGAAACGCCCTGGAATCAACAATCTACTAACTATCTACGAATCATTCAGTGGACTGAGCAGAGCAGACATACAAGAACGATTTGAAGGGAAAGGCTATCAGATTCTCAAGCAAGAACTGGCAGACATAGTTATTGAAAGCCTCATGCCTCTGCAATCCCGTTATCGAGGGTTAGTGGCAGATCCAGCCCACATTGATCATCTATTAGCTGAGGGATCCTCGAGAGTACGACCTATAGCAGAAAGGACCCTGGCCGTTGTTAAGGACAAAGTAGGGTTGGGTTGATGAGAACCAGGCTCAGAAAAGGAGACGTGAAAAAGGGCTACGAAGAGTCCAAATGAACTGTCGCAAGAAGAACATCGCGTGGTCACCAGGGCGGAGGCCGCCAAGGCTGCAGATGCAGCGGCGATCGAGATCGACCGCCGCGTTTTGCGACACACAAACCAGGTGGTAGTGGCAGGCCAAGCGTTGGCCGAGGCCCAGGCATTCACCAGCTAGAACACGAAATACCTTTCCTTTCGTGGCGTGCCATCCCACGGTGACTGGTATCAGCGTCGACAATACCAACCTATGGTAGCCGAAAACTTGGTCCGATCGTATCGTCGCGACAGAATCGGTCAAAGCACGAGGGGACGGGAGCCCGGCAGACTATGGTTGGGGGCAATGGCACTCCCAGGAGTGGAACCTGGGACCGGCAGGATACAAGTCCAACATGGAATAAGCGGGGCTCAGAACGCCTCGGTTCTTCATTTTGATAACGGGGGGCGCACTTGCTCGTCCTGGTGTCCGGGCCTAGGGAACCGCAGACCTCCAGGCTGCCAGCCCGACGATCCGAGGTAGACATGGAATCTGACCCCGCCTGATTCGGACAGGAACCAACGACCTGGCGGATACGGACCCGACGAACTGCCAAACCACGCGTACCCAATAAACCTCGGGGATTTCGCTGGTGTTTGACTGTCTCCAACCCCGTTGAGTGAATCAAAACCGAGGCTCAAATGCCTCGGTTTTGCATTGAGGTAGCGGGGGCTGGACTCGAACCAGCGACCTCCGGGTTATGAGACTTCGTCCACAGGTGCCAGCCTCAGCGCATTCTTTCGCGCCCTCGAGGCCGCCTACTGACCTCTGATTGAAACGTGCCTGGTGAATCACGATCGCGAATTGATCGAAAGGGTATCCCGTTGATGCGCCGATGTCAAGTTCGAGTTGCTGGGTGCACCGAGATTGAACGTATCGGCCAAGGGTGCTTACGGATTCCCAGATAGATGGTCCGAATCCATGACGGGAGCATTTTGAGAGTCCAATCCGAGCCCATTTTCAGACAGAGGGGGTTATTTGCCAGAACAACCTGTGCCGTCCGTCCCTTGTCAAGCGCGCCGCCATGTTACTAGCGGGTCACGGTTCAGATCAACTGCTGCACAGACGGGGTTCTTGTCCAGAAAAGGGAGGCTCGAATGGGTAGATAAGCCTTTTTGATGTCGCGCTTCTGCTACACCTCGATTCTGATGCTAAAACAATCACTTCCGAGGAGGTGGAATTGTACAGGGTTTTCGACCGGGTGGCTCTCCCGGATAATGTCCAACCATACAGGCAGGCGGAAGGATTGCAGCCAAGCAATCACCACTCTTGAAGGAATTACTGTACTTCTTTATCTGTTCGTCGGTGGAGTAATCTATTTCTTCGTAGTTATTATCTTGGTGTTTTATCAGCAATGCTCCCTTACTATCACTTGGAAATGTGGGATCAAGGTCTGTCACCTTCGCTATCTGATGGGAGCCCAGATCATGTCCGGGAGTGCTACTGCATAGGGATAGGTTTCCCATCGAAATTGATCCTCTTTGCGATATGACAAACCGGCCGACGAATAGGATGATAAGAAGGAACAAGGCAACAATTCCAAGCACAAGAATCATGATTCTTGACCACGTGTCCATTATTGCCAAGTGATTCTTTCCAGCCATTTCGAATTCCGTGGGAATTCCACCTCACGTCTTGGCTCGGCCGCAGGACGGACAGGCAAGACTACTTCAGAAACCGGAACCTATGCAAGCAATGCCGTCCCGTGCCCCTCGGGAGAAGCCATGGCCGCTACTCGCATTGTCAGCCCCCAGATGGTAAGACATCTACCGAAATGTCAGTTGGCTCGAACCCATTGGCATCCTGGTTGAGGGTGAAATGAAGAACAGCGCCAAAATTCCCATTCGGTGTATGGACTTTGAGGGCCAAGTGAATACGATCCCCTGGGTTGCTCTCTCCGGGGAGGAAAGGCCCGCCCGGCAACAATACTCCACCTGTACGCCCGCCATTACTTCCTTTGCTGATCGAAGCAAACGTTGCTTGGTCAAGCTGATCCAAATGGGGGAGTGTTCCCCAATAGGTCTGCACTGGCCCGGTTGCCTCGGGCCCCTGGTAAACCCACCACAGGTACGCTCCTATTCCATTCAGGTCGCTGTACAGCGAGGCTGCTACTGGTTGTTGGCCAAAAGATGGGTCCTGAAAGAGGCGTAGGTCAAAAACGAAGGGCCCATCTTTGACCGCGCCTCCACCGATGACATCCGCGGGCATGGGTTGTGGAGGAAAGGGGGTTTCCTGGATTTGGGCCCCACCGATGAAATTGACGGGCGTGGGCAATGTAGCAGTGATCACAGCTGAGGGAGTGAGCGTCCCGGTCGGAGGAAGCGCCAAGGCGATGGTGGGTTGGGGTGGCGTGATCGTGGGAGACGGAGGCGATGAATGGGTATGTGCCGTGCAGGCTGTCACCCCGAGAAGAAGAACAATACACCAATGGAAGAGCGCCTTTTTCATACTTGGCATCCTCGCATTACATTGGCCGGTAACGGAGAAGGCTTCACCTGCGGTAACCGAAGCGCAGCGAGGCGAAGCCGTCAGATGGAAGTCCTTGTTAGCCCGCTAGGTGCATTTCTCGCACAATTTCTGTCCGTCCCCTTCCTTCGTTCAACCGGAAGGCGGCGTTGGAGTCGCTTCGAGGACTCGCACTTCGCTTGCCAGCAGAGCACCGGGTGCGCCGGGCTGACCAGCTACTTGTACCGTCATACCTGGTTGTATGTCCCGTAACGTTGTTCGGCTCCTGTGCGAAGAGAACAGCATACTCTTTTCGGTTGTCGCGACGACACAAAACCCATTAACTGGTTCCTATAGATCAAGGATCAGGGCTCTTAGCGAGATATCCCTCACCGTGCCAATAATGGTGGCACTCGGCTCCGCTCCATAGGTGGCATCAGTGGCAGATGGTGTTGGTTGGTTTGTTACAATTTCAAAGCTTCTCGTTGAATGGACACTCGATTTGATGCTTGGATCGTCGCAGTGGCCGCCGCCGAAAACGGGGCTGTTCAACCCGCCCGGAGGGATGTCGATCGATCCTGACTGATCCGGCAAGGTCAGACGAATGACTGCGCCGCCGGTGACTGCCGGACCACACCAGTTTCCCCAGGTGAAGTCGATCCACGCCTGCTGTCCGGTGGAAAGCAGGATAGTACCTTTCCCTTCATCACCCTTCTCAGATTGGATATCGAGAGGCCTCCCGGCCGCATCGACCAGGCTAAAGACTGGCCAGGACTGCAGATAGCAGGCAGAGGCACTGATATTGACGACCCCGCCGTTTATAAAGATGTTTCCTGCCCCCCCCATCGATCCATAAGGTATAGCCCTTAGGCCGTTCGGGCGGCAGGGAGGTGTATGGGGAGGAACAGGCGGGGTGGGCGTCTCGGTCCGCAGCGCAGTATCAGTCAAAGCAGCCTCTGTGTTCAATGCAAACTTGGTCGCCAGGATCGCGGTAGCCGTGGCGTCGTTAGGATATCCGCTGATTTGGGTTTCGGATTGGGCAGTGATTGCGAGAACTTTGGTACGCACGAACGCCACTTCAGTGGGTACCTTCGTCGCAGAAACCGATGGCGATGCGCAGGCAGCCAGGATACAAGGGAAGATAGACCACAGGAAGTGCTTCAAGGTCTTATTGCTCCTTGCACGCGTTGGATTTCCCCCGTCGTCGCGGTAGGGAGGCAGTTACCCACCCTCCCCCCGCACGGATCTCGGCGTACAGAATTATCGCAGCGGGCTCCTGCCAGAGGATATGACGCTTCGGCACACCTGGTCGCCCAGACACACCGGTTGGCTGCGACCCGGCCGCCTGAGCGTTTACTTAGTCTCTCACAACTAAGTAAGCTCTTTTGGATGTAGTGAAACATTAGAATGTCCAAGACTCGCTTCCTTTCCACCCAAAACCGAGGTTAATCGGTGGGCGCTATGGCTTACCGGTTGTCAAGTCATGTGTGCAAGAGGCTAGATGACTGGAAACCTTATGTTGAGATTCTTCAACTTGGAATGTGCCGGATCGCTCCAATGGCTATCTTTGCAGGGCAAACCTTTCAGGGCGCGTGAAAAGGATTGCTTGCTAGAATAGTCTCCACTTCATCGCGCCCTGGTAACTCAGCGACGTCATAGCGCGGCGGGAGCACAAATACATATCTGGCATTGCGACCAAGCTCCGTGGCGATTCCCCCTGCACTGATAGTATAGTTTCCCTGCTGAAGCGAATTCCATTGGGCAAGAGTAAAGACCATAATGGGGATATCCTGTCTCGGATTTTCAGAAGTCCATTGAGGATGCCTAATGGAGATCATCGGGCCTTGCTCGACGGTTACTTCCCCCTGGCCATTGAAAGTGTAGCCTTGCCATGAGTCGGTTATGATGGAATACCCTCTCCAACTGGCGGGTAACGAGAAGCCAAAACCATATTCGGTATTCCTGTATTCAATTCCTGTTGCCAGTCTCGTTGTCGGTAAAGCGGTTGCCGCAGATGGGGCGCACCCTGCACACAACCCTGGTAACGAAACCAAGGCCAGCGACAGGAACTTGAAATATCCTTGGCTACGCATCTTTCCTCTGCTCTTGCGGTTTGCCCCACAATAGCCTCGAAACGACGCCAGCCCGCCAAGTCAGCTCGAAGGAGGCCTTTGGCAGCTTGAGGTGGTGGGCGTTGGACCCCTCGCTCGGGAACGTTATTCCTCAGTAGACTCTATCCCAGGCGCTCCCATTCCATCCCCAGAGCGCTTCATAAAATCCCGCGAGTTTGTCCCCTCCCACGGCGAAGAGCAGAAGGACCTGGTGGCGAGAGTCGTACACCATTTGTTCGACGCCCGTGATCTGGGGGTTCATGTCGGCTTTGCTCCAGTCTTCGCCATCCCATAGCCATGTCACACCTTCGCCGGTAGATGGGTCGAACGTGAAGAAGACGATTCGCCCATGGGCGGGGTCATAGCCCATCACCCCCGTACCAACCGGGATAGGGTTAAGTGTAGGATGCCGTTCAGTCCAATTCGTCCCATCCCAAGTCCACGTGCCCTGGTCGAGCAGGATCACATTCTCGTGAGCGGCGTCGTACGCGGCGCTGATGAATGTTCCGGGTTCAGCCGGTGGGCTGGCCTCAGGGCGCAACTGGATCCAAGTCCGGCCGTTCCAAGTCCAAGTGTCATTAAGGCTCATGCCCGCCCTGGCACTCACTGGGATCTCGCCTCCAAACAGCATCACAACTTGGCGAGCCGCGTCATACGCCATCGTTTCCCCCACATTGGTTCCATACCGTGCCGGCGGAGAAACCGGAGCGTCCTGGCGGATCCAGTTCTCTCCGTCCCAGAGCCATGTGTCATTCAAAGGAACGTTCCCCGATCCGCTCCTTTCAGACATCCCGCCAAACAGCACGTCCGCCCGGATCGACTGGTCATAGACGAAACCGGCACCAACGCGGCCAGGGGGTATGTTCTTAGGATGGCGTTGCTTCCAGCCCAAGTCATCCCAAACCCAGGTGACATCACAGAAGACGCATCCTGGTGATGCCTGCAACCCACCAAATGAGACCACCTCTTCTCGTGCCTCGTCATAGACGAGTGAGCTGCCGGAAAATAGTGGTGGTAACGCATCGGGTGTCGGTATCTTGACACTCGGTTGAGTGAGAACCGCTGCCGTCACCGTCGCTGGTGACAGGACAGGCAGGGCTGTGGGGTTGCTGGTCGCCGGGGACGCCGGGGTCGAAGCGGGACGACCGGTCCCGTCAGTCGACGCTTGCCGATTTGCCTCCCGCAATTGGCATCCGATCAACACCAGGAGGAGAACTGCTGTCATATGCCGCTTTGTCTGATGTGCGTGCGTCGGATCAGCCCACATCAGTAACCACTGCCTTTGAAAGTGACATTGGACAGACGCTCCCTCCCTGACGCACGAGTGGCTAATGAAGGGTCTGCTCTGACGGATCCGGGACCGCTCTTTCGGTGTTCCCACTCATCCCATCCATCCTCTGTCTCGACCAGCAAGCCCGAGTTCCCCAACTGGGTACTCAACCGAAGTTAGGTGGCTCAGTCCTGGGATAGGGAACAACCCAGGGTTCGCTTTGCCGAATTTGTCCTTGAAAACCCTTTGGGGTGGTTTTTCGCACGCTAAGGAGTCGCTTGGATCACCGCAGCGGCAGGTTCCAGGTCGTTTCCCATCGACCGTTGACGGTCGCATCACTGGCCGTCAATACAAGCGGGAAGGTAATTTTGGCATCGGTGAGGACAGTGGAGAGCACGAGCCCGCTGGACTCATCCCGGTTCGAGTCACCAAAGCTGCTGACCGTGGCCATCCCTGCGGTGTTCAAACCACTTTCGATGGCAAAGGGCAGTCCCTGGAGAGCCGCATCGGCGTTGATGCCGATTACAAAACCTTTCATATCACCCTGTTTTACATAGGTAACCTTGAAGACGTTGGCTGGCAGTCCGGGCACATCCAAGGGGATGGCTCCTCCTAGTTTCCAAATCATACCCAATTGAGCATCTGAGCCGTCGAATCCATACGAGCGCAAATCGAGCGTCATCTTGACCGGCTGCTTGAAGGCCACAAACATCTGGGTGGCGCGCAGCGTAAGTGGAGTGTTGAAGCTTTTGCCGGTGAGGCGATACAGCCATTGATTCGGTTCCGGCGTCAGCCCGGCATCCTGCCAGTTCGCCGGCTCGAACGTCAGCTCCTGCCCATTGGCGTCATAGGCTTTCAGCCCCAAACCCGCCGGTAGCGCGCTGGCAATGCGTTCATCCGTCCAATTGGTGTGGCCGATCAGGTAATATCCGTCATCCAGCGGGACGTAATTGTCAACCGCCAGGCTGATCCCATACAGCGAAGGCGAGCCAGGCTGAGGTGTTTCTGGGGTCCATTGGACTTGCCAGGTTTTGAATTCCCCGTAAAGGGTTAAATTGGAAAGGACCACATCCAATTTCCCTTTTGGTCGTTCGGCATAATCGAGCCCTTCGCTCCACTTGCCTGGTGGCCCTCCGCCTCCGCCGCCCTGGGCGGCATAACCAGCAATAGTGACACCCACACTGCATACCGACGTGTCAGAAGACTCGAGGGAGAATTCGTACCCCGATTCCGAGACGGCTTGAATCGAAACCAGCCGAACCACGTGGCCGGCCAGCTCGAAGTCTTGGTTCACCACCCATTCCTGGCCCGGCTGCGGATTCGTCCCGGCATCGAACACATATTCCGCCTTCGCGGTTGGGTCTGCCGGAATCGTATACCTGCCAGTATAGGTGATGGTCAGAGGGGGAGCGAATGTTTTTCCGATTTGATAGGCCCACGGCTCCGCACCCCGCTGGCTGGGAGGCAATTGCAGACTTGGGTCATTCGGACCGGTATAGAAAACATCCTGCCCTCTGGCATCCGTGATTCTCACTGCGTCGGTCAACGACCACCAGGAGCCGGCGGGAAGAGAAGGGTCCAGTGCATCCGACGGCCGGAACTCGCCCAGCAGAACATAATTGTCACCCGTATCGACCACCTTGAGAAGCACCAGCGGATTCTTTGAGGCGGCCGGTGTATTGACCTGCGGCTCAGGCGAAGGCGATACCTCGATCACCGGCATCACGGTCAAGGCCGGCGGCGAAGCGGCAAAGCGCAGTGGCAATTCCCAGTTCTCCGGGGCGAGCCCAGGCAATGTATCCATGATGCAAGGAAGGACGAAGGTTGCTTGGTTCACGTTGCCGGGAATGGGAGCGTAATCAAGAGTGAATTCCTGCAACCTGCTTTCGCCAGCTGTGAGTTTAAGCAAGGTGCCATCCGGCAAATGAAGCTCTGCACCTGCGGAGCATCCGACAACGTTTTCTTGATGCGAGAGCGCAGACCACGGAACGCCTTCAACGGTGTAGGTCAGCACCGTTTTGTCCGGGGTCAGGAACGCCTGCTCCACCGTCACCGTAATGCCATTTCGCGTCTGGGTTACCGGCTCTTCAAGCATGCGCAGGGAGGCATTCTGCTCCACGATCCCAAAGCCCGGGATGTAGCCGAACAGCTTTTGCACCTCGGCCGCCACGCGCTGTGGGCCTACGATGAACACAGTCAGGATCACGAATAGGACGAGTCCGAGCAGGATCCCCCAGGCAGGGCGCAAGCAGAATGATCGCGGCCGAGCCGGCGAACCGGTCTGGGCAGACAGTCTTGAACGCAGGGCCTGCACGAAACCAGGATCGGGCTCAGGGGTCGCCAGCGCACGGCGCAGCTCCTCTTCAAATCCTGGCGAGGGCGTGAACTCAGTCATGGCTCACCCCCAGCTGGTCTTGCAAACGGGCCAGCAGCCGATAAAAAGTCTTCTTCACTGTGTCTTCTTTCCGCCCCAAGCAGACGCCGATCTCGACAAAGGATAGGTCTGCCACATAGCGCAAGCGCATGAGTTCTTGCTCATCCTCCGTCGACTTTTTGAAGAGGTTTGCCAGTTGTTTGATCTGGTCATTGCGTACGGCTTGCGAGAGGAGATCCTCAGACCCATCGGGGTGATTCTCATCCAGGGGGGCTTGTGATACCCCATTACGGTTGAAGTCCCTCGCTTTGTTTCGGGCGATGGTGAACAACCAGGCGGCGAAATGCCCACGGTGGCGATATCCAGGCAACGCCTCAAGCGCGGCAAGAAATGTTTGTGCGGTCAGGTCCTCGGCATCGGCACGACTGCCAGCGCGGTTGTACAGATAATGGTAGATCGGCCGAAAGTAGCGGTCATAAAGCGCGGCAAACTGCGCAGGGTCGCGTTGGGCGGACGAAACCAGGATGGTTTCATCCATAAGAGGGTCAGAGAGTGAGGTGGTTGGCTTTGCCAAAGGCAATCTTGCCCGCGGAATCTGCTCGCGGGCGGTTGGGCTTCAACTGTATTCTATATATTAAACGGGAAAAGCGGCAAAAAGGGACAAGGGACCGGGATGAATCGCGGCCGTATCAGAATGCGGCATCCGCGTCGACGACGCCACCCAGATGGTGGCAATGAGAGCCAGGGCGGACATCTCGCCGCCCGTGAATCCCTCCCTCAGCGAGATGGGGTCGTCACGGTGACCGGCTGTGGTCAGGCGTGCCTAGAAGGGAACTGGGGAATGCCAAGCTACTAAGTCCGTAGGTCTTCAGTTGGCGCAGTACGTGCGAATTGTGAGGGAATCGCCCAGGTGAGCACTACCAAAGAAACAGTACAAGCAGCGAAGAACCAAGCCTGAATAGACCTTGGCTCTTGTATTTGGCAGCATGGGATGGATCCACTTGTCCGTACGCTAGTCAAGCCTGCACCAGCTGAAGGCAAGGGGGAACCGGCGACCTTCGGGCTACCAACCTTTCGATCTGAGGTAAGCATGGAATCTGACCATGTCTGATTCGGATGAGGACCAACGAACAGGTGGTTGCGGGACCGATGATCTGCCAAACCACGTACAGAAATGAATCTCGGGGATTCCGCTTGTGTTTGGCTGTCTACAACCTCGATGAAGGAACCAAGAGCGAGGCTCAAATGCCTCGGTCCTGTGTCTTTGTATCGAGGTAGCGGCTCAGGCTGTTTCCCAGTGCCAGCCGTCACTCCGTACCTCCCTGTCGAACGGTTTAGGTTACTGGCAGGTGGGTGGGCGTAGACTCTGGCCGGGAGCAGAAAATAAACCGATACAAGAAAAATGCCCGAAGAGTCGCACCGTACCCACCTGTCCAGTGCACGTTTTGTTAGGCGCTGTCACTTGGAATATTCGTTACGGTGTCACAGGCGGCAATGTGCCTTTGATGGATTCCAGCTCCGTATCGGATAAAGCAGTTACAAGTACATTACTTGGTTGAAGACCATCGGATGATTGTTGAATGTCAAATGAAAGCACTGCTCCAGATAATTGACCAGGCTCTGTCTGCAAGATATAAATAAAACGCAAAGAAGTTAGTTTCGAAAAACCATATACCCTATTTGAAGCAAGATGAATGCCTATGGATTGCCCCTGTGATATATGTCCCTGACTCGTGGAAGGTCCTTCGCCAGTTTGCCAGCGAATATCTGGCTCGATTCCAAAGAATCCATAGATTAGCCCACTTTCACGAGGTGTGTCGTACCGCCAATTATAGTAAATGGCCAAGCCGCCAATATCGCTTTGATAGTATGTTTCAGGGGCTTTAGGCTGGAAAACCGAATCGCAATACAAGAACAACTCAATAGTGAATTCTTTGCTTTGAACTAATCCACCCCCAAGAGTACTATTTACCGGGCGTGTTGAAGGTGTTTCGGTGTTGGAAAGCGTGGGTAGTTGACCATTTGAAGATGCGCAACTTTTAGGAGAGACGACTAATGGAACTTGTATAGGAATTGGCGTGACGGTTTCAGTTGCGATTACAGCGGGAACTTCAGTTACAGTAGGAACTGTGACAGAAATTGGAACTTCCGCGAGAGAAGTTGCCACAGCAGATTGAGGTTGACAACTTGAGATCAAGACCGCCATTATGCAGATTGTCAACGAATTGTTTAGAGATTTCATAAGTTGTTCCTTCCCGTACACTCTGATTTGCAAGGCAAGCGCCAAACAAGTGTTATTCGATAGTCTAAGGCGAAGAGTACCTCCAGCCTCGTGTGCTCGAACCAGTCCGAGGCCGCGCCTCACCTTGATACAAGCAGGGACACTTGCGGCTGGATACACACCCGGGCAACTGCGAGGAGTCTAGCCTAGGGGCGAATTGGGGGCAAACGGGAGTTGTTGCATTACTATGCTGTTTCAGGAGGCGTGCGACTGCTCTTGGTTGAGCGCCACATCGAATCGAACCAGGACGATTGCGTTGATAGTATCAGTAAGCGGGGGCTGGACTCGCGCGTCTGCTCGGCCCGCGCATCGAAGGCAGGCTGGTGTCCGAGCAAGTCTGCCCCATCTGCGGGCCGAGGGGAACCGTAGACCTACAGGCTGTCGGCTCGGCGATCCGAGGTAGACATGATATCTGACCCCGTCGGCTTCGGACAGGAACCAACGACCTGGGGGTTACGGGCCCGACGAGCTGCCCAGTGTTTGCGATCGCCTATTCCCCTATGGTTTGGCTGAATCTAAGCGCCGACGACCCCTCATTTAACTAACAACCGAGGCTCAAATGCCTCGGTTTTGCGTTGAGGTAGCGGGGGCTGGACTCGAACCAGCGACCTCCGGGTTATGAGACTTCGTCCACAGGTGGCAGCCTCAGCGCCCTTTTTCTCCCCTTTGAGGTCGCCTACTGACCTCCGGTTGCAACGTGCCTGGTGAATCACGATCGCGAATTGATCGAAAGGGTATCCCCTTGATGCGCCGATGTCAAGTTCGAGTTGCTGGGTCGAGTTGCTGGGTTCGAGTTGCTGGGCACGAAGATTGATGGCACAAAGACTGATTGAATCACGAAGGCTGCGAACTGATCCCTAGACAGACGGTCAGAATCCAAGATGGAAGCATTGTCGACGTCCAAGCCCGATTTTCGGATGGCCTCTTTGGCCAGGACAGGTATAATCAGCCGCAAGACACAACCGAATAGTCTGCAGCTCTGGCGCCCGATCCCCCGGATGGGCGGGCTTAATGGCGAAGCCGGTAACAGTCCGGCACTGTCGCGCAACTGTGGGCACGGTTCGAGCGCAAAGCCGTGCGAGTCAGGTCGACCACCAGGCTGCGGTTCCGCAACGCCTCGCAGGAAGGGGAAGGGACCAAGGGCAAGTCGACCCTCGCGACCCAGATCCCCTGTCCGCTGACAGGGGATCTCATTTGGTGTCACCCTTCTGCCTGTGAGCCGTGTTCAGCCCAAAAGGAGACTCTTATGTTCAAGGCGCGATACCTGCTCCAGGCAG
>Ga0208192_1000968_pt1 | contig 18902 bp, 14 predicted proteins | sample June2015DPH_13_1_2_FD_184711 | JGI IMG/M metagenome (GOLD analysis project Ga0208192, IMG submission 184711) | Peatland microbial communities from SPRUCE experiment site at the Marcell Experimental Forest, Minnesota, USA - June2015DPH_13_150... | ecosystem: Environmental > Terrestrial > Soil >... | reverse complement strand
AACCAGGCACCGTGCATTTCCCAGATTGATTCGCATAGAAGAGTCCCCATGATCGGGCAAGAATGAAGTTCTCGAAAGACCTGCTGCTGCAATTCCCCCCAGACACTATGCGAAGTGCGGAGCCTGCGTCAACCCTTCCGCAGGCAGTGCTTGAATCTTGGTTCACTTCCCAATACAATCACAGACTCCGATTCGAAGGGTGAAGATGGAAGTTAAGTTCGCGAGCGGCGCATCCGTCGCGGAAGTTGTCTTGCGCCTGCTGCGCTCGACCTCCAGGACTATCGACGCCGCGCTCTATCGTCTCAACAACCCGGCGCTGGCGGCGGCGCTGGAAGAAGCCGTGAAGCGTGGCGTGCAGGTTCGCCTGCTGGTGGACGGAAACAAGTACAAAGAAAGCCGCGCGACCCAGGAACTCCTCGCCGGCGCCATCGTCCCCTTTCGGCTGGCTTATGGCCGGAAGGGATGCGGCTCGAAAATGCATCACAAGTTCGTCATCCTGGATCAGCAGAGCGTGCTCACCGGGAGCTATAACTGGACATTGGAATCGGAAAGCGAAAACCACGAGAATCTTGTGATCCTCGAGGAAGCGCAGCCGGTCGAGGCCTACGCGCAGGAGTTCGAGGCCTTGTGGACGGGCGCGGGATGCGGCCATCCGTAGGAGTCGAGCGGGGTCCCTCCTAGGAGGCTGCGGAAAGACTCGTAGGCGGTGTCATTCTGAGGAGCCGCAGGCGGTCCTGAGCATAGCGAAGGAAGAATCTCGTATTTTCATGAAAATGCGCAGGGCGAGATTCTTCGCTTCGCTCAGAATGACAGCAGGGAAGCGTTTTCCCGCAGCCTGCTAGAATTCTAGTCGGGATGCAAACCATGACAACTAAAGAAGCCGACGAGGGCAAGGCGGAACACCCGGCCGAGTACGATTTCTACATCATGCGCCACGGCGTCGCCGTCATGCGCGGCTCCGCCGCCCTGATCGACGACACGAAGCGGCCGCTCACACCCGAAGGCAAGCAAAGGATGCGCGATATCGCGTCCGGATTGGTGCGCATTGGATTTGACGTGGATTGGATCGTCTCCAGCCCCCTCGTGCGCGCCGTGGAAACAGCCGAGATCGTCGGGGAAGCGCTGACTTCAAAGCCTCCTTTGGAGTTTTCCGACGAGCTCCGTCCGGGCGGGTCCGGCGAGGCCCTGATCACGTTTCTGGCCAAGCGACCCAATCGCCGCCGCGTGCTGGTAGTAGGCCACGAGCCGGATTTGGGCGAATTGGCAGCGCGATTGATCGGCGCCGGGCGCACCGCCAACATGGCGTTCAAGAAGGGCGGTTGCTGCCTGATCACCTTCAATGAGTTTCCACCCAAGTCCCCGGGAAGGCTGGCGTGGTGGCTGCCGCCCCGCATCCTGCGAAAACTGGCCTGAGGGATGCCTCGCACGCCAGGGAGAGCCCTTCGGCGTGCCCCGCGGCGTTGAGCGTTAAATTGACGTCCAATCGGTAGGCCAGCCTGACCCCGCCCTTTCCAACTGAAGTTCGATCACCAAGTCCGCGGGTGGCGCATACGTCCCGACGGTTTTTGTCGGGATGTATGCGACCCTCGGTTTGTCGATGCCATCACAGCATTTTGTCCATGGCCAAGATCGAAGCGCCATTCCAGAAATAGAACCTCCAACTCGACTACGGCCAGTCGCCCGGGTACTTGACTAGGTCTCGTTTCACGGGATTGTTGCGTGGGTGATTCAGAGTCTTATCAGGTCGCCGAAAGTCGCAACCCATTGCTTCGTGAAACGCTCGGAGTCAAACCGGCGTGCGCGACGATACGTGCGGGTGGTCAAATAGCGCAGATGATTGAGGTTGTAATAGCGCTTTAGCTTAGACGCCCGAACATTATATCGTCCCTGGGTCGCATACATCCCGACAAAAACCGTCGGAACGTATGCGCCACCCGCGGAATCCTCCAGCGCCCCACGACAACGCAGAACCCGGCAGGTGATAAAGAAAAATCGGTCTGACAACACCAGGCGACGCAAACGTGACATGCAGGCGGATTATACGCCTGATTTCACCCGTGCAAGCCGCAGAGTCTCAACGGCAGAGACTCTGCGCTGCTTCAGCTCTTGACCTTGCGGAAGGGCGCGAACCCCAGCAGCAAAGAGGTCGCTGAGATGAAGACCGATATCAGCATTGCGGCTGCGATGCGCTGCCCGCAAATCAACCACAGTTGCGCGTACGAAGCCTGCGAAGATAAGCCAAACCCGATACGAGCAGAAACAAACTCGCGAGTACCACGGCGCTCGGCTCCGGAGTAGGGACGAGGTCGATACCAACCGAGGATCCGTTGCCATCCCACATATCAAAATACTCGCCGCTTAACGACCCGACAAAACCGAGATTCGGTTGCAGTCCGAAACCCTCAAGCAAGACCGGATTGACGTAGCCAGCTCGAATTGCGGAGTCAAAAGTCGCGGTGTACCCGCTCATTCCGTCCCAAACACTCCACGATGCCCAAAGGAACGTACCCGAGAGCAGCGTGCTGCCCGGACCGAGCCCAAACACTGAGCCGATGATGCTGAAGCCCCCGCCAGCGCCAGAGTCGCCCCAAGCCGCCCATGGTAGCCCCCCGAAACCTTGGGCATCGTAGCTTGGGGCGGTCGAGAAATATAGGCTACCTGAAATCGGGGCGGACTGGCCGTGGGGACCGGTGACTTGGAGGATGATGCCCCAACCTTCGCTGTGGTCTCCAGGCGAAGATGCCCCGTCCACCCAAAAAACAGGTCCGCAGGACTCATAAGGTTGACAATACTGTGACGTGCTAAAGCTCAGGGTGATCTGGTTTGCAGACGCCGTGCTGAACAGCGCTACGAGGCAAAAAGCAGTCGCGAGGTACGCCTTGAAAGTCATCCCACACCTCCCTCCCCTCCATGCTGACACTTGTGCATCTTGTACGCGGCTACATGAAAGTGAGAACACTTGACGACTAACTATAACAGCTTGATACAATCGCGCAATGGCCCGAATGTGCCGATCTGTCGGCATACTGTGCCGACCCAAAAGGCACTAAAGTGCCATCTGGAGCAAGCGTAGCGCGGACCTGTTCGGCAGGTCCGCGGCTTTTTGGTATCAATGGGGGACGAACCGCGGACCTTCAAAACAGGTCCGCGGGTGGCGCATACGTGCCGCTTTTTGGCATGTATGCGGTCACAGCGATCTCTAAGGGGCGCACACATTCCATATTGCGGAGCGTATGCGGCACCCAGGTTTTTCATCAACCTGCCAGACCCCCGGGCAGAGGGTCGGGGCGTATTTCCCCCTTGACATTACGGTTATTTATGCTAGAGTACACAGTGGTGCTAGCTCCCCGCTAGCCAGGGTAGGCATTTGAATCCATCGCGGAGTTTAGGCGGAGCGTGGCGAATGGGCTCACAGCAGGTTCTCGCCGGGAGTGCGAACGGCCAAGTAGGGCCTGTTCGCGAACCGCCCATTCTGCCAGCCGCCCAAGAATTCATGATGAAAATCAAGAAAGAGAGGCTAACCCATAAAGATGTTAAAAATGAAGATCGACCCGACTATGTGTATGAAAACAAAGGAGAGAGTGACACAATGGCCGATAATTGATCGGGCTTTTTGGCAGAAAATGCACGGGTTGTGCGGTAATTCGGGGCGAAACCAGAATGTTGCCGAAAGGAAAGGTGGTTTTCGCGTTGCTCTTGCCGAGAAACCATGGAATTCGTCATCCAGACGCGCGGCAGAGCGAGATCCTTCGCGCTGCTCAGGATGACAGTGCAGGGGGGGCAGAGCGCCGGGTGGCGTCACGCCGGTCTTGCGTGCGGCGGCTCAGGGTAAACTCCGCGAAGGATCTGGCTCTGGTTTTTGCGTGGAAGGGCCGCACCGAGGCGAGATGCTTCGCTGCCGTGAAAATAGCTCCCATCCTCGGCTGAGGAGGGGGTTAGGGGGTGGTGGGGTACGGGACAAATCGCGCCGGTCAACCACCCCCTCGCCCCCTCCTTATCAAGGAGGGGAATCACCCGGAGCCGAAATAGGACACTACGCGCAACCCGTTGTAAGTCGGCCGCCTGCGGAGTAGACTATAGCCTCCAGAATTTGAGACTCTTCCTGGGATTCTTAGGATCATTACCCGTGAGTTATCTTCGGGGGCACTGACGGGACGGCTTGTTCCCTCGCCCAAGTCTTCTGAGGCGCCTGCCATGGACGACGAGGCAAGACAGGTCAACGATGCCGCCGGTGGCGAACCAAGCCCACCGCCCGGGCCCTCGATCGCCGAGGACTTTCCGGCTCCGTCCGACGCCGCGCATTGGAAGAAGGTTCGCGGGCTGGCCCTGCGGCAGCTCAACCGCTTCATGTCCTATGAGGCCAGGGTCCTGAAGGGCGACAACCCCGAGGCCATCCACGACATGCGCGTGGCCAGTCGACGGTTGCAGCAGGTGCTGGATGTGCTCTATGCCAAGCCCCGGCCTCAGGAGCTGCGCCGGCTGCGCCGTCAGATTCGCCGGTGTCGCCAGGTCCTGGGCGATGTCCGTAACTGCGATGTGCTGTTGGACCTGGTGAAACGTTCCCTGGCCAGGAAGCGCTCTGCCCGGCGCGAGGCGTGGACGGCGGTGCAACATCACCTGCTGATGTGCCGATCGGAGAGTTTCCTGCGGGCCATGCGGAAATTCGGCAAGATCAACCTGGCCGTCCTCTACGTGAACCTGAAGGAGTTTCTGGCTTACGACAAGGCCCACGCTCACGCGGCAGAGCACCACCATCACGCCTCGCCGCCGGAGCGCCCGGCGTTCTCGAACCAACTCGCCCACGCCCTCCAATCCGGTTGGAGAGCCTTTGAAGATCAGGTCACGCTCTCCTTTCACGACTCCCGTCCCGCGGTGATCCACGGGGCGCGCATCGCGACCAAACGGCTGCGCTATCTCCTGGAGGTCTTCCACGCGTTCGAGGTGGCGGGCAGCGCCGAAGCCCTGGCGTGGCTCCGCCAGCTTCAACAGCAATTGGGAGATTGGCACGATCGGGAAGTCTTGGAGCAGATGATGATTGAGATGCTCGCCCGGCCGAAATTTCTGCGCGAGCATTTGCTGCTGGCCATGGAAGTTGAAAAGCTGATCCTGCGCAACCGGGAAAACAAAGTGGGGCTCGAAGCGAAGTATTTTCAGATGTCCCGGGAATCCCCCGACATGCGCAGGGTAAAGGACTGGGTTTCCTACTTGCTGGAGTCGCCCTCCGCGGCCTTCGCCAAAGTCACGGCCACCGGCTGAGATTCCTCCACCGCGGATGCCGCGGGCTTGCCCGTCGCGGGCATTTCCAGAACTTTTTTCGCGGCGGGCTCCGGAGCCTCCCCGGCCGTGGCGGGCACGGAAAACAGCGGTTCGCGTGGCTCGCCGCTCAACACCCGCGCGATCCCGGTCCGCAGGTGCTCAAACACGGTGCGCACGTCGGGCGTGGCGTCAATGACCTCGAAGTTGTATTCTTTCGCCAACTTGTCGAATTCCCCCAGCAACTCCGTCTGGTACTTGCGGAAACTGTCGTACATATCCTCGCCGGGATGAATATCCATGCCGCATTCCCAGAAGTCGAATCCGCGCGAGAAAACCACGCGGGGGATTAAATCATCAACGCCAATCCGCAAATAGAAGGTAGCATCGGGCTTGGGCGCGAAGCTGTAGGCGCTCCGCACCCAGGCGGGATCGGCCCCGCGCAGAATGGCGCGGGCCATGAGGGAATAGATGTAGCGGTCCGTCAGCACCACGAATCCCGCCCGCAGCGCCGGGACGATTTCGTGTTCGAGCCGGTCGGCAAAATCCGTGGCATAAAACAAAGTCACGGTGATGCGTCCCAGCGTGTGCCCTTCCTGGGCCTGCTGGATGCCCTTCCCCGCCAACTCCGACCGCTTGATCGCCGTGTCCAGCACGGCTCGGCCCTGCTGCTCCAGCCACGGCCGCAGCAGCCGGATTTGCGTGGAGCGCCCCACGCCGTCCGTGCCTTCGATGACAATCAACTTTCCGGTCAGTTCCGCCAGGTTCATGCCCGGCAGGACGACCCCATAGGTTTCTCTCACGGCGCTACCCTCAATCTCTTGGCCTGGGCCAGCTTGGCTTTCACGATCTGACGCATCAGGGCCTGCTGCTCCTCGATGGGAAGCGTGGCGTCCACGGTGGTCAAGTCATACTCCGGGACCATTTTCTCGTACTCCTCCAGGATGCGGCCCTGGAAGATGCCGAAACTCTCCTCGGGGTCTTCGCTCAAACCCAGGTCCATCCCGGCCTCGTAGTACTTGACGCCACTGCGCCCATCCAGGATACGCTTCATGGCGACGTCCAGCGGGACGCGAAAGTAAAAGGCCGCCGTGGGCTTGGCGGCGAAACTGTAAAGTTCGCGCACCCACTGCGGATCCATCCCGCGCACCACGTCGCGCGCGAACGCCGTGTAGATATAGCGATCGCACAGCACGACGGCGCCGGCCTTGAGCAAGGGGATGATGTTGTGTTCCATGCGGTCGGCGAAGTCCGTGGCGTGGATCAGGGAGAACGTCGCCGGGGTGAGCATCTGCTTCTTCTTGCCCCGTTTCGTCGTCTCGCGGACGAGCGGCGAAGAATTCCACTCGCTGAAAACCACTCCATAGCCTTCCGCCTGGAGCCACTGATGCAGAAGCATAAGTTGGGTGGATTTTCCTGAGCCGTCGATTCCCTCTACGACAAAAAGCTTTCCGGGAAAACGATGCTCGCCATACCGTTTCATGGAGGCACTCCGGAACCTGAACAATTCGTTGCGATGGATAATTAGTCTATCACATGCTCCGCAGGCGCGAAAGTGAAGGTGAAGCGAAAGGTGGCGGGGGGCGAGCACTACGCACCGACGCCGGGAGAGGCTGTGGAAAAGGGGGTCCAGGCGAAGGGACCCCTCACCCCCGGCGCTCGGGGCCCCCTCCCTCTCCCCTCGCGGGAGAGGGTGGCACGAATAAATAGCCCTCTCCCCTTGCGGGAGAGGGTGGCACGCTGCCGGCGCTTTCACCAGCCGGAGCGGGCCGGGTGAGGGGGCCTTCCCGCGAAGTAACCCCTCACCCGGCCTCCTACGTCGGCCACCCTCTCCCCAGGGGAGAGGGCTGGTTATTCCAACGGTGGCCCCTTCGAGCATGACTTGCTGCCGAGCTTCCGGGGCGTTGCTCCCTCATTTCTGACTTGCAATCATTTCCCGCCCCGACCAGAATAGGGGCCGTCTGCGATTCTCGGAAGGCACATGCAATTGCCACAACGCCGCTCTCACAGGTGTCCTATGAATCTTCGCTGGAACTCTTTCCTTGTTGTACTGGTTTTCCTGCTCAGCCTTGGCCCCCTCGCGGCCCAAACCACCGCCCCCCGGATTATCGATGCGCACGTTCACCACAACGGTGATCCCGCATTCCTGGAAAAGCTCGTCGCCAAGCTCGATTCCGTGGATGGGCTCGCGCTCCTGATAACGGCCCCCAAAGACATCGACAGTGTTAAAGGGGTTATGGCCAAACACCCCAACCGGCTGCTGGGCTTGGGAGAGCTCCAGCTCGATGATCCCTTGGCCGTTGAACTTGTCGATCTCTTCCACACCGCGGGCTTTCGCGGCTTGGGCGAGCTAACCGGGCCGCTCAAGAATTACGACGACCGCAGTTACTGGCCCATTTACGCGCGTGCCGAGAAATACGGGATGATCATTCTCTTCCACACGGGAATCGTGAATCGGCACCATCCCGAAATCCCCACTGACATCAGCGTGGACCGCATGCGTCCGACCACCCTGGACGGCATCGCGCGCCGCTTCCCCAAGCTAACCGTCATCGGCGCGCATCTGGGAAACCCCGACTACGCCTGGGCGGCGGAAGTTACGCGCTGGAACCCCAATCTTTACTTTGACCTATCGGGCTCCTCACTCATCAAGAAGCAGGATGATCCGACGTTCTGGAAGTCCATCTTCTGGTGGTCCGGCGTAGTCAGTCCACACACGCCGGCGGGTGGCCCCAATGCCTTCGAGCGGCTGGTTTTCGGCTCGGATGTCTTTGAAGGAGAACTTGAGGAATTCGATCGCGAGATCGAGCGCTATCACAAGATGCTCGACGCCTGCGGCGTCCCCAAGGCCGCCCAGGACAACATCTTTGCCGGCACCATGTGGAAGATTCTGAACGCGCAGAAGTAGGGCGGGGCGGGCCCGCAAGGGCAGTTCGCAGCCGCCCGGTAATGTCGAGCAGGTCTGCTGGCAAAAGGGGCCAGGGGTGTGGCGCTTATTTGTATATCGATAGCTGCCCAACGCGGCGCGCGGCACACATGGGCCGCTACCGCGGGTTGCTGAGCCGCTCGATATCTGCTTGAATGCTCGTTAGGGTGGGATCCAGCCAAACTGCATGGCGGTAGGCGGCGAGCGCGTCGTCGCCCCTGTCCATCTGCTCCAGGATACGAGCCCGCAGGACCTCCTGATGCGAGTCGGTGTAGGTCCGCTCGGCCCGCACAACTTCCTCGAGGGCTTCCGAAAAGCGCTGAGCCATGTAGTACACCCGGCTCAGGCCAAAGTGTGCCCGGCCGTTCGAGGGGTTGAGCTCTACACTCCGTCGGTAAGCGGTTTCTGCGCCCGCCAGGTCGCCAGCGTGCTCGGAAACCGTCGCGGACCGATAGGTGCGCTCGGAAGCGAGCACCCGAGTCTGCTGCCACAGGAGCCCCCCCGCGGCCGCGAGTATCGCCAGGCTGCACGCCAGTTTGACTGCCAGGAGCCAAGGGCTTCGGCGCGCCGGCAAGGTTGGCGCAGGCTGCCCTTCACCCTTCTCCTCCACCTCGGCGCCGTGCAGCATGGTCGGAATGGCCAGCAGCGTGAACAACAGGATGAAAGTCGGCGGGACCTCAAACTGGAAATTGAAGAGTGAATCCATCAGGATGGCCGTGATGCCCCCCGCGCTCGCGGCAATCCCGTACCGGGTCCCCGCTCCGGCCGTTTGCCGCAGCACTCGCCCCGCTTCCCGCCCGTATGTCCACAGAATCCAGACAAAAGCACCGAAACCGAGCAATCCCGTCTCCAGAAGCAATTGCATCGGGTCGTTGTGGAGAAGGCGGTTATTCGTCCAGTTGACGGCATACTCGGGATGCGCAGCGAGGAATCTTCCTTGGAACTCCAGATAGAGGAGTTGGTAAGTGCCCCAGCCCGAACCCAGGATCGGATGCTCCCAGAAGATCGGCCAACTGAAGCGCCACAAATACAGCCTGCCCCGGAACTGCGAAACCAGTCGCTCCGCCAGGGTGAGAGTCAGGAGCGCCACGGGCCAACCCCAGGCGGGGGCCACGCACCTTGGTGTCTTGCTGCCCGCGCGGCCCTCGGGTTGCCGGACTTGTGCCCGAGGGGGACCCTTCCGCAAGGCGATTGCGAGCGCAACTGCCAGCCCCACGGCCAAGCCGAACCACGCACCTCGGGAGCCTGTCTCGGCGATGGCGCCCGCCATCACCGCCGCCAGACCCAACCAGAGTGCTCTAGCCCATCGGGCCCGCAAACCCGCGGCCAGCGCCAACGCGGGAAAAATCGCTCCAATTAGGTAGCCGCCCACAAAGTTGGGGTTCCCGAGTGTCGAGTACAGGCGCATGCGCTCGACCATCGTCCCCCAGTTGACGCGATAGCCGCCCAAGAGCACCGGGTCGTAGCCCAGCCGCTGCAGCCACACAATCCCTGCCACCAACGCCCCGGCGGCCCCCGTCCAGGTCGCAATTCGGTGAACTGCTGATTCACCCCTCTCCCAGGAAACCAGCAACAGAACCCAGACCGGTCCGCAAAGCGCGAAGCCCGCATCCTGCAGGCTAAAACGAGGCGCCGGGCTGTTATGACAGGAAACCAGGACTGCCAAGCCGAAGGTGAGCAACGGCCAGCCCAGGGGGAACCCTCGCAACCGAGACGCCGGTCGTCTTAGGGCGTCAACCGCCCAGACGGCCAACCCTGTGATGATGAGACACTTGGTGAGGAAGAACTTCGGTGTGGAAAACTGCTCGACGAAACTCCGATGAAAAACCAGAGGCAGGACCAGCAACAGCCCTGCCTCCCCAAGCCCATTTCCGATTCGCGCCCGGAGCGCTCGCGGGAAATTCATGCCGGGATTCTACCCTGAATTCCTGCGTGGTTACTTGCCCAGCTTCTTCTTAAGGAGCACAAACGAGGCGTGCGCATCCCCGCCATGCTGGCCGCCTCCAAAGAAATTGTAGATTTTCCCGTCGGTGAAGACGATGCGGAAAATCCCTATGGGCTGGCCGCCCTGCTTCATCTCCGCCAAGTCTTTCACGGCCGAAATGGGTTGCGCAAAAACCGTCTTGTCGCCTTGTACGTACTTGACGGAACCTGATGCGATAAGGATCTTCCCCTCACCGCCCTGGTTTCCGAACCCCGGCATCATCGCCTGCTGCATCTTCATCATCATATCCATATACTGCATGTCACCTTCGCCAAGCAACGTAGTGGGGACGGTGACGGGCAGGTTCCCAGTTCCCGAGACCTTGAACTTCGGCGCCGTATCCGGAATGGCATAGACTTCCGGCGACCCGGACAGCGACGTCTCACCGTCCGCATCCACCGAAGCCTCCGCGTATTGCGTTACTTCGAGGCTGTATTCCCCTTCCGGTGCGTCGGCTGGGACGGCCACAACCATGGTGGCGTGCTCAGGACTCTGCACCTGGAAATGGGTCACTCGGACCTGATTCGAACCGGACTTCAACGCCAATCCCAGTTTTTTGTTGAGATTCTTCCCCGTCAGCTTCACCTCTCCCGAGCTTCCCGGCGCGCCGGAGTTCGGTTCAATTACCGTGATTTCGGGTGGCGGCCCGGCCGGCTCAACCTGCTTCTTGGCTTTGGTTTTCGTCGTCTTCTGGCCGGGCAGCTTGGGGACGTTGATCTTGGGCAAGCCGAATTGCGCGGCGGCCGTCGCGGCGCCGACTGTCCACAGGAGGACCGCGGCCACCCCCGCGCAAACCCACCGGATGACTGATACCTGATCCACTCTGTGCATGTTCCCTCCTAGACCGATCTTCGGATTGGATTGTTGGAATTCCGTGGCGGTGACATTCTTCCTTAGCCTTGCCCTGCAGCGTAACATCCTGCGGTATGCGTCCACGGCGTTTCCACGTTCACCGGCGCAAGGTGGTCAAAACCCAAAAGACCCTCTCTGCCGCCCGCTATTGAGCCAGCGCCTTGCGGAGCGCATCAACTATGGTCTGGTTATCACCGGGGTGCAAGGAGCCGGGCGCAAAGTTATAGGTCTTTCCAGAAGTCAAGATGATGTGGAACGTGCCGGTGTTGAAACCCCCGAGGGTATTGATCTCAACTTCCTTGACTTCACGCAAGGCCACGTTGAAGAGGATCTTGTTCCCTTCTTCATAGCGGAGCTTTCCGGCCGACACCACCAATGCCCCTTTCACCTTGCCGTGTGCCTGCAGGGCCTCCAGGGGATTTCCGAAATGGTAAGCCTCATAACGTTGCCCCGCCGCCGCACCTGGAGTGGCAGGCGTCGCGGGTGGGGCAGGACCCTTCCTGGTTACTTCGAATGGCGCCACTCCCTCCCGGTCATTGGGGTTGATCACATACAAACTGCTGGCGCCTGGCGACGCGTCATGCGCCACCTTGATGTGCACGGCCAACTCCGTGCTCGAGGAAGGCTTGATATCCACAACCCGGATGCCGGGATTCGCGAAGCTGACCTTCGCGTCCGATGCGAAGTTCTTGCCCGTGATCTTCAGGGTCGTGTCCTTGCCTGGCGCCGCGCTTGAGGGGTTCACCGAGGTCACTTCCGGCGTGGCGAGTGCGGAGGGTTGAGTTTCTGCCGCAGGGGCGGGAGGCGCTGCGGGTGCAGTGGGTTGAGCTTCTGCCGCAGGGGCGGGGGGCGCGGCGGGCTCCTGGGGCGCCGCTTGCGCCCGCATAATCGTCATCACGCACATGGCTAGAGTCCAAACCACGAGCGGTCTTGCCCGGCGAAGCCCTACGAAGGAATTGTCAGCGAGCATCATGGCAGGCCGTCCTTGACTTCACTGAGGTTAGGAATCAATCGAGCGCATCTTAATCTTGGATATTACCGGAAGTCAAGGCGAGCCCGTTAGATTGCATTGACCACACGGTCTGCTGGTGTCCTGTCCCGCACTATTGTTGACAATGAGCGGTCTCGCGGGGACCCCCTCACCCGGCGCTGCGCGCCACCCTCTCCCGCCTGGGGGAGAGGGCTGGAAAGGGCTCGCGTTTCCCGGCTCGCGATTCCACCGAAATAGGGTATGCTTGCCCACAGCCGCGTGTGGCCCCCGCGCCCCCGGCCCTCACTGGATCTCGAGGAGTGGGAGTGGCCTTTAGCTGGATTGACCTCGCCGTCGTCGTCGCTTACCTCCTCGCCATCACTGCCTTCGGCGCGCAATTCCGCACGGGGCAGCGCACCCTGCACGATTACTTCCTGGGCGGGCGCCGCCTGCCCTGGTGGGCCATTGCCCTTTCCATCGTCTGCGCGGAAACCAGCATTCTGACCATCATCAGCACACCGGGCATTGCCTACCGTTCGAACCTGGGGTTTCTGCAACTCGTCTTTGGGTATCTCCTGGCGCGCGTGGTGGTGAGCTTCCTCCTCATCCCGCGCTATTTTGCGGGCGAGCTCTACACGGCCTACCAGCTCATCGAGCAGCGCTTCGGGCACGGCCTGCGGGTCTTTACCGCCGGGCTATTCCTCCTCACGCGCGCCCTCGCCGAGGGCGTGCGCGTCTTCGCGATTTCCATCGTCATCAGCATCATTTTCAAAACCGGAGTCGGGGTTTCGCTCGTGATCATCGGTCTGCTGACGCTGCTTTACACGCTGGAGGGCGGGCTGACGGCAGTTATATGGACGGATGTTATCCAGTTGATGATTTATCTCTCTGGAACTGTCGTCGCGCTTTGCGTGGCCCTCCACACCCTTCCCGGCGGCTGGAGCGAGGTCGTGCGCACGGCGCAGGCGGCGGGCGGCAAATTCACGGTCTTCAACTTCCACTTTGACTGGAGCCAACCCTACCTGTTCTTGACAGGTTTGGTCGGCGGCATGTTCCTGAACACCGCGAGCCACGGCACCGATCAAATGATCGTCCAGCAATTGCTCGCCGCCCGCACCCGCCGCCAGAGCCAGGGCGCGCTGCTCGCGAGCGGCCTCCTCGTGCTCCTTCAGTTCTCCCTGTTCCTGGTGGTGGGCGTGGTGCTCTACGCGTTCTACCAGCACTTTCCCCCCGCGGCGCCTTTCCGCCGGCCCGACCAGATCTACCCGACCTTCGTCATCACCCGGCTTCCCACCGGGCTCGCGGGCCTGCTGACCGCCGCGATCCTGGCCGCCGGCATGGCCAATCTGAGTGCCGCGTTCAATTCCCTGGCCTCGAGTTCGGTGATGGATTTCTACAAACCCTACCTGCGTCCCCACGCCGATGACCGCCATTACCTGCGCGTCTCGCGCCTGATGACGCTTTTCTGGGGTATCGTGCTCATCACGATCGCGCTCGCCGTGCAGTATCTCCAGCGCAGCGCGCTGGAACTGGCGCTCACCGTCGCCAGCGTTCCTTACGGCAGTATGCTGGGAATCTTCCTGCTGGGCGTCCTGACCCGCCGCGCCACGGCGCGCGGCGCCCTGGTCGGCGCGTTGTCCGCCCTCGCCACGCTGGCTTACGTCGTGGGATTCACTCGCATCGCCTGGACGTGGTACGTCGCCATCGGAACCGTGGTAACGTTTGTCATCGGCCTGTTGGTAAGCTTCGCCCAGCCTCTCCGCGCGGCAACCGAAGCAGGGCAAAATCAATTCCGCGAAGGGAAGAATGGTGAATCCTAAATGATGTTCCGCCCCTTTGTTCACTGTTTACTATTCATAATTCATAATTCATAATTCATAACTTGTGACCGCCATGCGCAGCCCAGGACAAACCGGTCTGGTAAAGGGTTTGGGGGTTTATGGTGCGACTTCTGTCGTGGCCGGCACCATGATCGGGACCGCGATTTTCGTGGTTCCGGGCGTCATGCTGCAGCAGGTGGGTACGCCGGCCATGGTGCTGGTGGTGTGGGCGGCCGCGGGTGTCCTCAGCCTTTTCGGGGCGTTGAGCTACGCGGAGTTGGGCGCGGCACTGCCCGAGGCGGGCGGCGAGTACGTTTACATGCGCCACGCTTACGGCGAGCTTTTCGGATTCCTCTACGGCTGGACCCAATTCATCATCGCCAAGACCGCGTCGATCGCGGCCATCGCCACGGGTTTCGTTATCTATCTCGCTTACTTTTTCCCCCGCTTGCACGCTAACCTGTGGGAAGCCACCCTGGGCATCGGCGCGCATGCAATTCCGCTGCGGCTGACGGGCTTGCAGGTGGGGGCGGCGCTCATGGTGCTGTTGCTCTCCGGCTTGAATATTCTTGGCGTCCGCCGCAGCGGCGCCGTGCAAACGCTCTTCACCGCATCGAAGCTGCTGGTGCTTGCAATTCTCATCGTGCTGGGCCTGGTCATCGGCCATGGCTCGTGGCACAACTTTCGGCCGTTTTTCGCACCCGCGGGCCACGGCAGCGGCCTGCTGGTGGCTTTCGGCGTGGCCACAGTTTCGGCCCTCTGGGGGTACGACGGCTGGAACAACCTCAGCATGGTGGCGGGAGAAGTCGAAAATCCCCAGCGCAACATTCCCCGGGCCCTTATCGGCGGGACGCTGCTGGTCGTTGCGGTTTATGCATTGGCTAACATCGCCTACTTTTACGTCCTGCCTGCGTCCCAGGTCCTGGGCACGAATACGGTGGCGGCCGACGCCGCGCGCCGCTTCCTGGGCGGCGCCGGGGGAGCCTTCATCGCCGTGGGGGTCATGATTTCTTCCTTCGCCACGCTCAACGGCTCGATCCTGGCGGGATCGCGCATTCCTTACGCTACCGCGCGCGACGGCCTCTTTCCACTGGCGCTCGGCGCCGTGCATCCACGTTTCCACACCCCCGCGGTTTCGCTGGTGGGACAAGCCGTCATCGCGGGACTGTTCGCGCTCACCGGACAGTATCAGTCTCTCTACACCAAAGTGATTTTTGCGGAATTCCTCTTCTATGCGCTCTGCACCGCCGGAGTGTTCGTGCTGCGCCGCTGCGAGCCCGACCTGCCGCGTCCCTACCGCACCTGGGGGTACCCCGTGGTTCCCGCACTGTTTGTGGTTCTGTCCGTCTGCCTGCTCGTGAACACCTTCCGGCAGCAACGCGCGGACTCCCTCTGGGGAATCGTGTTGGTGGGGAGCGGGATCCCCGCCTACTGCCTCTGGAAGGCATGGAAACGCCGTTCGTCATGAACGGTGGTCCGCCGTCTACGAACTGTTACACTCGGCGGCTTGCAGCAGGGAATCTCGGTCCGGGAGAAACACCATGCGAAATCTTGCCCTCGCGGGCCTGGCGCTTGTGATGTTCTCGACTCCGCTCTTCGGCGCTCGCCGCCCGGCGCACACCTGGGTGGTCATCTCAAAAGCGAAACTCGACGAGCGTGTGCATCGCCAACTCGAGCAACTGGCGGCACAGGACCAGGCGCTGATTCGTTTTTTCACCAGTGCTTCAGAGGCCAAACGCGTCGGCCTGCCGCCGGGCGCCATCTCGATTGAATTGGACGAAGAGAGGAACGCAGAAAGCTTTCTCGGCATGCTGCGACGCGAGGCCGGCACGACGGGCGCCGAGCCTGCCATGGCGCTCGCGAAGGAGGGCTATATCCTGCAGGCCACTTATCCGCGCGCCTCGGTGCCGAATCGCCTGCGCATTATTGCCGGCACGCCGCAGGGATTTCACAACGCCTTGCTGCGTGTTCCGGATCTCGTGACCATCTGGCCGTCGAATCTCACGCGCGCCCTCATCCCCCACCCCCAGGCCGTGCGCGTGGAAAAGAATGGCACTTCCGCCGTCATTGCGGATTTTCCCTCTTTTCTGGAGCGGGGAGTCGTGGAGGGCTTCTACGGCACGCCCTGGACACACCAGGACCGCATCGACATCCTGCGCTTTGAAGGCGCGCACGGCATGAACGTTTACTATTACGCGCCCAAGGATGATCCCTACCATCGCAAGCTGTGGCGCGACGCTTACCCGTCCGAGGATTTGAAGCGCCTCGGCGAACTGGTGGATACGGCGCACCACAACTTTGTGGATTTCTGCTTCGCCATCAGCCCCGGCCTCAGCATGGCTTACTCCAGTGAGCAGGACTTCCAGGTGCTGACCCACAAGCTCGCGAGCGTCGGCAAGCTGGGCGTCTCCTGCTACGCGCTTTTCCTCGACGACGTGCCCCAGGATCTCGAGGACGCGCAGGACAAGGCTCAGTTCAAGACGCTGGCGCAGGCGCACACCTATTTGACCAACAAACTCCACAAGTATCTGACGGCGCAGTCTTCAGAAAACCGCCTGGTGCTCACGCCCACGACCTACACCAACGAATGGGGCAGCCGGGACTACATCCAGGAACTGGGCAAGGGTGTCGATCGCGGCGTCTCCATCGTCTGGACCGGCCCGAAAGTGTTTTCTCCTGCCATCACCGTAGAGCAGGCGCGCGAGTGGGGCGGGTACATCCAGCGCAAGCCAATCGTGTGGGACAATTTCCCCGTCATCGACGGCTCGCCCTGGCGCCGCCACCTGGGGCCCCTCACCGGCCGCGAGCCTAATTTGCCTTCCGTGCTGCGCGGACTGTTTTCGAATCCCATGAACCAGGCGCACGCCTCGATGATCCCCCTCCAGACCATCGCCGATTATCTCTGGAACCCCGCAGCGTACGACCATACCCAATCCGAAACGCACGCTGTGGTCAGCCAATACGGCAAAGACGCGCCAGGCCTGCTGGCGCCGTTCCTCAAGGCCTTCGGAACGTACGCTTGGGAGGATGGGATATTCATGCCGCTTAACAGCGAGCGCCGGCAGCCGGTCGACGTGCTGAAGATAGCCTCGGAACTGTGGGATTTAGACGCGGCGTTCGAGCGCCTGGGCAACCAGAAGCGCTTCGAGCGGCTGCTGTCGGAGATTTCTCCCGCGCTCAAGCACAACCTCGAGCGCCTGGCCGAGGTGAAAGCTGACCCGGCCTTCCAGCACCTCCCGGACGGCAAACTCCAATGGGATGAAAACTACGAGGCGCTTTCGGCCTATCAGCTTGCCCAGACGCCCAACCTGGACGGCGATTTTGCCAAGTGGCTAAGCGGCCCGGTTTACAGGCTCGACGACGCAGCGCGGGTCACGTCGGGCGCCCAACACTGGAAGGGCCCGCGAGATCTGTCAGCCCGTGTGGCTCTGGCCTGGAACGAGAGCTATTTCTATGTGGGCGTGGACGTCAGCGACCCGGATCTCTATCAGCCGTTCTTCGCGCGCGGCATTCAAAATGGTGACACCTTTGTGCTCATGCTTGAAACCGGCTTCCGTAAGAACTTCTTCGCGCAGGAGCCCACTGGCGACGAGTACGCGCTCTACTTCAGCCCTGGGAACTTCGCCGACGTTCAGCCCAGCATTTTTTCCGATGAAGATTACCTGCCGCCGCGCGCGCAGCCCCACTCCTACATGCAGGAAATCCATACCGCTTGGAAAAGAACCGCCCATGGCTACTCGGGAGACATCGCCATTCCGGTGTCCTATTTTGCCGGTGGCAAGTTCGCATTGGGTTACGAGTTGGGCCTGGATTTCGGTGTGAGGAGGGTGATCCGCCCGGCCAAAGGGACCCATGAGGAAGACCTGGAACGCATCACGCTGCAATCCAAGAAAGACCACCTGTTCCGCCTCAGCCCCGGGAACCCGTCCACCTTCCCGCGCTTGGTGCTGACGGAGGGGAAACCCGAAGGGGCCGTCACAAAATAAGCGTTCCAACGCGCCGGAGTCCATCGCGGCAGCCTCGGCCTAACCCGGGCCGGGTTGCGTGCCGCGCCTGCTCGATTTCTCGCCAGTGAATTCCACTTGAGTTAAGATGAAGCCTGGAAGAGAATGACGTCATCCGCAGGAGAAAAAAGAATCTGTAGGAGCCGACGATGAAAAGATATCGATGGAGTGGGCTGCTGCTCGGTGGGTTGCTCATCGCGACGCAGCCGGGGCGGGCGGAGCAGCCGAAGCTCCCGCGAGTGGAATTCACGGATCAGAAACTCGATAACGGCCTGCGCGTGATCATCTCGGTTGATCATACGGCGCCGGTTTTTGGTATTGCGGTCACCTATAACGTGGGGTCGCGCAACGAGCGCCCGGGCCGCACGGGTTTTGCCCACCTGTTCGAACACATGATGTTTGAGGGCTCGGAGAACGTGGGCAAGGGTGAGCACTTCATCCTCGTCTTCAACAATGGCGGCAATATGAATGGCACCACCAGCGAGGATCGCACCAACTACTTCGAAGCGCTGCCCAAGAACCAGTTGGATCTGGCCTTGTATCTGGAAAGCGACCGCATGCACTCCCTGGCGGTCAACCAATCCAATCTCGATAACCAGCGCAACGCGGTGCAGGAGGAGCGCCGGCTAGGCGAAGACAATCAGCCTTACGGCCACGCCTACCTGGACATCGAAAACCTCGCCTACGACAACTTTGCCTACAAGCACTCGGTCATCGGCGATATGGCCGACTTGAATGCAGCTTCGGTGGAGGATGTGAAGGACTTCTTCCGCATCTACTACGCGCCGAACAACGCCGTGGTCACGCTGGTGGGGGATCTGGATCCCGCCGAAACGCTGGCGAAAGTGAAGAAGTACTTCGGCGGCATTCCGTCGCAGCCCGTACCTCCGTCCGTCGACATGACCGAACCCCCGCATTACGGTGAGCGGAGCGAAACGATCAAGGACCCGCTGGCGCGGACGCCCCTGGTGCTGATGGCCTATCACATTCCAGCCGGCAACACGCCGGATAACTACGCTATGCGCGTACTGGCCAATGTGCTCGGCCAGGGACAAAGCTCCCGGCTCTATCAGCATTTGGTGAAGGAGAAACA
>Ga0208192_1000951_pt1 | contig 19238 bp, 18 predicted proteins | sample June2015DPH_13_1_2_FD_184711 | JGI IMG/M metagenome (GOLD analysis project Ga0208192, IMG submission 184711) | Peatland microbial communities from SPRUCE experiment site at the Marcell Experimental Forest, Minnesota, USA - June2015DPH_13_150... | ecosystem: Environmental > Terrestrial > Soil >... | reverse complement strand
CATTATTAAGCGATCATGACCGGGGGCAAATAATTCATATGGCCCAGCGGGAAAAGACGTTTAAAAACCCGTCCTATAGGGTTAATAAACGCACATTTGAAAGATATATTAGATCAAAAATGCAATCTTAGGACTCAATCCTATACTTTCCCCGGTCAACCCCACCCGATGTTTAGATAAAAGATAGAGGTAACGACTCCATAACGCCTCCTAACAAATCGGTGGCGGTGCCGAGCACCGATACACCTACTCAGGATATTCCTCATTAGTTAGAGTGGGGATGATCTCTGAACCAAGAGGCATTCCCTCTATATAATTTGTATCTGAAAACCGCATGCTCATGGGTTCATGGCAGCGACCAGCATAAAGCGGGAAGGGTGGGTAAGGAAGGTCGCTGCCCGGGAAATCGTCACCATTCCCTCTTCTTAAGGTTGCTGCATGACCTCCAGAACATTCTTCTTGAATTCAGGCAAATCGTCTAGAAAAAGAACTCCATTATGGGAGAGACTGACCTCTCCGGGTTTTGGGATCTGCCCTCCTCCGATAGGCCTGCATCAGAGATGGTGTGGTGAGGACTTCGAAACGGACGGGTGACGATGAGGGAACTGTTCGGAGGGATCAATCCCATGACGCTGTGGATCTTTTTTTAAGATAAGTGTTCGACATTATTTATTAATTTTACTATTGACAAAAGAATATAAAAGTAGTAACAAGTAGTCTCAAGACGTATTATTAGGATTTAATCGTTATGGCTCAGGATATAAACGGAATTATATACTACAAGACTAATGAAGCCTGCAAAATCGCAGGAATAAGTAGGGCAACCTTTTTTAGATGGTTAAAAGAAGGAACTATTGAAGATGTTAGGCACAAAGACAGAAGAGGATGGCGTCTTTTCACAGACGAAGATATTGAGCGCCTAAAAGAAGAGGCTAACAAAGTAATAAGCATAGAAGATGAGAACAGGCAAACGAGACTTAAGTTTTGATAACCATTTAGCGCTAATTCCATTTGAGAAATTTTATAAACCCTAAGCTTCATACATTTAATAAGATGAAAAAAGAAACAGGGAAGGATTCTATAAGCAGCAAGTTCTATGAGGACTTTGAAAAAAGATATAAAGTTGTATACCCTCAGATAAACAACGCCACATACTACAACATAGCAAATTACACACCTGATTTAGAAAAACCCATACAACGCTGGTATAGATACAAAGAAGGCTATTCATTAGAGCTCAATGATAAGATTTTTCAAGAATTCAACGTTGTAAGCGGGGAGATCATTTGCGACCCGTTTTGTGGCGGCGGTTCAACATTGTTGTGCTCTTTTTTAAGAAAAATAAACAGCATAGGATTTGAGATCAACCCCTTTTCTTTCCTCCTTGCGAAAGTTAAAACACGATTCTACAGCCAACAAGACATAAATGAGTTGGGAAACCAGATAAAAGAGATAAACCAAGTAACGTCAAATGGAAATTTGCCAAAGCCTAAACTGTCTTTTATAGACAAAGTTTTTGCCCCAGAGGTTTTGGAATTATTGCTCGCTTATAGAGAACACATTTTGTCAATAAACAATGAAAAAATCAGCAACCTAATGTTATTGGCATGGTTCTCAGTTCTTGAAGAGGTATCGAACTATAGAAAGGCCGGAAATGGTTTGAAAAAGAAAAAAAGAAATGAACAAGCAACACTGCTTGGTGAAAAAGAAAATACGAGATATTTGCTAAACCTTAAGTTGAAGTTAATGCTGAAGGACTTAGAGACATATTACGGAAAAGTCGCAAAAGAATATGAACCGGAAATTTACAATTTTTCTGCCCTTGAAATGCAAAAGTATTTGCCAAGAAACTCTTTAAAAGGCGTGATTTTCTCCCCTCCTTACGCAAATTGCTTTGACTATACTGAGATTTACAAAATAGAACTGTGGATGGGTAATTTTGTTAGAGAGTACTCAGACCTCAAAGAATTACGGAAGACTGCTTTAAGGTCGCATCTGAGCGCTGCTTATAACGGGAGAAATGATAAGAAAAGTTTAAAGCTGGGTGAGCTCAATAAACTCCTTGAGATACTTTCAAAAAAGGAATTGTGGGACAAAAGGATTCCTGTGATGTTGAACGGGTATTTTGAGGATATGTCGCAAGCGCTTACCAATGTATATGAATGCTTAAAGCCTGAAGGGTTTTGTTGCGTAGTAGTAAGTAACTCAGCTTATGGCGGTATGATAATACCTACGGATTTGCTAATTACCAGAATTGCGGAATCAATAGGCTTTGAAAATCTAAGGATAGAAATTACACGTTATATAATCACCAGTTCACAACAATATAAGCAGACAGAATTTCAAAAAAAATACTTAAGAGAGAGTATAATTTATCTGAAAAAATGAAAAACATAGTCGTCGAAGAAATACCCTTGAACCCTGAGGAGGGTGCAACTTATAGTATCGAAAGCAATAACATTACAGCGTACACTCATGGTTTCTTCAAGTATCCATGCAAATTTATCCCGCACATACCCAGATGGGCGATAAAAAGATACCTAAACGATAATCAAGGGGCGTTAATAGACCCATTCTGCGGTTCAGGCACAAGCCTAGTAGAAGGTATACTACATAAAAAATCTTCGTATGGTATAGATATAGACCCACTCAGCAGACTACTCGCAGGAGTAAAGACAACCCCCTTCACTGAAGAAGAAATGAACAAGCTAATGGAAATTACAGATTCGCTAAAAAAACGATTAAACAATCAAAATAGGCCCGTTTTTTTTCCGAACATACCAAACATAGAAAAATGGTTTTCAAAGAAAGCCGTAAAAGATTTGGGAAGGTTGAAGGCAGAAATTGATAATCTTACGGAAGATGGTAGCAAGTATAGAAAATTTTTGTATGTAATCTTTGCATCGATTATTCGAAAAGTTTCAAATGCCGATGACCAGTCCCCCAAGCCCTATGTTTCAACGAGATTTAAGAAAAATAGAATTGATGCCATTGAAACATTTTTTTACTACTTTAAGAAGTTTTCCAAAAAGATAGAAGAGTTCTCATCCGTAGCTGACCTTGGAAAAGCACAAATAATTGGAGATGACGCAAGAAAGATATCAAAGAAGATAAGAGGTCAAATACAGCTAGCGGTTACCTCCCCACCTTACATTAACGCTTTTGATTACGTAAGATCTTTAAAGCTGGAAAACCTTTGGCTGGGTATTATAGCCTATGATAGGCTGTTGGAATTACGTCCCAAATATGTAGGGACAGAGAATATATCCTCTATAGACAAAGAAGTTCCCACATCCGAGCTTGATAATCTTCAAAAGATTTTGAGGGGTATTTATAAAGTAGACAAGAAAAGGGCATGGGTTGTTCATAATTTTTTTAAAGATATGGAAAGTAACATTTCTGAGATTTATGATGTTCTTAAGAAAGGTGGTTGTTATACTATTGTGATAGGGGAAAGCAAAATCAGAGGGATAAGAATACCGACTCATCAAATATTAGCCGATATAGCTGAGCAAAATGGGTTTTCAGTTGATAATATGTTTTCATATGTAATAAGGAATCGTTACTTGAGATTTCCAAGACAGGGAAGAGGAGGTTTCATAAAGAAAGATTGGGTAGTTTCCCTTGTGAAACAATAACATGGCAAAAAGAACCAGAACCCTTGAAATATGGCACATTCCTAAAAGGTCAAGCATTCATCAAACCATCGGGGCCGTTCATATATTATCTGATAGCAAATTCAATGGGAAATCTTGGACAGGGGGAAGAAAGGAAACTTTTAATACAGAACTTAAGAAATGGGGTCTTACCGAAGAAGGCAAGCCACTCTCACCTTCGGGTAGGAGGACTTTAGAAGCCCTTTTCAAGTACCTTGGTTTTATATACATAAATAAGTCATCAACCCCGCCCACGCTTTTAGTCACTGACGTGGGATTAGACCTTGTAAAACACCACCCATTAACACAAAAATTCAAAACACTAAAAGAAGTCCAAAAGAACAAGAAGCTAATAAAAGCCTCACCGGTAGTTAAACATCAAATGGTGAAATTACAGATAACCAACCCAATCATTAGGGAAGATTGTATTAACATACTTGTCTTTCCATTCAGAATAACACTCAGACTGCTTTTGGACTTAGGCTATCTGGATATAGAAGAAATAGCATCCATTCTTTTCCAAATTAGAGCAGAAGACCAATATGACTATATGAAACAAAGGATCCAAAATTTTAGATCCTTGCCAGCAGACCAGAGGAGAGCGGAAATTGAACAATTCAAAAGGACTGAAGAAGGGGTACTCACCTTAGTAAAAGCTCCTTCGGCAAGATATTTTATGAGCCTGTGTGAAGGAACTGGTCTATGTAAAGTGAAAAGAGGCAAAATAAGCACGCTGCACTTGGTTGATGGAGCTGAGGAGGAAGCAAGAAATATTTTGACAACATTCCAGGGGGTAAGGCCATTCGATTTCAAAGAGAATGCCGAACTTTGGATTGAATATTATGGAAAGCCAAATAGGTTGAACCCACCTAAAATGGTTACAATAGCATTCACAAATCCTTTAAAAGAAGAAAAGATTGTTGTAATTCAAAAAGAGGGCAAAGTGGTGGATGGCGAAACACTTGGAGAAGATTTAGACAGGATGGAAACCCCTCTTTTTAAAAACGAAGAATACCACATTGAGATTTACGATTGCGGAACAGGCACAAAAATAAGAGAAGATAAATTCAAGATTGATGAGACGGAGAATGCATTAAAGATAGACATCTCAAAAGCTGAAGCGCAGGCAGTAACAAATGAAGAGATTACGGAGATGATTGAAGAGCTAATTCAATCAGGAAGCCTTGATAATGCCTACATGAATAGACTTAATATCGTTTCAAGAATTACAGGCTTAGACATTAGAGGTAATCTGAATTATTTAAGAGGTGGAAGGCTGGAATACCTCGTATATAGGTTTTTGCATAATCTTGAAGAGGAAGGAAAGCTAGACAGCGTTGTGTGGAACGGAAATATCAGAAAATATGGCATCTACCAGCCAGCACCAGGGGGAAGGCCAGGTAAATCGGATATAATATTTAATATCGGAGAATTCACAATTGTTCTTGAAGTTACAACTATTAAAGATACAAGAATGCAATGGAATGCAGAAGGAGCCTCCGTCCCGGATCACATAACAAACTACAAAGATAAGAACTCAGGAGAATCTCAGGTAATAGGCATATTTTCGGCACCAAGCCTGCATGCTCAGCTGGTAAAGAATCTTACTCAACACTCTAAAACTGATAAAATACCTATTCTTTGCTATCCCCTGAAAGAGTTATTAGAACTTCTACAAAAATTATCAAGAGATGAACTTAGCAAGAAAATAAGAGAAGAATCAGAAAAGATTTTACAGTGAAGTGCTATTTCTTAAATACATTCTCTCTATGGAAATTGAGAAAATCTTTGCGAGGGGGATACTTAGAGGGCTGGGGCTCAATTTTCTTATCCTGGCTGTTAATAATCACGGCTAAAGCTTTTTGCTTTTTCAACTTAGCAACTACTGGGGATACTACCAACCTTAAATCATCGGAAAAAGTGAAATATCCCTTGTCAAAAAGCTTGTGACAATTAGGGCAGAAACATAACCCATTTGACGGGTTAGCCCTATGAGGGAGTTTTTCATCGTCCTGCTGCTTGTACGGCTTGATATGCGATGCCTCTACCAAGAATTCCCCCTCTGAATCACACTCAGGAACACAGCACCTAAAAGAATAAACTCTTCGCACTATGTTAGACCAGGCATTCTGCTTAACCCTCAATCTCGTTTGTGAGAAGGCATCAGGAATATGATAATCCCCAATTTCGATGTTCTTCTCATCCTGCTCCTCCAAAATCTCTTCCATCTTATCGACAGATGGCTCAATTTTCGGAAAGGACGGGACAACGTCCTCTTTTAATTTATTTATTATATTTGACAATTCCTCTTTTATAACATCTGATAATGGATTTCTATGGTCGAGGAGATTATCATGGATTTCTTGCCATTCTTCTTTCCTGAGTTTTGCACTCCATGAGACAGTTTTACAAGCTTTAAACAATAAGGGAAATTTTCCAGTGTAGTAAATATAGCCGCCCTTTTCAGCAAACATCCCACTTCTCACGAAGTCAATGAGCCAATAACCTTCGTTCCTTGAGCCAACAACTTTCAAAAAGTTTTTTCTCGAAATTTTACCATCAGAGTCTAGGCTTAAAATTAGCTTGGTTAATGGATTAAAACCTTTAGAAGGATCTAACTCATAGCTATGCTGGTTGAAAGAATAAAGGGCCAATGCGGAAGAAATTATTAGTTGCTCTATATCATCTCTTGCAGCCTTAATCTTGCCATCTTTGTACCCTTGCAAACTTTCCCAAATTAAACCCAATTCTGACCATTCAATAGGACATGTTGTCTTGTCTTTTAAGAATCCAGAACGGATAAAGGCTCTTATTTTGGTGCGCATCGTAGAAGTTTCTATGTTAATCGTCTTAGCCAATTGGTCAGCCAAAGGGACAGTTTCTGTCCACCTAAGGTTGCTACACTTAGGGTTCCGACTTTCAAGAACAAGGCGGGTTATATGCTCTAACTCTCCTTTGTGTGAACTGCTTCTTGAGTGGAACCAATGACCATCAATATCGTAAACCATAGGCATACAAACCTCTTTCTGGGAAAAACTTGTTAATAGAATAAAGCAAAATCTTAATTGTATAAACTTATTATCAAAATCGGATCCGAAAGACAATGAAAAAGTTATCTTGCAATTTATTCTTCAATTCTGTAAGTTCAAAATAGGTATGTTCTCCTCGATAAATTAAGAACTCTTGTCAAAATGGAAAAGGTGTCATATGTGTTTTTCGAGGTTCTTCCCAAACGGTTCATGGTCTTAAAGTTCTATTTTGAGTCACAGGTGGTGTTCTGCTAACTCCTATCCTTGGATAGGTACTCAGATTACCTTTAGTGAAAATTCTTACAGTTATGTTACCATTTTCAATGCCAGATCTTTGGATAACTCAGCATCACATTGTGAGTGACCCAAAAGAAGCCATTCTTTAACGTGGAATGACAAACTAGAATTAAACTCTCAGATTTTGACTACCTTCAATAATTTTGGTAAAGTTCTGGGACAATTGACATGATTCACCAGCCCAAGGAAATCTTATGAAACCGATAACTGCATTATGTGCCATTTTTACAGTAATCCTTTTGATTGCCTCACCCCCACTGCTCACCCTCCCCCAAGAAAAACCTACCACCTGTAACTGGGAAATCTACTTCTCCCCTCATGGGGGATGCACAGATGCCATTATCAGAGAGTTAAATAAAGCCAAGAGCACCATCCTCGTCCAAGCCTACACGTTCACCTCCGCCCCAATTGCGAAAGCCTTGTTGAATGCCCATAAGAGAGGGGTCAAGGTGGAGGTCATTCTGGATAAGAGCCAAAGAACCGATAAGTATTCCCCAGCCACCTTTTTCTTTAATACCGGGATACCTGTCAAAATAGATGCCCAACACGCCATAGCCCACAACAAGGTGATGATTATTGACGAGGAGACTGTGATCACAGGGTCTTTCAATTTTACAAAGGCTGCCGAGGAGAGCAATGCGGAAAATCTCCTTGTGGTCAGGGATAAGAAATTGGCTGAACGATATACAAAGAATTGGCAGGAGCATGAGAAGCATTCGGGAGTGTATGGGGGAAGATCACATTAGGGTTAATCATCATTCGGAGTGAATCTATACTTACAGGAGAGTTCTATGGTGATGGGTTCAGAAAAAAGGGTTAAGCGACTTAAAGCTCAGGGGGAATTATATAAGTGCCCATCTTGTGGTTACAAGGATGGATTCCATGTGTCTTTTCTGTGGGGTAAAAAGAGTGCAAAAGGGGAAGTTTATTTGATTTGTCCTAATTGCCACAGTCGGTTTCGTTTAAGTTGGAATATTTCGGTCTCTAAAACTAAAAGTTGACCAATTTAATGATTGTCCCTGTTTGGATCCATTTCGGTAAGATTTAGGAGGTTCTTATGGCGACCCCACTTGACCCCAAACAAACCGTTTCCTTTGAAGAACTACTTATGTTCCAGGCAGGGACTTAGTTGGGCTTCAAGAATATGAAAGTGAAAGAAGACATGTTTACCGACGAACTTGAAGTTTTCAGGACAGAGGTGGAGTCAGCGATACAGTTTTTTTATGCATACCTCACAATAAATGCTGCCCTTGAAGATAACAAGAAGGCACTTGATCTGGTAAATAAAACGCCTCTCTTTTGGAGGACAAATATAGGTGCCTTGCAGACGGCATTTTTCATCATTTTAGGGCGGATTTTCGACCAAAAGTCACAACACAATGTAGACAAGCTATTGGGGATTGCCCAAGAACAATCCGTAATATTTTCAGCTAAAGCATTGGAGGCACGTAAAAGAGATGGTAGTGCAAATGCCGAACAGTGGATATATGATTACATGAAGGGTGTTTATATTCCAACTGCACATGATTTTCGTAGGTTACGAGGATATGTTAAGAAATACCGCAGAATTTATGAAAACGGGTATCGGGATATCAGAAAAAAGATATACGCCCATAAAGAGTTATCAAAGCTTGAAGATGTGCAAAGGTTATACGCCAAGACAAATATCCGTGAGATGCAAAAGCTATTTATTTTCTTGAATCGGTTTTACCAGGCTCTTTGGCAGCTTTTCAATAATGGGAGGAAGCCTACTCTAAAACCCATGAAATATTCAGTTGCCAGCATGAGAAAGGCAGAGATTCCAAAGTGGCAAAGCAGGCATGTTCAGCAAAAGATGGTAGATGAAACGGAGAGGTTTTTTGAGATTTTGTCCGCTGTGCCCAATGAATGGTTGAAAAAGTAGACCTGGTTAAGAAGGTATTGAGACGAAGTCCAAATTGTAATTTTGATCATCGCTCTTAAACGAGGAGAATATGGAGATCTTCAATAAAAGTAATTCACGGAATACTGGCAAGTTAGAAATCCTTACTTCGCATATGCTTATAAGCCCACAAAACTCATCAACCAAGAATCTGTCTATCCAAATTTCCACGATACCCATAGGATCGGAGCAGCCAATTCACGCACATGATCCAGAGCAATGTTATTATATAATCAAAGGAACAGGTCTCATGATTATTGAAGACGAGACCAGGGAAGTTACATCAGGAGATGCAATTTATATCCCCTCGAATAAAAAGCATGGGATCAAAAACATTGGAGATATGGCTTTGGAGTATTTAACAGCAAACTCACCTGTCTTCACCAAAGATTACGAAGACTCCCTTTGGCCATCAGATCCAGTTTGAATAATAAGGGCAAGGCTCTAACCAGCAAATCCAGCGGACGGCTCAGGAATGGGAAGCCCTTTGGGAAATTACCATAAAGAGAAGCAGAGACCTCGAATGGGTAACAACGACTGGAATTGAGATGAGAAGTAAAATATCCAAGATACCTGATGAAGTCCTAAGAGAAATCTTTCCCGAAAAACTCAGGAGACGTGAGACTCCCGAAGAACTTTATACCCTCCTGAAAAAAATGATTCTTTCTGGCAAACTGAAGAAGGGGCAAAAATTAACGCATGAGGGGATTGCTAACGATTTCAATGTAAGCAGAGCGCTCGTCCATAAAGTGATTTGTCAGCTAAAGAAAGATGGATTGATAATCTCTAAAGGGAGAAAAGGTTCATTTGTTGCATCAAGAGGTTTAAGGAAATTCGATAAGAAACTTACTCCAGAGAAAGACGTAAAATAGAGGGGTCATGGAACCAATACCTGAAGCAATAGTGGAGAAAACTTGGCAGGAAGTTTCTGGTTTTAGTCCCGATAGAGCGAAGAAAGAAATGATGAAGATTGGAAACAGCCAGCCAGAGCTCTTGGCGTTCGTGACGGAATCGTCCAAAGAGATGGGTCAGGAAGTGAGAGAACTTGCGATCTATATGTTTATTGTTGTCTACCGGATGTTTCAAAAGGCCCATGGGAAGATCAAAAAGATTTCCTCTGATGAGATTATTGAGTGCTATGAACATAATGAAGGCCTAATGGAAAGATTAGAGGGAGCCCATGAAAAATTTCTTGATAGAATTGCCAGTGTTCAGACTTTCAGACAGCCTCATGTAGTGAAGTATGTGGTTGATGCTTTGATGGAGGAGGATGAAGGAGAGGATGCTGTACCATTAACTGAAGAACAGAAGGGTTTCCTCTTCCTGTTGCTCAAAACCGTGATTGATGTCCTTGACCAGAAGGGTATGAAGTCATAAAGTTCAATATGGCCTCTTTGTCAATCCTGTCAAACAATAAAAGTGGTTTTCCTTGCATACTTCTTCCTGAAGTTCACATTGACAGTCTTTGTCAAAAAATAGTAGATTTTAACCAGAAATCTATAATACAGGGTATCTGAAGTATTTCGCCCTTACCGCCAATTTGGGAGGATAGACAAACCTGAATTCGGATATAAACGAGTTAAACGCTCAGTGTGGGCAAATGACGGAAATACATAATACAATATAGAACCGTTGTTCGTGAAAACATGGATATCACCGGCAACATAAGAGATTATTTGAATGATCGCTCACCGGTCAAGCGATATTCATCTTTTGACTACTGTTTTAATTATTTCAGCGATTTTTATGACCGTGATAATATCGAGGCGATTGCCAGCCCAACAAATGTCCAATTTAGTTGCCTACAAATCGGTTTTTACCTTGCCAGTTGGGGAATGTTACGAGGGTCGTCTTTTCTATTACAAAAAAGTGTCAAGCATTATGAACAACTAATATCCGTTATTGTCAAAATGCCAAAAGTTTGCTGGAAGATTGATCTTGATACTTACTCAGACGAGAACATTTCATTGTTGCTTGAAATCTATAAACATATTTTTGGTTCTCTTGGCGAAGATGACGAATATGCATCTACCACGTTAGTTACAAAAATAATGCTCGGAGTATTTGGTAATGTCCCAGCCTTAGATGATAATTTTTGCAAAGGCTTTGGTTTCAGTAAATACCTTAGCAAGTCTTTGTTACGAAAGATTTCGGATTACTATCAAACTAACAAAGAAGAATTTGACAGGCATAGAATCAGGACTATTGATTTCGGCACAGAGATGGAGACTGACCGCTACTATACGAAGGCAAAATTGATTGACATGGTGGGCTTTATTGAGGGGCTTAAGAAGTCCAACAAAGAGATTTAGAAATAGGGCGGCTCTTTTGGGTACTCATACCGGCGTTTAATAAGCGCATAGGCGTTCATAAGACTTTACCATTTGCCGTCTGTCACGAGCCTTGCAGTGGCGAGTCAAGCGCCAGCCGTCAAATATCGCCCGTGCGCAGAACGTTGTATGCAATAAACCGGCCCCGAGATATGAAGGGCTACCACCGGAAAAAAAAGGCAAAATCGTATAAACGGAAAATTCTATGAGTGAACAAATATTCTATCACTTTCTTTCTTCTAGGAATGCAATACATGATCTTGAACGGAAAATGATAAGAATCAGCACGCTGGATACTCTTAATGACCCATTTGAACTGATGCCATATCTAAGATACAAGGATCCCAAAAAAAGGAAACACTACCACACTATCCGCAAAGAAATTTCAAAAAAGTATGGTCTTTTGTGCTTTTCTCACTCTTGGAGTGAGCCACTTCTCTGGGGATACTATGCGGATAAACACAAGGGAATAGCGATAGGCTTTGAAATTTTAAAAGACGAAATATTAAAGGTAGATTACAACCCTGACCCTATAAGAATACAATTCGAATTGACGAATGACTCAAAAATAAACGAAGAGTTGTTTCTCGGTTTGGCCAAAGTAAAATATCAAGAGTGGCACTATGAAAATGAGTATAGGATATTGGTGAAACTAAAAGACTGCACTAAGATTGATGGTCACCATTTCATTCAATTCGAGGATAGGCTGAAAGTTAAGGAAATAGTTTTAGGTTGCAAACATGACAACAACAAAGAATACGTCTTAGAATTGGCAAAGCGGCTAGATGCCGAAGTCATACCAAGTAGAATGGAATGGCAAGGTTACAAGATTAATCGACGCCGTTAGCCCATGGAGGTTATAGAGTGACACATATTGAAATAGTCGGAGTCATGGTGGCCGCAGGACTATTGGGAGGCACCGTCAACTTTGCCCTCTCAAGGACTGAGCATTCGACGTGGAGAGATTGGTTCTGGTCAGTGGTCGTGGGGCTTGGTGCTTCACTCCTAGTACCGCTCTTTCTCAACACAATTTCAAGCTCACTCCTGTCTGGACTTTTAGGTGGTACTTCCGGCAAAGCAGACATCTACGTGTTTTCTGGATTTTGCTTATTGGGTGCCATCGCATCGAAAGCAATGATTCAGACGCTAACGCAACGAGTGCTGAGGGAAGCTCAGGAGGCTCGCAAGGAAGTTGAAAACCTCAAAGAGGAGATTGCCCCTATCGTCGTCAAGGAAACTGAGCCGGAAGACATAAGTGGTTTCAGTTCGAAGGTGGAGGCATATGGGTACGTCGCTAAAGAAACGGAGTTGGTGATCAAGGCCCTGGGTAATAGTGAGTACTCAAGGCGCACAGTTGGGGGGATTCAGAAAGATACCAGCGTTACACTGAGTAAGGTAACAGAAACGTTGGAATGGTTAGAAGCAAACGGTTTGGCAGTCTCGTCTGGGACCGAAATACGTTACTGGGGCCTTACTACAAAGGGCCGTGATGTTTTTCGAAACATTCTTGGGCAGGGGGCCTAACGAGCGAGTATAGATGATGGCTTATAGCCACTACACGGAAGGAAAAGGCGATAACCCTATACCTTTCCAAAAGAAATCTTCACTCTTTGGGGTATACAGCGTTAATCCGTGGCGGGTCTGCCTGCCTACTCCTTAGGCAAACAAGGAGTCAGAGATGCAATGTTTCTTCCTGAAGTCATCAATCCGGCACTTTTACAAAGTATGCACGATTTGAATTGGTAATCTGCAAAAGATAATTTCCACAAGGCTTTTTATTGATTGACTTGTCCAATTTATAATGATAATTTTCCCATGAAGAATAAATCACTCGAAGTTCAGTTAACTATCTAACCCTTCACCTTTTAGATTAGGATGCAGCATGAAATGGAGTTTGCAGAAAATGCCCATACGGTAGGCTCCAAGGGGATTTGAATATCCTTTGGGGCCAGCGTAGAAGCTAGAAAAAACATTTTTTCCTAAGGAGGGATAAAATGAAAAAAATTAGCATCTTTGCGGTAATGGTAATTTTAGCAGGGGTCATTTCTTTTTCATCGCAGGCTTTTGGACAAAGCGGCTCCAAAGTCCTCATGATTATCCGTGAAGGACGTTTATATGATCCTGACCTTTCCATCAAGATGGAAGTGGGCACGATGATGGTGCTTCTTAAGAAGGCAGGTTTCGGAGTGGATGTCACCTCCGTGTTGGGTGAGGGTGATCCCGTTTCAGGTCGTAGCCAGAAAATCGAAAAACTATTGAGATTGTCGGAGGTTAAATTGGATGACTATGTGGGTGTGATTATACCCTGCATGGGAGCAGAAAATGTAGCGTCTCCGAAAATGGTTACAACGATAAAGGATGTTCTCGCAAAAGGTAAGCCTATCGCTGCTTCTTACGGTGCTGTTGCTGTCTTGGCGAAAGCAGGTGTCTTGAAGGGAAGGAAATTTGCCTTCCCGAAAGATCCTTCGGACCCTCTATTCAAAGGTTACTTTGATATGACTGATTTTGAAGGGGCTACTTATAGTGGCCCTGGTGTCGTCCAAGATGGCAAAATTATCACTGGTGGGGCTTGCCCCATTTCAGAGGCATATAATGGTATACAGAATAGAACCTTTGAGCTAACACAGACATTCATTGCAGCAATCAAGCCTAAATGAAGACATCATGGGCTGTCGTAAGATTTCCATAGAAGTGATCTGAATTAAGAGTACCCTGTAAATCAAGAACAACTTCAAAAAGCAGGGTCAAAAATGGCTCTGCCTTTATTTATCTAAAGCCCTCATGGTGCTTGCTTTCTATCCGTAATCATCACCATTGACGATTAGGTTGGTGTGAGGACTTGTAGGTGGAGTCGTTCGTTAAGAGGCCATTTGACCGTGTGTGTCAGATTAAGCATCCATCACAACAGATCAACGCATCCACGCATTATATTCCATGAAATTTAGTATTGAGATACCTTCTTATTTATGATAAATAATTTCTTGAAATCCTCAGGGAGGAGTGGAGCATGGCAAAAATCAAAAGAGAGACTTTAAGCAACAAAGCTTACACCGCCCTCAAAGGCATGATTAACGATTATCGATTCAAGCCCGGTGTGCGCCTCAATGTAGAAGAGCTGACGAGGGAGCTCGGCGTAAGCCGAAGGCCTGTATGGGAGGCAATCCGGAGATTGGAACAAGAAGGTTTGCTCAAGAACATACCTAACAGCGGTGTATTCATGGTCGAAATGTCGTTGGAGAAATCTTTTGACCTCTTTGAAGTTCGTGGGGCTTTAGAGAGGCTAGCTGGAAGATTGGCCGCGGAGAATATTGATAACGCAACAATTAAGAAGATGGCCAAATGCTTGAAGGACCAGCTGGAGGTGGTAGAAAAGGGAGATCTTATTGGGTATTCCCAACTTGATTTCGACTTCCACTCTATGATCTATGAAACCACCAGAAATTCTTTCCTCGAGGAGCTATTAGATTCTATTAAGACGAAAATGCGGCCCTTCGACATACACCTCAAGCCCATCCTCATTCAACTATACCAGGATCATATGGAGATATTTGAAGCTTTACGATCCAAGAATCCAGAGGCAGCTGAAAAAGCTTTTACTCACCATAACGAAAAGATACTTAACCGAATCAAGGAGCAGATAGTTGCAGATTTATCTTTCTTGAGTAAAGATGGATAGAGAGGGCACAAGTCCTCGCTCTTTGAGCATTGACCCTTGGAAAGAAGGAGCAAGTTATGAAAATTAATTACAAAGGATTTATGAGGGAAATGATACAAAGGAATCCGGTAACCATTGGTCCCGATGCATCCTTTTCGGAGGCTCGGGACCTCATCCATGGGAAGGGTATCCGGCATCTGCCTGTGGTGGATAAGAATAACAGAGTGGTTGGAATCGTTACAGACCGGGATATTCGGAAAGCAGCCCCCTCTGATGCCACGACACTGAGTCCCAAAGAACTGAATTATCTATTAGCAAGGCTAAAGGTTTCAGAATTTATGACGCTAAAAGAAAAATTAATTACGATTACTCCTGACACACTCGTTGAGGAAGCAGTTCGACTGATGCATGATCATAAAATCGGGTGTCTTCCTGTTGTGGAAGGGAAAAAACTCTATGGAATCTTTACAGAAACGGATGCCTTGGACCTCCTTGTTGATTTATTTGGTCTGAAGCAGAAAGGTACCCGCCTCACCATCGCCCTTGAAGATAAACCCGGGAGGATGCTTACAATACTTGAAGTGTTTAAGAAACACAATATCAATGTTATCAGCATTGCATCACCAACTTTTATAGTAGAGGGAAAAAGGGTTGCTGCGATCCGGATTGGAACAGAAGGATACGAACCCGTTGTTAAAGAATTAGAAAAAGCCGGCTATACGGTGTTATCGATAGGCAAATGGCCTTCCGTATAGTGAGGGATCATTTTTTTTTGTTCCTTTATCGATTCCGGTCTAATCGGTCTTGTATAACTAAGGGAAAAGTTTAAAGAGGAAACCAATAATTATTCGACAAAGAACAAGGACAGAGTCAGAAAGTCTTGACAATGGCGTAAAAACCGGATATAAAAAATTGCTTGTTTTTCGTAACCTCCCATTGGGCTGAGACTCTCATTTCAGCCCCTTTTTTTGTGTATTAAATCGTTTCCCATATCTACCCATTTACTTCAAATGTTTTCTTAGGACATCCTTGTTAGGTGTTTTAAACCAATTCAGTTATTTGATTGACAAGTGCCTTGTTAGGAAGATAAAAAATTTCCACGATTTTTTGACTCTTAAAGAATCTGTAATAAAGGGTGCATATAGAAATTAAAATGGCCCCATATATCCATTCTTGGGTGGGTGGGGTTTGTGGTGGGAGTAACTAAATATATAGGGCCATATGATTTAACGTTAACCCAGTTATACCCAAAACAAAGATCTTGTCAAGAATTTTTTAATTATTTTGAGGAGGGCAAAGGCGGGGCCAATTCGGCTCTGCCTTTTTTTGTGAGTTTCAAATCGAAATCAACACTATTATTATTTACAAAAATCATTTAGTAGTAGGTGAACTCGTTAGGCTGAGGAGTCAATTCACAATCTCTTTCAGATTAAGTTTCGTTTAGGAAAATTTGAGGAAAACGAGCAGACCTTAAACTTATTGCCGCTCGTTTCCCTCTCAACCTCTGAAAGCATTGTTTCGGAGTACAAAAAGATCTTACCGTTTCTTCGCTTTCGCTCTAATGGTCTTCCACCCTTTCTTTGCTGCCGCTACTTTCTTTGGATCTTTAGCCTTCTTTACCTGCTTCTTTCCACTCTTTTTCATCTTGTCTCCTTTTTTTACGGTCATTTTACTTTCCTCTAAGGTGGTTAAGAGCAAACATTATGCCAATTATTGTTCCATCACGTGAACTACAAGTAGGCTTATCAGGTTTGGAATCAGAGTGTTTAAAAACTCGTGCAATGTTAAGAAGTTGTAAGATTTTGGTTAGTAAATTGATGGAAAAAGTGCTTCTAAGATTTGAAAAATGGCCTTATTTCAAGTCTTAGGCATATTGGCATAATTCTATACAGGCATGACAGATTGTGCATTTATGAAGCCTTTGCACAAGGTAAAAAGAGCTTACCCTAACGTCAGCCTTCGATGTGTCTCCCCTTTTTGGAGCAATCACCCTCTTCACTGCATTAGAAACCCGCTTTTGCCAAAGAGCGTACGCTTTGAAGGGGTTCCGTATGTAGAAGCTTTGAGGATTCCTTCCTGAAATAGCGTTTTGTTGACCATCCTTCAAAATGAAGATTTCAATCCAAAATCAATAAAAATTGGAGAAATTGTCGGAAAAGTTTACAACTGTAAAAATTGGCATATTCCTTCATTAAATCAAAGTGTTAGGCCACCATCATAAAAATACTGTCGGAAAACTTTACACTTTTTGCTTTCATTAACATATCGAACTTTAAGCATAATAAAATAATTTCAATATGTTATAATAACAGAAAAATTTGGCACAATAATTGCGGTTATATCTATATATCTTTATTAAGATGAACAAGGAGGATTAAAAATGAAACCCAAATCCTTTATTTTCTTGTTAATCGTGGCATTTGTTACGCTTCTTTGCGGCCCCTCCCCAGCATCGGCCGTTTCAATTCTGGGTACGGAGCTGGCGAGCTTCGCGGTCCTAAGTCACACGCCGGATGTGACCAATACCGGCCCGACCACCATTACCGGAAATGTGGGTGTCTTCGATGCTATAGCGGTCACCGGTTTTAAAGATATCCCAGATAACACGTACGTGGGTCTAATCCCTGGCATTAACACCCCCCTTGGCGCGGGGACCGTGAACGCCCCAGGAATGATTTATTTAGGTGGCCCCATCGCGGGTCTGGCTCAGACGCAGCTCAGCATTGCGATAACGGATCTGGGGCTCCTGGGGCCTGGTACCCTGGAGCCTGTGGACCTGACTGGACTCATTACGCCGGGCTTTGCCGGGCTCGCTCCGGGCGTCTATTCGGTTCCCGCGGGGACTACTAATTTGTCGGGAACACTCACTCTCGACGGCGGGGGCAACGCCAACGCGGCCTGGGTGTTCCTGATGGAATCCACGCTGATCACCTCGGCTGGCTCGCTCTCGACTCACCCGGTAGTGAACGTGATCGGCACAGGTGCTAATGCCGGCGTGTTTTGGGTTGTTCCAAGCTCCGCGACCATTAAGACCTACACTGAGTTCGAAGGAAATATCCTCGCGAGCACGAGCATCGCCATGCAAACCGGCGCAACAGACCTGAACGGTAGGCTCCTCGCGCACACTGGTGAAGTGACATTGGATACCAACACCATCAGCATCGTCTGCCCCCCCCCATTCGGCGGCCCCGGTTTCAGCGGCGGTCTTACGGTTACACAAACTGTCAATGGTGAGACACCCACCTTCCTTCCATTCGCCCCCGTTGAAGGCGGCGGCGGCCAGGTTCCCGAACCCGCCACGTTGCTCCTCCTTGGTTCTGGTCTGGTTGGATTGGCGGGATTTGCAAGAAGCAAGTTCAAAAAATAACCTATATTCAATTGCCAATGGGAGAGGCAGAGTCAGAAATGGCCCTGCCTTTTTTCTTTTAACTTATGCTTGCTTTCTGTTCGTAATCGTCAACCCTTATGGTTGGCTCGGAATGAAGAGTAGTAGGTGAACTCGTTGGTCCCCCCCCATCGGCTCATTTTAAAAAATTGGTAAAGGGAAATTTCGTTTGTTCCTTCCTGAAGTCATCAAGTCGAGAATCCAGATCGTCATACCAGATTTCAAGTCATAATCCGCAAAAAGATAATTTTCACAAGCTCATTTCGGATATTGACAAGAAGGTCAGTTTTGATACTTTAATTTTACTTAGGAGAATCTCAGCAAATACACAACAAGGAGGTAATGGTTATGGAAAAGAAGATGAGTCGAAGGGAGTTTTTGAAGGCTTCAGCAGCTACAGGTGCCATCTTGTCTATGACCCCGAATATATCTTTAGCTCAGGAAGCAAAGTCAATTCAGCTTTCGAAACCCCAAATTGGCATTGGTAATCCCTTAATCCAGTTGTTATGGAAAAGGATGTCCTCAAGAAAATTCAGTTCAGAACCCTTGCCCGTAGAGGTTCTTTCAAATATCCTGTGGGCGGGCTTCGGAATTAATCGCCCTGACGGCAAGCGTACTGCCCCCTCTGCAATGAGATGGCAAGACATCGATATCTACGTTATTCTTCCCGACGGCCTTTACCTCTACGACGCCAAGGCAAATCAATTAAAGCTGATGCTCGCCCAAGACCTGCGTGGACTCGCTGGCACCCAGCCCTATGTTAAAGAGGCCCCCGTGAACCTTATTTACGTGTCTTATTCGAAAATGGACACAGCCACAAACGAAGAGAAAGTCTTCTTCGCAGCAGCTTGCACGGGACTCATTAGTGAAAATGTCTATCTCTATTGTGCTTCAGAAGGATTGGCGACTGTCGTCAGGGATGCGATCGATAGACCAGCCCTTGCAACAGCTATGAAACTTCGGCC
>Ga0208192_1000900_pt1 | contig 19960 bp, 21 predicted proteins | sample June2015DPH_13_1_2_FD_184711 | JGI IMG/M metagenome (GOLD analysis project Ga0208192, IMG submission 184711) | Peatland microbial communities from SPRUCE experiment site at the Marcell Experimental Forest, Minnesota, USA - June2015DPH_13_150... | ecosystem: Environmental > Terrestrial > Soil >... | reverse complement strand
CTGAAAGCACTCGCCAGCGGCGTTTGGCGGTGGAAACGGAGGATCACCCTATCGAGTACGCTAATTTTGAAGGTTCAATTCCTGAGGGGCAATATGGCGCTGGAACAGTTAAAATCTGGGATAAAGGCCATTACGAAACTAAAGTTTGGGATGAAAACAAAATCGAGTTCGCACTTAATGGTCAAAGGCTCAAAGGACATTATATTCTGGTGCGTTTGAAGCGGGCTGGAGATAAGGATTGGCTACTGCTAAAAGGGAAAGAATAAAATGGGTGAAACTTGTGTTTTTTAAGCAAATCCAACAGCATGGCGATAACTTTTCGTACATAATGGCAGACGAAAATACTAAAGAAGCAGCCGTTGTTGACTCAAGCTTTAATGCTAGCGAAATTATTCAGATTCTAAAAGCTAAAAAATTGAATTTAAAATATATCATAAATACGCATGGGCACTCTGACCATACGGCTGGCAACATTGAGTTGTGTTCCATTTTTGGGGCGAAAATAGTTGCGCATAACCTGTCAAAGGTTAACTTCGATATTGCGGTTGAAGATGGCGACGTATTAAGCGTTGGCTTGGTCAAAATAAAGATAATTTATACGCCAGGGCACACAACCGACAGTATTTGCCTGCTAGTAGATAACAAGAAACTGTTGACAGGTGACACCTTATTTGTTGGCGAATGCGGAAGAACAGACATGCCAGGCGGCAACTCCAAAAGTATGTACGATAGCTTATTCAATAAGCTCTTAAAACTAAACGATGACGTGGAAGTTTACCCGGGGCATGATTATGGACCGAAGCCTTCGTCAACTATTGGCGAAGAAAAGAAGTCAAACTATACGTTGCAGCCGAGAAGCCTTGAAGATTTTATCGAGTTTATGAAGCAGCCTTAGGTCTTTTTCCTTTTGCTTGGAATTAAGGCGATAATAATCAGGACTATGATAAACAATAACACGATAGCTAGGATTTCAGGGTGGATAAGAATCTCGACCATTAAAATCAAAGTTTGAACAATAGGATTATTGGCGAGCGTTTGGGGAAGAGCGTTTTGAGGAGACACTGGTAAATATTCATATTGATTTGACGGTAAAACCACGGGATCACTTTGCAGCCATCCGCTAACTGGATAAAACTTGGATGGATTTAACATCCATGCAAAGACGGTGGCTACTCCATAAATATCAAGCGTAGAGATTGAATCAGCAGAGCCTAGCAAAGTATACGCTGGATACATTACATCGCCGGTGTAATTGCTATGGCCTAAACCTAAACTGTGCCCCAACTCGTGAAGAGCAATATTTTGTTCGTCACCATCTCCTAAAGCGTCCCCGTGGCTTGTGTGCGTGGATAAATTAATTGTGCAGTTTATTATGGCATAGTTCAGGTCAGTTGTTGAAGTTAGCCCTATTTCATCAGGCGGTATTTGCTAATGTAGACTCTGTCCAATTGAGATAGATATCAAAACCAGGTTTTGTCTCATTCGAAACTGTCGGTTCAAATTTCAAGCTTGAAAGATATGCAAAGTCCGAGTAATTAGATGCAAAATAACGAATCGCGTCATTCCATTGGCCTATGGCTCGCAACGTCGAATTAACATAGATGGGGTTCCACCATGATACGTTATTTGGGGTGACGAGAAGAATGTTTAGTGTTGTTCGGTTCCAAGTAAGCCCTTGAATCTGCAAAGAATAATTGTTTTGATTCTGCCCTTGCACTTGACTTATTGCAGAAATGCCTGCCGTTAAAAATAAACTTGAAAATAGTAAAAACAATAAAAAATATCTGCGCATGCCTTTTCCTATTTTTAAAAAAGTATTTGATCCCTTTTAAGTTTTCTTACTAGCGTCAGCAATTATTGCTAAGTAGGCTAAATTTGTTTGTTTCGTGAGTAAGCCAGCAGTTTATTGGTTTTCTTGGTAAACGCTTGGTTGAGTAATGTTAGGCAAATAGGGTTTATTCAGATACTTTTTTATTGCTTGTGTGCTAAACTATAGTTTAATAACTATAAATTAGTAACAGATGAACAAAACTTAAAAGGTTAAAAACAAATATTCGAGCTGTAGTGAAAAATGCTTCCGTTTCCTCTCAGTAAAAATATAGAGGTAAAGTTTAAAGCTATTAGTGTTGACGCGTGGTTTAGAGCCTTGTCAGAGATAAATATAGCAGCCCAATTACTCAAAAACACACTCTTAATATCTAGTAAAAGGTTAATTGAGCTGGAACATGAATGATAATTTTTGATATCTTTTCAATTTTTCTGCTTGCAGTTTTGCTCTTTTGGGCAGTATACAACGGCTCAATTATATACGTCGGTATAAGAAGTAAACACAAGCGTTCTCCAAGTGATGGTAAAAACGAGGAATTTCCAAAGTTTTCAATTATAGTGCCAACTAAGGACGAAGAAGCAGTTATTGGTCGCTGTTTAAACAGTCTCCTAGATGTAGATTATCCAAAGGATAAAATGGAAATAATAGTCGTAGATGGAAACTCAACTGACTCCACATGCAAAGTATGCTCGGAATTTTCAGCGAAATATCCTGAGATTTTCAAGGTTATTAATGAAAAAGAATCCAAAGGCAAGCCTGCGGCTCTCAACCTTGCCCTGCCTTACGTAACGGGAGAAATCGTGGGAGTTTTTGATGCTGATAGTGTTCCTGAAAAGGAAGTGCTAAGAAAAGTTGCATCATACCTTAACGATAAACAATTAATGGCTGTGCAAGGCAGAACTACTTCGCTAAATGAGAAAACGAACGTTTTAACAAGGGTTATTGCGCAAGAAGAGAAAGCTTGGTATCAAGCTTTGCTTGTTGGAAGAGAAAAGCTGCAATTGTTCGTTCCATTGAATGGAACTTGCCAGTTCATAAGGCGCGACGTGTTAGAAGAGTTAGGCGGCTGGGATGAAACTTCCCTTACAGAAGATGTAGAATTAGCACTACGGCTCGTTGAAAAAAATCATCTGATAAAATATGCTCCTGACGTTTGCTCAGGACAGGAAACACCGAACGGTTTAGGAGACCTAGTTAAGCAACGGGTCCGTTGGTATAGGGGGTACATGGAGACAGCTCTAAAATATGGGCGTCTTCTTGATAGCCTCAATAGAAAAACTGTGGATGCAGAAATCTCTCTTGTTGGACCATTTATGATGGTTGTATCATTGCTCAGCTATTTGAACTGGTTTTTTGTAGCGTTATTCCTCTCCCAAAGCAACCCAATACTAGATTTCACAGGGCTAGTAATAGCTTTAACGGCTGTTTCCTTAGTTTCAATCGGCATTGCGTTAACTGCATCTGAAAAGCCTATTAAGCTTCGAAACCTTCTCTGGGTGCCCTCAATTTACGTTTATTGGCTTATCCAGATGTGTATTGCTAGTTGGGCGTTTCTAAAATTAATGTTTAGGCGAAAAAGGGTTTGGAGTAAAACAGTTAAGAAGGGATTCATAACTTCAAACTTGTAGCTAACTAGCCTGCCTTACATGCAATAAAATTGATTAAGTACATTAAAAAATAATTCAACAGGATTGGTTTCTTTTAACATAGTTTTAAATTAAACTTTCGCATATTCATTCATTATTCCCAACGATAGAGTGGTTGGCTCTCTATGAGAGGGAAATTACCACGTACTTAAAACGAAACAATCCCGTCACGGTGACGCAAAGGTTGGTTAATTACAAAAAAATTCGCTCCCTTCTATGCATTAGGCTTGTTTCTTTACAGGCTTCTCTTGAGGCTGAACGTAAAAAAGGCTTTTTCAAGCAGAATCGTTGGCGATTGGGCAAGAAAGCGAAGGGTCTAATAGTGTTTGCGATTGTGGCGGTCATTTTAATTTCTTTTTTTGCATTCTTGCCAAGAGGAAGCCAAAGTACGCCTAATAAGCCGCAACATACGCCTATACAAAATAATCCATAATGCATGGTTATCTTGGATTCTTGTAATCAATGGTCTGGCAATTTTTTAAATATCCTCTATTTTGCAAGCGCAAGGCATTTAGGATGGCAATCAACAGTTTAATAAATCTATAATTTGCTCGTAACGTTGGAGAATAAAAAGTGACTAAAGCTCGTAATCCTGTAAAAGGTTGGATTACCCAAAATCGGAATTTTATTTTTCCCTTTCTGGCATTTGTCGTACCGTTAATTGTGAGGGCTATACCTGAGATTTTAATGGTGCCATACGTCGTCGGCTTCGATACCATGGGCTTTTATGTTCCAAACACTCTGTTGTGGTTACATGGTGGCATAAACCTATGGAGCTACCTTGAAACTGCGCCACTATTCTACACAATCCTCATTTCAATAGTCGCTGCTGGCGGACCATTAATTGTGGCCATTAAGGTAATTTCACCGTTGCTTCTGGGATTTTTAGGGCTATCCATCTACATGTATGCTCGAAAAGGTTTAGGCTGGTCGCCCATTAAGAGCACAGTGCCGGCTCTTTTGGGTACGGTTTATTTTGTGGCTCTGAGGGTCTCGTGGGATATGCTTAGGAATGAGCTTGGTTTGATTTTCTTATTTGTTGTTCTAACGTTGCTAACTGATAGGAAGAACAGTTCATGGAAACGTTATGTTCTTCTCTCTTTAGCGATGATGGCCGTGGTGTTATCTCATCAACTTGTAGCTGTAATCATGTTTGGGGTTGTTGTTTTTACTGTTGCCCATAAATTGTTGCGTAAAGATTTTATCAGGTCGGTTAATCTGGTTGCGGTTTCTTTGCCAGCAGTACTCTTTTTTGTCGTCGTTTACTTTATTGCTGTGGCGCCCTCTGGCTTTATGGATTACTCGATGAACGCTGGGTCTCCATTGGCTAATTGGACTGGCTTTACTTCTTATCAATCTATGTTAGTCAGCGAAGCGGGCTTCTTCCTATATTGCTTTTTACCTCTGTTACCTTTGGCGCTGGTAAGTTTCAAGCGGCTTGGCGACTTTCAGCTAAGGTCTTGGCTTGTTTTAAGTTTGATTTTATTGTTGATTCCATTCGCTTTCGTGAGCCCTTTTCGTTGGTTATTAATGCTTACGTATCCGCTTGCATTTTATGTGACGGAGACTCTAAGCAGGCTTAAATCAATCAAATGGAAACGCTTCAAGTTTACCGTGCACAGAATTGCGATATTATATCTTGTTTTATCAACGGCTATTCTAAGTTTCGGCTACATACTTATGACTCCAGAAAATCCTTTCTATTACTTTAATTCGGAGCACTTGAACAATTATATATACCAAATTCCATCCTCAATGCTGCAGAATACAATATCAATTTCCGACTGCCAGGATACAGTCAACGCTCTCCAATGGTTCAATGATAACGTAAATAGCACTGCGCTTTTGCTTACGCATACAGTGTTTTATGGTTGGGCGTTGTTAACGCTCAATAAGGACCAGATTAGGAACTACGGTTTTGATGACCCTGTCAAGGCGGCAATGACGACTGCTCAAGAAGGGCACACACAAATTTACCTCATCTGGTGGATCAATGGGCAAGGATGGTATGGGCAACCAACTGTGTCCTCGTCATTTCACGAAGTCTATCAAAGTGGAAAAATTGCAGTCTACAGTTACAATATGACCAATGTAGTTACGTGAATTAGCTTCGAATATGAGGAAATTTCAAGATATGGTTTAGCTTACGAAAAATTGTCGTAAATCAAGACTTTTAAATAATATTCTGAGCCTAAATAATGAAAGGTTAATTTCATTTAACATGCATAATTTATAAATACTCACAAAGACTGTTGCTAAAAATAACCAAGTGGGAAATGAAACAAACGATGTCTAAAGTTGCACTAAATGGCAGTGTTTTCCGCTTCCCTGATAGAAAGCAATTGGTGAATCTGAAAACCAAGGCTATGCGTTCTGGTGCATGGTTTAAAGTACTGCAAAGAATCGACAGAGTGCTCTTAGATTTAACAATAAGAGTTGTAGGTAACATTCGAAGTGCCACGTTAGCAAAAAGCATACTCGCGCTCACAAGGAAGCTGGAAGATGCTATGAAAGGCAGCTTTTCAAGTCGTTTGAGGGAAATTGGTTTGCCTCTGTCTCAAAAAGTCAGTTTCACGGCTCAGAAGCTGGGAAACATTTCTGCTATTGATTGGGCGTTTGATTCTTCCTTTGCAGTCTTCTTAGCTGTTATGCACATGAATCGCCATCAAGCTTAAATAATGCCACTTATTATTTTGTGGGCATGAAGGAATAATTATGCCATCCGTGTATAAGGTGAAGGTTGGAAAGCAAGGGCGAATCGTATTACCTAAGGGTCTGCGCGAAGCCTATGGGGTAGACACTGGGAACGAAGCTATTATAATTGCTAAAGATGGCGAATTAACCATACGTCTTCGCAAGGTTTCGGAGGATCCACTGCATGATTTAATTGAAGTGTCAAAGGGGACTTCAATAGGGCTATCTGCGGAAGAGCTGAAAAAGAAAGCAGATGAAGAACGAGTGAAACAGTTTCTCGGAACGTAGGCGAAGGCGTGTTGGACGAAAAAGAACTCATCTACTTCCTAGATTCCTCTACACTTATACACGCCATAGATAAAAGTGCGGAATATCAAAAAGAATGCTTAAACGTCATAAACAAAGCTGCAAAAGGAATAATAAACACAGCTACAAGTTTAGAAACTTTGGAAGAAACCCTTTTCATTTTGTCCAAGCTTGTTTCTCTCTCAACAGCTCTGCGAGTCGCTCATAACTATCTAAGAATGACTAAAATTAAGAAGTACGAATTGACATTAAATGTTTTTGAAAACGCCCTTGAAATAATGGAGATCACGCCGTTAAACCGCCCGAAAGATGCCATTAATGTGGCAACAATGCTTGCTCACGGTATATCAAAGATAGTCAGCGAAGACAAAGAATACGATAAAGTAAACCTGATTCAAAGGGTACATCCCAAAGACGTCTAGGATAAGCTTCTATTAATAATACTGATATTGTTAGATAGCAAATGTTAAATTCTGAGTTCGCTTTTAAACTAGAAGAACAGTGCCTCTGTAACATGACTCAAATTGGCTTCAACAAGATTACGGTTAAAGTCAAAGGATACGTTAAGGAGAATTGGGGCTCACCCTTTATAGCTGGGTTTATGCTGCTTTTGCTCAGTGCGGCTGTTTCCTTATCTGCAGGCTTGTCTTCCTTAGCTAATGCTGTAGCTGTGTATGCGTATTATGCTTTGGTTGTCGGGGTTGTATTACAACTTGTTTGCTTTTTGAAGTATAGGAAAAAAGTCAGTGAGGCTGAGGCTGTTTAATGAGTCAAGTAGAATTATCATTTGTTGTTCCAGCATACAATGAGGAAAGTTTCATTGAGGATATGCTTGGGGCACTAGACGCGGTTATTGCGGATAAGAATTTGCCGTATGAAATTGTTGTTGTGGATGACGGGAGCAGAGATGGCACTTTAGCAAAAGCAAGGAGGTACGCTGGGAAAAATGGGCATGTCAGGGTGGTAAGCTACACCAAGAATGTGGGGAAAGGGTTTGCGGTTAAGACTGGTTTTACGAAGGCTAATGGGAGCATCGTGGTTTTTGCGGATAGTGACATGGAACTTGATTTGAGCGTAATCTCAGAATATCTTGAGGCTTTGAAGCATTGTGACATCGTTATCGCTTCTAAAAGGCATAGGGATTCGCATGTGAAGGTGCCTGTGTCTAGGAGAATTTTGAGTGAAGGCTTCAATGGTTTAGTTCGTCTTCTCACCGGCGTGCCTCTCAAAGATACCCAGTCCGGGCTTAAAGCAATGAGAAAGAGTGCTTTCGTTGACATTTTCCCCAGATTGGCTGTGAAGCGTTATGCTTTCGATGTTGAGTTGTTATCTGTGGCGCATCTTTATGGCTTAAAAGTGGTGGAAATGCCTGTAAATATCAAGTTAGATGCTTCATTTAAGCCAAACGAGATGTTGCACATGTTCGTTGATTTGCTTGGAATAGCGTACAGACTTAGGATCATACATTGGTATCAGCGTCCGCTTTCCAAGAAAAACGGGTTTCAAAACATGGTTTCATTTGTTCTTCGTGAACAGTAATGCCTTCGAAACCGCTATTATCAATTATTATTCCTTGCAAAGACGTGGACGATTACACGAAAGAATGTATTGAATACTGTAGACGCTTGGATTACCCAAATTTTGAGATAATATTGTTACCTGATTATCCCACCGAAGCGATTGATGGCGTTATTATCATAGCCACTGAACCCGTGCCGCCAGGAGTTAAAAGAAATATAGGTGTTAAAAACTCAAGTGGCGAATTCTGTGCGTTCATAGATAATGACGCTTATCCTCGAAGTGACTGGTTGACCAACGCGGTGAAGTGCTTTGAAAATCCTGAAGTTGGTGGTGCCGGTGGACCTGGATTAACGCCGAACGAGGATTGTTCTATGCAGAAAGCGGGGGGCTACGTTCTGTCGTCGTTCATGGTTGGCAACTTATCGAGCAGGTATAAGACAAAAGGCTGTTTCGAGTCAGATGACATACACTCATGCAATTTCATCGCCCGAAAAGCAGTAGTTGAAGAAGCTGGCGGGTGGAATGAGAAGTACTGGCCTGGCGAAGACACATTGATGTGTTTGGCGATTAAGAGGCTGGGGAAAAAACTGGTGGAGTCGTCTGATGTGGTTGTTTATCATCATCGCCGTCCTCTCTTCAGTCCCCATTTGAAGCAGGTTTCAAGATTTGGGGAGCATAGAGGTTTCTTTGTCAAAAAGTTTCCAGAGAACTCGGTGAAGCTGACTTATTTCTTTCCCTCTCTGCTTGTGTTTTCGCTTCTTGTTGGGATAGTGCTTTCTCTGATTTTTCCGTTCTTTGCCTATGTTGTGCTGTTTGGTGTAGTGGTGTATCTTGTTTCAAGTTTAGTTGCAGCGGCGCTTCAAGTGAAAAGTGTGAAGTTGATACTGTCAGTTTGGTTGGGCATAATAGTAACTCATTTAGTCTACGGCTCATTCTTTCTATCGGGATTAGTGAAACGTGATCTGAAAAGATGAAAATCAGCATCTCTTATCCTCCACTTTCTGGGGTTAATGGAACTCCGATGATTTCTCAAAATAGACAATACCAAGTTTTCAGTGCACCCACGTTCATTTATCCTGTTGTTCCAGCGTATGCTGCGACTTTGTTAGGCAATGCAGGTTATGATGTGTTTTGGGATGATGGCATTGCAGAGGAGAAAACCTACAATCGATGGCTAACTGATTTGGAGCGAACTCATCCTGATGTTATTATGATTGAGACCAAGACTCCTGTAGTGAAAAAACATTGGTCCATAATTAGTGACGTGAAAAAGGTTCTTCCTGCCTCAAAGATTGTTTTGGTTGGCGATCATGTCACTGCGTTACCTTTCGAGTCGATGGAGCAGAGCCAAGTTGATTTCGTTCTGACGGGTGGCGACTACGACTTTCTGCTGCTGAACTTGGTTGATTTCTTGAATGGCAAGGTGAAGCAGCTTGAATCTGGAGTTTGGTACAGAGAAAATGAAAACATAAAAAATACTGGGCAGTTCAAATTAAATCACAATTTGGACGATTTACCACATATTAACCGTGACTTGACTAAGTGGCGGCTTTACAGCGAACGGAACGGCAACTTCAAGGTTACTCCAGGTGCATACACTATGGCAGGTCGCGACTGTTGGTGGAGGAAAGACGGCGGCTGCACCTTCTGCTCATGGCCCACTCTGTATCCCACTTTCAGAGTGATGAAGCCTGAAAATTTAGCAGACGAGATTGGAATGTTAATTGAAAATTACGGCGTTAAATCGGTGTTTGATGACACTGGCTGTTTTCCAGCGGGAGAATGGCTTAGGCGCTTCGCCAACCTGATGATAGAACGAGGATATAACAAAAAAGTCCAGTTTAGCTGCAACATGCGATTTGGAGCATTAACGAGGGGCGATTATCGGTTAATGAAGAAGGCGGGTTTCCGCATGCTTCTTTTCGGTGTGGAATCTGGAAGCCAAGCTACACTTGACAGGCTTAACAAAGGAACAAAAATCGACAGCATCATGAACGAGTGCAGAATACCCCGAGAAGAAGGGTTAGAACCGCACATAACGATTATGGTGGGTTATCCGTGGGAAACACGCCAAGACGCATTAAGTACTTTGAATGTTGCCAAAACGTTGATGCAGAAAGGTTGGGCTGTTACCCTGCAATCTACCGTTGTTATTCCTTATCCGGGAAGTAAATTGTATGCTGAAGCCTTGAAGAATGGGTGGTTCCGAGTTGACCCGAAGGATTATGAACGTTTTGACATGAAAGAACCCGTCATGACTACGCCTGATATGACGCCTGAAGAAGTAATGAAACTCTGCGACGAAATATACAAAGTATTCCTAACACCACAATACATGCTTAAACAGCTTGTTCGAATACGCTCGTTAAGAGATGTTAAGTACTCCGTTAAAGGTGCAGTAAAAGTCTTGGGGCATGTGAAAGATTTTGCAAAAAAGTAAAATGAGTATTCAAAAGTTGCTTTGGTCGATCCTCAACGGTATCTTAGGTAGCAAGATATTTAGCTCAATGATCTATATACGGGTTGCATATGAGAAATACTTCTAGCTTAGACATAAACGACAATTTTATTCAAAAACTAAAATGTACTCGTTGCGGCAGCCTTGGGACTTTCGAGGAAAAAGAAAACAAGTCCTCTGATTCTGTGCTTCGCTGTAAGAAGTGTGGATATCATTATTATGTTAAGGACGGTATTCTTAACACTTTAACTTCATTTGATGATAACTATTGGGATAACTTATATACTGAAGGTCTTAAAGGTAATTCTGTTCATGGGTCAAAGCTAATTCGTTTAGTAGATAAGACGTTGAATAATCTACCTAGTTCGCTTCTTTATTTCGCTTTAGTAGATTTATTGAGCAAGTATAGAGCCAGATTTAGAGTATCAATCGAGTTGGGCTGTGGAACCGGTGTTTACAGTCTTCTGCTTAAGAAGATGCGAATCATTGATGTACCTATCTTAGTGGATATGAGTTTGCCCGCTCTAAAAATAGCACAAAATGTTTTTAATGCTTTCGAGGAAAAAGCTTTGTTTGTTTTGGCAGACGCTACAAATCTTCCATTTGTCGACAAATGTTTTGATCTTTCCTTATCGGGCGGATTAATAGAACATTTTAAAGGCGAGCAACTCAGTCGGATAGTTTCAGAACATTGTAGAGTCGTATCCAGCGTTGCTTGTCAGTTTCCCGTTTCTACACCTTGTTACTGGTTTCAACGAGGCGGTATATCCTTGCTAAACTTTGGCTGGCCATTTGGTTATGAACTGCCTCTTCCTAGAAACACGGTAAAATATCTTTTTGAAAAAGAGCGATTCCAATTGTGTGCTGATTCATATCACGACATGATGAGTACTTTATTGACAAGGGCTACGTTACCACTGGATTCTATTACATTACCAAAACAAAAAGGTTTACTCAATAAACTAACCACAACTGAAAGCGTAATGTACTTTGTTCAAGAGGCTTAATATTTGGCTAATCTGATGCCTGATCCCAAAGCAAACGCCCTTGTGCATAATATCACTCTTGCAATGGAAAAACCAATAGTTTCAGTCCTGATTCCAACATACAATTCAAGTAGCACGATAGGTATATGTATCGATTCTATCACCATGCAGACTTACTCGAATATAGAAATAATCGTTATTGACAATTACAGTTCCGATAAGACTATAACCATTGCAGAACGTCATGGTGCAAAGACCTTAACTATAGGGCCCGAAAGGTCTGCTCAGATGAATTACGGTGTATCCTCTGCACATGGCAAGTATATTCTTCGTGTAGATTCAGACATGATTTTAGACAAAAACCTCATTGAAAAATGCCTCAAACTTTGCCGCGAAGGAGTTCAAGCAGTTGTAGTTCCAGTTTTTCCGCATCCAAATGGACCAAATAGTTTTTGGGTATCTTGTAGGCTGTTGGAACAGAAAATGCTGTTGGACGACATGGTTAATGTTGCCCCGCGATTCATTGACAGAGATGTTTTCTTAGCAGTAGGTGGCTATGATGAAACAATTGTTGCTTGGGAAGATTATGATCTCCATAACAGGTTGCTTGAATCAGGTTGTCGAGTTTCTTCGTTGCAGGATTCAGCCCTTTGGCATCTTGGGGAAGCTTCTTCTTTGGGTGAAGTCGTGGTACGCATGGTCAAGTATGGAAAGACTGGATCACTAGGTTTGTTTACTAAAAAGCATGGTTTAAGTGGATTAAAACAAATATCAATAATTAGGCCTTCTTTTTTCAGGCACCGCAATTACTTCATTACAGATCCATTACACTACGTTGGGATTTTCGTTATGAAAATTGTGCAAACCTTTTCTGTTGCCTTGGGCGCTTTTGTCAGGCACTTGTAATGATCTTTAAGCATGCTTGTTCAAGTTATGAAGATTGGATGTTTCCCTCAAGTGTACCTATTGAATCTTCAGGGCAATAGCTTATTATTTAATGAAAAAGAATTATTTAAAAAATAGGTTGTTGAACTGTGCAAAAAATCAAAGAAGAATGGCCAACGGTTTCAGTAATAACTGTTAGTGTAAATGGAAAAAAGTGGCTTAAGAGCTTGTTTGAATCTATTTTGGCTAGTAATTATCCATCGAACAAGTTAGAAATAATTTATGTAGATAACGGTTCCACAGATGGAAGTATTGAGTTTGTTAAGGACCTGTTTAAAAATGATTCGAGATTGAAAGTGATTCAGAACACTAAGAATCTTGGCTGGTCGCCAGCCAACAACCAGGGTATTAAAATTGCAAAGGGCGAAATTATTCTCTGTATCAGCAATGATATGGAAGTTGATCCAAAATGGATCGAAGAAATTGCTAAGGTAATGAATTCTGATAAGACCATTGGTCTGGTTCAATGTAATTCTTTATCTTTGTGGGATAGGAAAACCCCTGATTCTGGAATGAATTACCTAGATAAGTTTGGCTATGCTTACAGTTATGCTCCATTGAAGGCGAGTTTCGAAGTATTTTATGCAGAGGGGATGGCTTTTGCAGTTAGGCAAGAAGTCATTAAAGAAATAGGCGTGTTAGATGAGTACTTCTTCATGGAATATGACGACATGGACTATTCTTGGAGAGCACGTTTAGCTGGTTATAGGATTTTCTTTGTTCCAACAGCAAAAGTTTATCATGCTCGAGGGGGGACTGTCGGGTCTACGTATTTTCAGAGAATTAATAATGCCAAATGGTACACTAGAAATCATATAGTAACGCTTATCAAAAATTATGAATTAAGCACTGTAGCGGAACTATTTCCTGTAATTTTAGCAATGGAGAGCACGAAAATTCTATATTTATTACTGATAAAGAAAAATCAGAAATTAGCAATTGCGGCATCAAAAGGTCTTCTCCAGGTTCTAAGAGATATGCGTGTCATTTTCAAGAAAAGAATAGAAGTTCAAAAGCTGCGCAAAGTTTCAGACAAAGTAATTATGAAATCTATGTACCCATTTAACCCTTGGTCACTTAGATTGTTCCTTGTGCTTCAAGCAAAGGGAAAGAGACTAGTCATAACTAGTAAAACACCAAATGAGTGAATTTGATGAAAAAAATTAAGATAGGCGTTATTCCAGCTGCAGGGTATGGTCGTCGTTTAAGCACTCTTCCATTAACGCGCGTGCTTCCTAAGTGTTTGCTTCCTATTCTGAATAAGCCAATTTTGGAGTATGTAATAGAGAATATGCAACGAATGGGCGTTGAGGACGTATATGTGATTGTAGGATTCAAGAAAGAAATAATCCAAGAGTACTTTGGCAACGGCGAGGATTTTAGTTTACATATAACATATATAGAGCAGAACCCTCTGAGAGGAATCGCGCATGCAATTAGCTTGGCAAAGAATTTCGTTAGCGAGCCTTTTTCGGTAATTTTAGGCGACGACCTAACAATTACAAGTTCTCTCAGCAATCTTGTTGAGACTTTTTGGGAAAAAAATGCGTGGGTTGTAGAGGGTGCTGTACCTGAAAATAATGTTGAAGCAATTAAGAGAGCTTGTTGTATTGCTTTGGGTAATGCCGGCAAAATAAAGGAAATTATTGAAAAGCCTTTGGCTCCAAAATCTAATCTACGCGGCGTAGGAGTGTATCTGTTTGATCCCAAAGTTTTTGATTTTATTGAAATAACCCCCGCTTCGAGTAAACGTAACGAAAAAGAAATTACAGATACTATAGGAATGATTGCAAAAGAAGGAAGGGCCTATGCTGCTTTAATCAATGGAATGAATATTAACGTAAACACTTCCTCAGATCTCATGGTCGCAACAAAATTACTTTTAGAGACCCAAAGTTTTAAGGATAACTCTTTAAGTATGTCTAAAAACAAATGTTTGGATTCCCCGAAATGAGATGTGCTAGCAGCTTGAAGTATCCATTTGTATCTATTGTTGTTTCTAATCATAATGGAAAAAAACTTAACATACTCGAAGAATGCATTGACTCTGTGATGAACCTAAGTTATAACAATTTCGAAGTTATTTTTGTGGATAATGTTTCGGATGACGATAGTGTAAATTTTGTTAAGACAAAATACAAGGGGCATCTGAAGATTATTGAGAATAATATAAATAACTATACCAAAGGATTGAACGAAGCAATTAATCAAAGTTTAGGTGAATATGTCTTTCTCGTTAGCAATGATGCGGTTGTACGCAGAAGTTGCTTAGACGAATTAATTGTTGCGATGGAGAAAGACCCTCAGTTAGTTATTGCGCAACCTAAATTGTTATCGTATAGTCATCCCAACCTTATTGATTGCGTTGGTGGAACGATGGATATTTATGGCACCCCCGTTGAAATCAACCGCAATATGGTTGACAATCCAGCCGAAAAAGGAGTTATCGAAACCCTTTCGATAGAAGCTGTTTACATAATCCGGAAGAGTATGCTCTCTCAGGTTGGTTTATTTGATGAAAAATTTGTGATTGGCTATGACGACACAGATTTGGCTCTTCGCGCTCGCCTGAAAGGATACAAAGTCGCTGTTGTTTTAGAAGCTGTTGCTTATCATCGTCGTGCCGTAACATCAATTGCACCTGATGTTCTGGTGGAAATAAAAGGACACTTTTATAAGAATCGCATCGCTACATTTATCAAAGATTATGAATTTACGAACGTTATCAAAGCTATCCCTATTGCGGTTTTCATCTACTTCCTTGTTATGCTGACTGACTTGAGAAAAAAAGATGTACCATTAGCCACTGAGCGAGTTCAATCACTCTTGTGGGTGCTTAAAAACTTAAAATATTTATTTACGCAACGTGCGGTTATTCAAAATCACGTACGGCAAATAACTGATAAAAGTCTTAAACAATTATTTGCTCCAAATCAACTGATGGTTATGTTAATGGATTATTCAAAGCTTAATAAAGCTCGAAATTGAGATTTTTCAAACTATGCCTAACTTAGGACCTGCATTAGAAAGTCTTACTGATGTGAGAGGTACTTCAATTACTGATGAAATTAGTTACATTGTGGACATAGCGTCAAGTCTAATAACTCAAGAGATTTTAAAATTTTTGAAACGAACGACCGATATGGTATCGGAGAAAAAGACGAATCTGGAAATATAATAGGAAAGCGAATTAAATAAGGCTGTAAAAAGGTTATATTACTATGACGTGCTCTGATGCTGTATCCATCCTGGCTTTCCAAATAGTTGCAACCTGCTTCAAGCTAAAAAGGGATTGAAAATGACAGACTACGAACTTTACAGATTCATATTGCGTGAACTTCCAGATCTGAACGAAATGACTGTCCTAGATTGCGGATGTGCACGCGGGGTATGGGGTTACCTTCTCAGAAGCGAAAAAAATGGCTATAAAACCACAATAATAGGTCTTGACAGGTACAATCCGTACTTGTCTTTTTGTAAAACTTTTCATGTATACAATAATTTAGTTAAGGCAGACATAAGGCATTTGCCGTTCCGTGACTCTGCTTTTGAGATTGTTATCGCCATAGAAGTTTTAGAACATTTAGAAAAAACGGATGGAACTAAATTTTTGAGTGAACTCGAAAGAGTTTGCAAAAGGAAACTTGTTCTATCAACACCAAATGGCTTTTGGAAGCAAGGTGCATTAGGTGGAAACAATTTAGAGCTACATAGGTCTGGATGGACAGTCAATGAACTCAAGAATCTCGGGTTTAGAGTACATGGAATAGGCTTTAAGTTCGTAAAAGTTTATGACGTTGATCCCAGAGTTTGGGGCTTCTTTTTTTACATATTCACTCCCTTCTCGTATGTTATTCCTACCTTGGCGCACCATCTTGTAGCCTCAAAGGAAAAAATTGTGCTGGCAGAGAAATAAGGTGTGAAAAAGCAATGACGCTTGCTCCAAAGGATAAACTCTTGCAACATATTATTTTCAACAAGAGGATACTTATAGACTTAATAATTATTGCTTTAATTGGTTTAATATCTTTTGTTTGGTTTAAAGGAAACTATTTAATCAAAACAGGTGACGACTTTTTTCCATTAGATCCAGCATATTCATTTTCTACTACTTCTTATTTTTGGCTTCATTTTTATTCCACTGGGCTAGTTATTGATTCGTTTAGCGTGACAAACCTCCCGTTTCTTGCTCTTTTGTCAGGCTTTAGAACTATTGGTTTTTCCATAGTAACGCTGCAACAGATATTCTATTACTTTACATTTACTTTTTCGGGTATATCCGCTTACTTCCTCACTACATCCTTATTGCGCGATAACAAAAGAGTAGCAGGACTAGCATCAGCACTTTTCTATATGATGAATCCATATTCCCTAAGTGTCATATGGTCTGCACATTATACCACTCTGTTCTTCGCATATTCCAGTGCGCCACTGTTTTTAGCTCTTTTCATTAAAGGCATCATGTCAAAGCACCCAGGTCGGTACGCTATATATGTGGGATTATTGGAGCTGCTATTTTCTCCAATGTTCGATGATCCATCAGAAGCCTCAATTATCTTGCTTTTGATTCCTGCACTATTCTTACTTTGCTATATTATTATTCAAAGGAAAGATAAAACAAAAATATTGAGCGCTTTTCGATTTTGTTTATACTTTATTGTGGTTTCAGTTGTCATAAATTTTTGGTGGATATTACCCGCTATCTACTTAGGCTACACCCGTTTTGTGCTGAGCACTGGAGCTTACTCCTCTGCAGATGTGCTTATTGGAGGCAGTGTTTCCTCCACTATATGGAATTCAATAAGACTTTTAGGTTTCTATTTCATATGGGGCAAATGGTATCCAGTATCAATCTATGCATGGGCTGAAACGTACTCTTCTGCAGCGTTCGTATTCTTAAGTATTCTAATTCCTATAACTGCATTTGCCGCGCTGACTCTAAAAACTCGAGACAAGTTTTGTTTATTTTTTGCTTTGCTCAGCGTTTTGGGCTTGTTTCTGGCTAAAGGTGTTGCCGAACCTCTGGGTAACATTAACTTGTGGCTTTTTCAAAATGTACCTTTAGCAGTAGCTTTTCGAACTCAATTCGTGAGATTTGGTTTAGTTATAGTTTTAGGTTTTACTTTTCTTATTGGTGTAACTGTTGGCGAATTATGGAAGCGCTTTAGACAAACCCAGTTTACCTCTCAACATAAGATAAAGCCGAGGAAATCTCTTTTCAAGAGAAAGGCTCCTCTAAAAGTTGTTGTTCTCGTTTCAATCCTTCTAGCATTAACAGCAGGGTTCGTTATCTACAATTACCCTTTCTGGAATGGTGATGTGATATATCCAGGTTCAAAATATCTTCCCTCAGCTCGAATACAAGTTCCCTCTTACTATACGGACGCAGGAAATTACATTAATGGACAACCTGGAGATTTCCGAATAATGGATATTCCACCGAGATTACAGGGTACCTCTGCATATGCGTGGGAACACGGCTACATTGCAAGCGACCCCATTGACGAATATTATATTCATAAACCGCTTATAGGTGTAGGATCTTTCTCCGACATAGAGCTACAACTTTTTAATATGCTTTCTTCAGCTGAGGTGCCGCAATCCTTTGCGAAAACGTTGGCATTAATGAACTGCAAATATCTACTAGTTCATAAAGACTTTAACTCATCTTTGATAAATGCGCCAGGAATCAATGACACCTTTAATGGATTTTATTTGGAAAAGACGTTTGGCCAATTAGACTTATACAGAAACGAATACTGGACGCCTTTGCAGCTTTATTCAACCTCTAACGCTATTCTGGTTCAAGGCAACTTTAGTGATATGTTTCCCATCTTAGAAGAAGCAAACTACACGGTTGGAGATAATCTTTTATTATTATCCAATCAACTTGATGCTCAACAAATCTCAGCTCTTCCGATGAACACAGTGTTCGTCCAAAACCAAACAAACAACACCTCCATAACCTACGAAGAAATCAACCCAACCCAATACACAGTCCACGTTAACTCTTCACAACCATTCTACCTTGTCTTCAGCGAATCCTACGACAACGGTTGGATCGCAACTATCAACGGACAACAAATACACAGTCAATATCACTTCACAGCTAACGGCTACGCCAACGGCTGGTACATCAACAAAACAGGTATATACACCGTAACTTTGGAATTTGCGCCTCAAAATTTGTTCTACTCGGGCGCTGCAATATCCATAACCACACTAATCATATGTATCGTGTACGTAAGCAAAAACAAAATAAAAAACATCTACCAAAAATACGTTAAGAAAAACAAAGTCAGCAATTAACTCTAGGAGGATTGAAAAGAGGTGAAGGAGGAAAGCGAGAAGGCTGGCGTAAGCTTAACAGCACCTATTACCCCCATACAACAAGTTAGGAGTTTTCTTGAGGTCAGCCATGAGACATCGGGTTTATTGCTTGATGTTGGGTGTGGTGATGGAAGATATGGGGGTGTTATAGCACATGCTACTGCGTTTGAAGTGGTTGGGGTTGATGTGTGCTTTCCGCCGGGACGAGTTAGCGGCGTCAACTACATTAAGGGGGATATGCTTCATCTACCGTTTAAGGACGGAGTTTTCAAGCTTGTTTTGGCAATCAATATACTTCATCACTTGGAGGCAGGTAAGTCACTAGGACTACAATTTGTCGTTGAAAGAGCGATTTCCGAAGTGCGCAGAGTTTCAAAGCCTGAATCCAACTTTCTAGCCATTGAACAAACGGGCGATAATCCGTTAAAGAGAACATTCGATATGCTGTGGTCAGTCATTCCTGCTTCCTTTAAACGTGCCCTTGGTTGGCCCACAGAAGACCCAAATTGGGACCTACCTCAAATCCATATACATTCAGAATTCCTAAAGAATTCAATAGAAAAAGAAGGATTCAAAATAATTAAAGAGCAGCGAAACTGTCTTTTGGTCTGTTATCTGGAATTAATAGCAAGTATGCTTTCGGTTGCGCGTTTACTTGAACCTTTTTTTGGATCCCTACAAAGAGCAGAAATTGAAGTGGCAAACAAAGCGGGTTTGGCAAGGTTTTCTTCTTCAATAGCTCTCTACTTGCGAAGGATTGAATAGATCTCAAATGCCCTGAATGTTTAACGTGTTAAGTGCTAGTTGCTTTCTGCTTCTTGTGATTTGTACGCTAGAAAACTGTAACGGGAATAGGGACTCTGCATAGTTAGGGTCAGGCAGTTTATGCGGTTTTTTCCGTTTTTCCTGCTCTATTTATGAGCTGCGTTTTTTGGCACAAACCACTTTATTGTTCTTTTGAGTCCTTCTTCAAAGCCCACGTTTGGTTTCCACCCTGTCAAAGAATTTTAAAATTGCAGTTTGAGAAAAAAAATAATTAGATAAGAAACATAAATTCAACATGTGATAAAAAATGTCTATCGAATAAGGTCTCTGCTGGTTAAGGTTTTTACGCCTGCGTTTTCAGCTGCTTTAGCAAGTTTCTTATCATCTGTGACTAAGGTTTTCTTGGATTTGCACGCTTCAGCAACATACGCGGAATCATAATAAGTAATGTTAAATTTGCATGCCTTATCCAAGATTATGG
>Ga0208192_1000897_pt1 | contig 20044 bp, 18 predicted proteins | sample June2015DPH_13_1_2_FD_184711 | JGI IMG/M metagenome (GOLD analysis project Ga0208192, IMG submission 184711) | Peatland microbial communities from SPRUCE experiment site at the Marcell Experimental Forest, Minnesota, USA - June2015DPH_13_150... | ecosystem: Environmental > Terrestrial > Soil >... | reverse complement strand
TGACGAGCAATAGTGCATGTAGCCGGGCCAAGCCTGTAGTCCGCCCAGCGACGAAATGTTGATGATGTGGCCGCGCCTCTGGATCTGCATGATGCGCGCCGCGGCCTGAGCGCAGAAGAAAGTCCCTTTGAGATTGACACCGAGAATCCGGTCCCAATCCTTTTCCGTCAGCTTGTCCCAGCGGGCGGGAAAGAAAATAGCCGCATTGTTCACCAGGATGTCGAGCCGCCGGAAACGCGAGTGGGCGGCGCGAAACATCGCCTTCACTTCGGCGGTGTTCGCAACGTCGGCGCGCACGGCGTAGGACTGCACTCCGTGCTGCCGGATCTCTCGCACCGTCGCTTCGGCTTCACGGCGCGATGAATTGTAATTCACAATCACATGTGCGCCGGCGCGGGCGAGCGTGAGTGCCATCACGCGGCCGATCCTGCGCCCTGCGCCCGTGACCAAAACCACCTGGTTTTCGAGCGGTCTGGAATTCATCCCCGCGATATTGATAACATGGGTGCGCGCAAATTGACAGTCTCTCTGTCCTCTGTGCCTCTCAAGCTTTAACCTAGCGCGGCCTCGTGCCGCGGCCAAACTTGGCAAAAGTGGCAAGTGGCGAGCGAAAGACAATTCTTGGCGCGCCGAGTGGAAGTTCGGGATTGGTAGCACAGTGGGGGTTTATCTCGGACGGGGAACTTTGGGTCAGGGACGACGCCACACTGACGCCCCGGACCGCGAGAATTTACTTGACAAACAGTAACGGACCGTTATACTGAATCCAGGCTCGTTTCCCGCTCGTAGTTGCGTTCTTCTCCGGCGTCCCGCCTGCGGAAGAAGACGAAGGAGAACAGGAATTGGGGATTGGAGGTTCGGGGCTAGGACTCGAAAATCGAAATTGGAAAATCGAAATTGGAAACTCGAAAATGGGATCGAAGCCATTCCAAGCCGTGATGTTGTCCTATTATGCTATTGAAAACAAAGGACAAATAAGGTTGACGGGGTGCTGTGCCAAAAAAAGATGTTAAAAAACGCGGTTCGAAGCCATTTTTTGTTGAAAACAAAGAAGATCGCTATGGTTCGAAGCCATTTTTGAGGTTCAAAGCCATTTTTGGGCGGAAGCTCAGCGCTGCTATGTTATTGGAAACAGATATGCTGGCTTCAATCCAGAAGTCGTGCTTGTGGTTCGAAGCCATTCTTGAGGTTCAAAGCCATTAGCGGGAAGAGGGATGTGAGAATTGGGATTTGGGGTAGCAGGCTGATGAGAAAAGACTCCGAGGATGTCATCCCTTCCCTTCGGTCAGAGCTTGCCCTGAACCCATTCGCTTCGCTCAGGGTAAACTCCGCGAATGGGGCAGGCTCTGAGCGCAGCCCCGCACCGTCTGGTGCAGAGCGCAGCAAAGGATCTCGTGTTTCTCCGCGCCCCGCGAAGAAAATCGGACTCAGTAGCACAGAGACCGCGGAGCATCTCCGTGGTCTCCGTGTTGAGTCTTTTCTTCCAGAGGAGAACACAGAGGCAAAAGGCGGAACCTGATGCAACTCGATGTTTTGTCCATCTCCGCGCATCCCGACGACACCGAGCTTGTCTGCGGCGGCACGGTGATCAAGATGGTGGATGCGGGGTACAAGGTCGGCCTGCTGGATATGACAGCAGGGGAATCGGGCACGCGCGGGACCGCCGCGCTTCGGGCCAAAGAGTCGAGCCTCGCATCGAAGGTGATGGGGATCGTTCACCGCGAGAACCTGCGATTGCCCGACGCGGCGCTGGAGCACGCGCGGCAGTACAAGCTGAAGCTTGCGCAAAAGATCCGTGACCTTCGTCCTCGCACCGTGATTCTACCTTACTGGGAAGGCCGCCATCCCGATCACTACACGACCGGGCAGATTGGCTATGAAGCCTGTTTTCTGGCGGGCTTGGAGAAGCTGCCGCTGAACGGCCCACCCTACCGGCCTCACAAGATTATCTATGCCAGTCTGTATATGCCCGCCGTTGCCCCTTCCTTTGTTGTGGACATCACCGAGCAGTTCGAACGGAAGCTGAAAGCCATTCTCTGTTACGCTTCACAGTTCTCGCCGCGCAAGGACACGCAAAACCTTTTTCCATCCCGCGCTGATTTGCGCGAGCGCATTGGAGGGCTGGCGCGGCACTTCGGACTGATGATCGGCACGCGCTACGGCGAGCCTTTTGTGATGCGCGAGGTCGCTGCGGTCGAAGACATCGTGGACATGCCGGTGAAATCGATTTAATGGAAATCCGCATGAGAGAAATTCTTTCGATGGGCGCTATGCTGGCCATTCTTGCCGCGCCAATAGCAGCGCAAACGAACAGGCCTGCAAAAGCGAACCAAGACTCGTGGCGGGCGACGATGAGGGCTGCCACCGCGGCGGAAAAGGACGGCAAATACGGTGAGGCCGAGCGACTCTTCAGCTCAGCGCTGAACGAGGTGGACAACTCCGGTCGGAATGACCAACGCCTTGTCCAGACCCTGCACGCGCTGGGTGGCGTCTACGAGAAAGAAGGAAAGTACAGTGATGCCGAACCGCTCTACGTGCGCGAGATGGAAATCTGGGAGAGGTCGCTGGGCCCCAACAACCTGATCGTGGCCAGGGGCTACGCGAGGCTCGCGGGTGTTTATGACGCAGAGAAAAACTACACCGATGCGGAGAGCACCTACCAGCGATCACTTGCCATCGCGGAAAGGACCGTGGGCAACAGCAATCAAGCCGTGGCGCCCATCTTGAGTGGTTTGGCAGAGGTTTACCGCGCGCAGGGCAGATACGAGGACGCTGAGCGCCTCTACCGCCGCTCCATATCCATCCGGCAGGCGTCGCCCGACCCGGAGCATCCGCTCGTTGCCGAAAGCCTGAACGACTTGGCGTCGCTTTACGCGGCCGAGGGCAAATACGCGGAGGCCGAGCCGCTCTACCAGCGCGCCTTGCGTATTTGGGAGAAATCATCGGGGCTGAATGACCCCAATGTCGCGACCGTGTTGAACAACCTGGCGGCGCTGTACTACGCCGAGGGTAAGTATGCCGACGCGGAGCCGCTCTACAAGCGCTCGCTCGCCATCGTCGAATCCCGCTTGGCGGGACCCGGCCCCGATAGCCTCGAGGCTGCCCAGTGCCTCGACAATTACGCGGCGCTGCTCCGCAAGACCAACCGGGCAGCGGACGCGGATAAGATGGAAGCTCGCGCCAAGGGAATCCGCGCCAAAACTGCCCAACCCGCCGGAACGCGATGAGGACTTCCGCTCCACTTCGCGGACGGTTCTCCGTCTTCTCGCGCCAGCCTGCCGCACTCCCGACTCGTGCCCATCCCGGCTGAGGCTATTCCTTCCCGCGCTGCAAGCGGTCTTTCGCGTGATCGTAGACGAACCATGCGACGGCGGCGAATATCGCGACCCCGATCGCCGCGTCGAAACGGTGGAAATACTGGCGGAGGATGATCCAACGCGGCCCGAGTTTGAGTCCCAGGTAGGCCAGAGCCCAGCACCAGGGGAACGAGCCCAGGAACGTGTAAATGTTGAACCGAAGAAAATTCATGCGCGCGATGCCGGCAGGCAAAGCGATGAAGGTTCGGACAACGGGCAGTAGCCGAGCCAGGAAAACAGCGGCGTCGCCATAGCGAGCGAAAAACCGGTCGGCCATGTCGAGATCGCGGCGCGAGACCCAGACCAGCCTTCCGTACTTTTCCGCCAACGGCCGGCCGCCCCACGCGCCCGCGTAGTAGGCCACCAGAGACCCGAGGTTGCATCCGACGGCGCCTGCGAACGCCGCCCATCCCAGACTGAATCGTCCGGTCGAGACCAGGTATCCGGAAAACGGCATGATGACCTCAGAGGGCAACGGTATGCACGCGGACTCAATGCTCATCAGCAGCACGATGCCTGCATAGCCCAAATGAGAAATGACGGAAATAATGACTTGGCCGAGGAATTCAAGGATGGCAGTGAACACGTCCGTCGTCTTTTGCCCGTTGTTCGTCGTCGGTTGCTAGAATTGCATTCTGTTAGCTAGGCCACGAAAGCCCAACCGCGAAGCACAGATGGGTTTTCGCAATCGCCAATCGGCAATATAGCGCCGTGTTCATTGCCGGCTGGGAATCGCGAGCAGGCTAAAAGGCGTCCGCCTCCTGGGCAAAGGTGTAGCCGGGGAGCGTGGCGCCCTGTGGCGACTTGTCAATCTTGGTGCGCCGGATGTCCCCATCGGCGCCGCCGACCTTTCTGAGCATGGCGTAAGACGAGAACGCTTCGGAATAAACCTTGGTCACGAGCCAAGTGTCGCCCGTCTCGTCTAGTTTCCAGAGTTGGCCTAACTGGATATTGGGGACTGGCACAAACTCACGCTCCTCTCGAACCGACGCCCGGTCGTTGCGTCTTTCCACCGCTCGCCCGGCCCGATGAAACATTGTGAACCGAGACTGACGATAATCTAACTGCCCGGCACAATGGAGTCAATAGGCAGAAGAAGTCAGAAGACGCAGTGGCTAGCGGCTGGTGGTCAATGGCTGGGAGCACGCGGATCACTATGTCTTCCGCTCGCCGCGCCCCACGACTCACCAGCCACTGTTTTGAAGCGTGCAACCCTTGGCCTCCGCTTTCAATCTAAGAGGAAAGGGAGTAGGGTGTAAGGTGAAACGTCAGAAGCGTTCGAAGTGCCTGAATGCGCACAGCCCGCTGGCCGGCACTTGGGGTATAATTAAAGCTCGAATCCGATGGTGAGGAGTAAAGCCATGAAACTTTCGCGCGTGGCGGCCCTTGGAATTGCCGTAGTGCTCGTGGGATCCGTCCCGTCCGCCCGGGGCAACGGCCAAAAGAGCGACATTGACGCAATTGGGAACCGCCGGGTGGCGCATCGCGCCATGATTTCCCAGGAAAAGGAAATCGCCATTGGCAAGCAATACTCCCAGGAAGTCGAGCGCCAGGCCAAACTCATCACCGATCCTGTAATCAACGAGTATGTCAACCGAGTCGCGCAGAATGTGGCGCGCAATTCGGACTTGAAAATACCGCTCACCGTGAAGGTGATCGACGCGCCGGGCATCAACGCCTTCGCGCTTCCCGGCGGGTTCCTCTACGTCAACTCCGGGCTGCTCCAGACCGCCGATGAGGAAGCCCAAGTGGCAGGAGTGGTCGGCCACGAGATTGCGCACGTGGCGTGCCGGCATTGGGCCTCGCAGATGACCAAGGCGACCCTGCTCCAGTACGCGACGATTCCGCTGATTTTCACCCCGATGTCCTACCCGGTGTACATCGGTGTTGCTCAGGCGCTGAATTTCGGCGTGCCCATGGCCTTCCTGAAGTTCAGCCGGAATGACGAGGCGGAGGCGGATTATTTCGGATTGCAGTACATGGTGAAGGCCGGCTACGATCCCGCCGCCTACGAGGCGATTTTCTCCAAAGTCATCGAAGAGGAACGGCGAGTCCCTGGAAGTGTGCCCAAGATTTTTATGGATCATCCGCCCACTCCGGACCGCATGTTGCAAATCGACCAGGAAATGAAAGCCTTCCCCAAACGCGATCAGTATCTCGTGTCGACCTCCGAATTTGACGACGTAAAAGCGCGGTTGAGCCAAGTGATTAACAATCGCAAGAAGGAAAAGCAACAGGAAGGCCCGACCCTCAAGAAACGCGAGTCGACAGAGCAGACGGCGACTCAACCCGCTGACCAGAACAAGAAGGATTCCGGCGACGACACACCGCCCGTTCTCAAACGGCGCGACGGCAGCAACTGATCATTGGCGATTTGTGATGGGTGATTTCTGATTGACGGACTTGTCCGTCTCCAGGCTGGCGCGATCGCATCGTCCGGAAGAGGACTCTCCGTCTCAATCAGAAATCGAAAATCGGAAATGGTTTAGCTGCGGGTGGGAAAAGTGATGCCTAGCTTGCGGAGTTCATCGAAGTAGTACTTCTTGTAAAGGATATCCCACTCGGCGCCGCCCTCGGGAATGGTCCGCTTCTGGGAAGTGATGTGCTGGCGGACTGTGGTGTCGATCTTCTGCTCTTCCAACTGCAAATCAGAAAGAATCTTGACAATCTCCTGCCGGATGACGTTCGGCTCTTCGAAGATTTCCATTTCGTCGAGCTCTTCGATCGCGGACATGATCTGATGCGAAAGCTGAATGACTTTTTCCCTCGTCATCGGCATGGCAGTACCCGGAAACTCGAAACTCGCCGCGATGGCACGCGGCCGATTTCCGAGTTTCGATTTTCGAATTTCTTCTTTAAGAAAATCGGCAATCGTCAATCGACAATCGCAAATTACAAGACGATCTTGCGTTCCCTCACGAGCTGCCGTTTCACTTTTTTGAACATTTCTTCGTACGACGCGCCCACGCGCTTCATCTCCGCGTCGTGCTGTTCGAGGATCTTTCGCACATCCTCGTTCAAGCGGTCCTCCACACTCAGCTCTTCCAGCATCACCTGAGTGATGACTTCGGTTACATAATCCGGCTGGTCGTATTGCACCAACTTCGCTGCGCTGAGCCGTTTGAGCACCTGTCTGGCCATGTACGCCACATACTCACGCTGATAGTGCATAGTCTTAGGGCTGTGGAGCGTCCTTGACGCTCGATCAGCGTCAGTGTATATTCAAGAGTTTGAGGGTGTCAAGGATGGAAGGACAGTGACGAGTGGTCAGCGGTCACTGGCTAGCGGAAGGCTGTGGCTCGCCGAACGTGGCTAGCCAATCGACACTAGCTGGTCGCCACTGCCTTTGAGGGGCGGTTAGCTCAGTTGGTTAGAGCGTCTGCCTTACAAGCAGAAGGTCATCCGTTCGAGCCGGATACCGCCCACCATGGAAAAAGTGGCAAGTGGCAAGCAAGAAGAAGTAAGCAAGAGACGAGTTGCAATCGAAATCTTCGCTTGCCACTCATCACTTGCCGCTGGACACTGTGTTAATGAGGGGACGTAGTTCAGCTGGTTAGAACGCATGCCTGTCACGCATGAGGTCGCGGGTTCGAGTCCCGTCGTCCCCGCCAGCTAAGTCTTTAGAATAAGTAAATTAGAGCCATTAATCGGCCTACCGATCGGTAGCTCGTATCCGGTGAATGTACCAAAAGTGTTATCTCTATGGTATCTGTTCCAAAACTGTGTACTTTCGGGTACTCAGTTTCTAAACCTCGTGTCGGTCGTGGATTGCTTGCGACTCCATTTCCAGCCCGCGCCGGTTCGACGGTCGTTCAGGAATTTCCGATCAACACTCTCGTGATAAAAACCAATGCCCCACCCGGCGCTACCTGCCTTGCGGCCGATAACATTGGCGTGTCCATGTAGCGATGGCGAATCAAGGTAATCGTGGCGAGCTCCGCAAGAACCACAAAGAACGCGAGTGTCATCGCGGCGCGGAAGCTCGGAACCAGGAATGGCAGCGTATGTCCAATGCCGCCTAATGCGGTCATGCCGCCACAAATCAGTCCCCGATGCCAGGGTTGGCCGCGACCGGTCAAGCTTCCATCATCCGAGAGCGCCTCTGCAAGCCCATACTGATGCCAGCGGCAACGGAAGCGGCCGAGCCGACAAGAAAAGTGTCCCAAGTATTCTTCGTGGCAAATGCCGCCGCGAACACCGGAGCCAGGGTCGAGACGGATCCATCCATCAAACCCTCAACCGGTTTGGACGATGTGCAGAACAAACAAGTGTCGGCGAGCCCGATCTTCATCCTCCTTGACCTCGGGCCGCAGGTTTTCTTGGATCAGCTCTTGGACCCGATCTTCATATGTGCGTTCCTCCTGTGCGAGGTCATCGAGCAGTAGCCGGACGCTTGCGTCCTGTGCGCGTCGAGCCGCCCGCTCGTAGAATCTCCGTGTTTCATCCTCCATGTCGCTGGCCTGTTTTCGAACCGTGTCGAGCCTCAACCGGCACGTCCTTCAACAATTAGCCCGCAAGCAAAGACGAAGAGTCCCAAATGTTCAAAGCCCGCCGTGATCGATTGCCAGCAGGGAGATACGCCTCCGCGGCCGCGACATACTGTGGGCGGGAGAACCGGAGTGTCACGTTTATCGGCACGCCCGCCAAGGTCGCCTCCTCGATGCCGAGGAGGCCCTCCTTCGTATGCGGAATTTTGATGAAGAGATTGGGCCGTCCCGCTCGGACGTGGGGAGCCTTGGCGGCGGTGAGGGTGCCAAACGTGTCGTGTGTCAGCAGGGGCGAGACCTCCAAGGAATATCTACGCCGTTCGTCAGGTCGTGGACCGGCAGAAACAGATCGGCGGCCTGCCAGAGGTCCTCTAGCACCAGCTCGAAGAACAGCGCCTCGCCCGACTTGTCTTCCTTCAATTCCTGGCAAATCGCGTCGTCGCCGTCGTTACTTTTCTTGATGGCGTGATCGGAGATCGTGTGGTTCGAGGTGAACCCCGTGACCGAAAGTTCCTGGATGTAGCGGCGGAGCGTGCCACTGGTCAGCAGGCCCCGGGTGATGTTGTCGAGCCAGAGGCTCTGGCCCATTTCGTGGAGTTTTTGGGTCGCTTCTCTCCTAAACAGAACGGTGCGGCGTTGGTGTGGCTGGCCTGGCCGACTGCGATCAGTGCGGGTAGAAACATGATCGCAGCGGGCTCATCCTCCGGATGCCGCCTTGGGCCTGGGGTTGTGCCAACAGCCGTAAGGAGCGATGATCGCATCAGCCTCTTTCGGCCCCCAGCCGCCGCGCTTGTAAGGACCAGCCCGGTGGTGGTTCTTGAGAACTAGATCGACCACCGCCCAGGCAGCCTCAATCGCGTTTTGACGGGTGAAGAGTGCTCCATCGCCGGTCATCGCGTCGCCCAAAAGCCGCTCGTAGGGCAATTCCTCTTTCGGCCGTTCTTCGAGCAGGTAGAGCTCCCGCTGGTCCCCGACGAACTCCTTCCCTGCGAGCTTGACGCGAGCGGCGATGGCGACGGCCTCGCTGGGGGAGAGGCGGAAGCGCAGGTAGTTGGCCCGGCCGGTCGTCGGCGCTGAGTCGGCGAAAAGCCTCTGCGGCGGGGGCTTCAGCTCCACGAGGACCTCGGTCGCGGTTTCAGCTAAGAATTTGCCGGAGCGCAGGTACCACGGCACCCCCTGCCAGCGCCACGAATCGATGAAAAGCCGCAGGGCGCAGAAAGTCTCAACGTCGGAATTCTTCGCCACGTGTGGCTCCTTACGGTAGCCAGCGTACTGGCCGCGCACCAAGTCGTCGGGTTTCAGAGGGCGCATGGCTTGAAAGACCTTGACTTTCTCGCTATGCAAGGCTCCAAAGTCCCTGCCGGCAGGCGGCTCCATGGCGAGTAGCGCCACGACTTGGAGGAGGTGGTTCTGAATCACGTCGCGTAGACAGCCGGCGGTTTCGTAAAACGCACCGCGGTCCTCCACGCCGAAATCCTCGGACAGGGTTACCTGGACGCTGGCCACGTAGTTGCGGTTCCAGATCGGCTCCAGAAACGAATTGGCAAAGCGGAAATAGAGGATATTCATGATCGCTTCCTTCCCGAGGAAGTGATCAATTCGGAAGATCGAGTCTTCTGGAAACACCGTGTGCGCGACGCGGTTAAGCTCCCGCGCGGAAGCCAAGTCCCGACCGAATGGCTTCTCGACAATGACGCGCGCATGCTCGGCCAAGTTCGCCGCCCCAAGCCCTTGGATCACTGTCTCGAAGAGCGAGGGTGGGATAGCCAGGTAATGCGCTGGTTGCCGAGCGCCACCCAGCTCCTTTTTGATCGCCGTGAATGTGCCCGGGTCGTGATAATCCCCACTCACATACTTGAACAGGGACAGAAGATGGCGGAAGGCCCGCTGGTTATCAATCCTGCCCGATCGCTTGATGCTGTCGGTAACGCGTTTGTGCATTTGCGCCAGACTCCACTTCGGGAAGGCGACGCCGATTACCGGGACCTTGAGGTCACCTCGTTTCACCATTGCATAGAGTGCCGGGAAGATCATCTTGTGGGCGAGATCGCCCGTCACGCCGAACAGCACCAGCGCGTCTGAACGGGAAGCGGCTATCAGGCAACTACCTCCTTGGTGGCGGCCTTTTCCCTATGGCCGCCGAACTGGTAACGAAGGGCAGACAACATCTTGTCGGCTAAGTCGCGGGCGCGCTCAGGTCGATGCATGGAGGACGGGAAATCGATAGGTCATACTGGAGGCGCGTGGAAATCCTCGGGATGCGAGTGCAGCGGCAGAAGGCATTTTACTTGGTTTTCTGCTCGCCAGCAGTCTCCTCCTGCTGCTCTTCAGCCTTTTGCCAACTGGAATTAGGGTCGTATTCCTTCATCGCTTTGGCGAGAACATCCGTCTTCTTGCCGAGATCCTTCTGATACACTACTCCATCCTCGTTAACGACAAACGTCATCACGCCGGACGACCTGTATTCCGCCGGATAGGCCACGAAAGCGAAGCCCTCGGTCATTTTGCCGTTTACGATGTAACTCTTCGCGCCGCCTGTGCCATTTTTCCCCTGACGCGTTAGGATCTGGTAGTAGTAACCGCGGTAAGGAGTCGGAGCGCCGTCTGGGCTTTTGCCCTTAGCAAAGGCCGATGCCACCAGCGGCCCGATGGGGCTCTGGGGCTCGCCCTCAGCAGCTTTCCAATAAAGGCCATTGTGCTGCCCTTCATCACTGAAGATTTCCTTGGCGTACTCGCTGTGCTGCGCGGAGTAGTATTCCTTTTCCGCCGCCACGAGCTCCTGGCAAACGCGAATGGTGGATATTTCATTCCGGCCAATTCGCCTGTACAAGATTTCTTTCTTGCCCGCCTCCGTGTCGAAATACCACGCATTACCTTTGTTCACCAGCGGTATGGGCGTGGGCCAATTCTCCGCGCCGATATACAAAATAGTGGTTCCGTCCGGTTCTTTCACCAGACGGTGCATTTGCTGATATCTCTGTACGAAATTAGCGCGGCTCGCGGCGTCTTCAGTTTCGTCTCCCGACGAGACGATTTGCTTCCCGTCGGGCCCGAGGATATCGAGCATCGCCTTTTCGTCGTTATTCTGCGCTGCCGTGACCAGTGCGTCGGTCGCGTCTTCTGGCGATGCAAACGTTTTCTGGCCCGGTTGCTGCGCCAAGGAACGGGTGGGAAAGCACGCCGTAAAAAGGATAGCGACCGCAGCTAATTGAGCGAGATTGGCCCAATAAAATTTGTCGAAGTTCAGCTTCATCCGCCGCATATGGATTCTCTCCATTTCCGAATTTTACAAGCCACTTGTGTTGCGTAACGCCTAACATCTGACAATTCGCCAAAGGCTCTGTCGCCGTGGTTGTAGGGGTACGGTCTCCTCGGGGTCTCGGTCACCGCGGCGACCGAGAGCTCGCGGTACCCTCATCATTTTTGTCGCGCGACTGAACCAACAGGGTACGGCGAGCCGCACCCCTACAAAGAAACTTTGGCTAGTGACGCCCGCCACCGCCGCCACGCGCTCCTCCGCCACCGCGCGATGCTCCACCACCACCGCCACGCGCTGCTCCGCCGCTGACGCTGGCGCTTCCGCGTGACGAATAGCTCTTAGTCTGTCCGCCCTTCTCGATGCCGCTGAAGGCGCCCGAGCGGGTGCCACTCTGGCCGCGGGGTGCAGCGTATCCTCGCGCCGCCTGCTTGTTTCCATTGAAAGGACTGGCCGTTGGGCCGGGACGGTTGAAAGCTCCGCCACCCGCACCCCGGTTGAAGCCGCTCCGGTTGGAAACTCCGCCGCCTGCTCCTCCGCCTCGGTTGATGTTGCCGCGGTTGGAAGCTGCGCCGCGCGCGCCCCCACCTCGGTTGAAGGCGCTCCGGTTATAAAACGTGTTGCTTCGCGAGTAGTACCTGCCCCCGCCAAAGGTTGCGTAACGTCCACGCCAATTGAATCCCCAATGATTCCAGCCCCACCCAAATCCTCCGAAGTAGCCGATTCCGAAGCCCATTCCGAACGAGAGATACGGGCCGCCATACCAAATTCCGGGATACGGGTACCATCCCGGCCACGCCATGACGGGGTCTCCATAAACCAACCACGGATCATACGCGGGGACGTAAACGACCTCGGGGTTAGCAGGCTGAACGACGATCGTCGAGCCTTGCGTCGACACGGTTTGCTGCGGCGTAGTTTTAAGCTCGCCGGCCCCTTGCGCCCGCTGGCGCATCACTTGTATGGCATCCATCACATCCTGTTGCTGGTTGTAGTAGGCGTCGCCCAGAGATGATGTCCAGGAGAGATTCTTGTCCATATTTCCCAGGACGGAGGGAAATGCCGTGAGCGCCTTGACGCTCGGATCCCAGGGTTGTTGGTCCACCGCCTGACCCAAAGCGTCGCCCTTCAAATCAGGATGGTCTTGCACCCACCGGTCGGCCTCGACGACTTGCTCAGGATACGTGGAGGCCGCCAGGATCTGCGCCACCAGCGAATCCGGATACAGCGCAATCGGCGCTACCAACTGCTGCATCTGTTCGGGAGTCCCTTGCTGGTAGGGTGGCGCCGTCGCGGCCTGCGGCGCGTCTTGCGGCGGCGCTTGCGCGTCTTGATAGGCTGAGACGTTCTGCGGCCAAATCGCGAACAACAGAGCCAACCCCAACAGGGAAATTAAAGTCTGCGCGCCCCATCGAGGCCTTGAGAACCCAGCAGCACGTCCGATAATGTTCATGTTCTTGAACCTCCTCTGCATCTTCATCGCTTGCGGCCTCCGATAAATAGTACCATCATTGTCGAAACACGGGGTGCGGTTCAGAGCGATTTGAAGAAGTGAGCCACCTTATGCCCTGCCTCTTCCGAGTAATACACGGTAACGCGAGCCGACTTTTTCGCAGCGTCCTCTGTGTCTCTCCCCGCCTCTTCAGCGGCGTGTACGCTCAGCCGGTACGTCTCTTCGGTTCCGTCGGCGGTTTTGATAGTCAGCGTCCTGGCGTCACGGTCGAATCCGGTCACCGCGCCCTCGCTCGCCTTGAGGCCGTCGTTGCCGACATGATCGATTTCCTCAGCAGTCTCGTCGGCGCCCTTCCTGGTAGCGTGCACGACCACGGAGGAGCCTTCACGAAGATCACCTGCGGCGGCATCAGCGCCTCTGCGGGTTGCCTGCGCTCCGTGCACGACGGTGCGACTGACCAGATGAAATGTGTGCTCGCTTCCGTCCACAGCCTTGACCAGCACGGTTTTGGCCGCCCTGTCCACTCTCTCAACTCTGCCTTCGACCGCGGCGACTGGTTCTACTGCTTGCAGAGCGCTATCAAAAGCGAACAGAAAACCGAGAGCAAGACATGCCGTCAAGGAATACCGGGTAGTGGTTCGTCTCTCCATATTAGAATTTCTCCTTCGTCAGGATTGCAGCGCCGCGGCGCAACGGAAAGGCAACGCGAGAAGAATGCCGGAGCGCCGCGGCCCTCAGAGCATTGAAGGCCTGGTCTGCACCGTTGGATACCCCAAGTCTTCCCTCAATCAACCTTTGCTCGCCGCACGGCTGTGGGACTTCTCCGATTCCGGTACCCAATAAGTCGACCGGCCACAGTGGTCATAAAGTCTTTTCTCAAACTCGCGAGTGATGGGCATAGACTCGATATAATCCGGACCGCTCTTGATGGATTCCCGGGAGAGGTCGACATAGACTTTGGAGTCCGGCCAACTCACATTGTCGATCCACTGAGGCGGTACCAGCACCTTTTTGCCAGGCCACCAGTTTCGCGTATTCACCTCCAGGTATCGAATCGCCCAGGTCTCATCATCGACGATGAAGTCCTCCACGTGACCGATCTCACCATCCGTCGCCTCGATGTGATAGCCCGTCACCTCGTCGGTGCTGCGCAGATGTGAATCGGCCGACTCTTTTGCCGCCCTGGCTTCCCCCGCTTCCGCTTCCGTCACCGCTTCCCTTTGGACTGTCAAGCCTGCCGGGTAGGACGCAAGGCCCCATAGCTTGGGCCCACCCCAATAATAGGGGTAACCGTAATACCCCAAGTAAACGGCCTCGTGTTGCCGTGAAACGGGCTTGTGCGTATCGATGGGAGGGCTGTTCTCGATCTGCTTTTGCGTGAGCGCCACATCGAGCCGCTTGGATTCCCATTCCGCTTGGCGGAGGGCAATGGGCGAGACCAGCACCAGCCGGCCGCCCAGCCAATCCCCGGCATTGACCACGAGGTAGCGGATGGCCCAGCTCTCATCGTCGAAATAGAACTGATCCAATGTTCCAATCTCCCCATCCGTGGCTCGGATCGCAAAACCCTTCAGATGGTTGACATTTCTTAACATCGGTTTATCGTCTTTGGCATTTTGAAACTTAATGCAACATTATCTAGCGGCGACCGCGGCGCGTTCCGAGCGTGCGGCTGCGTGCACAGTAACTTCCGCAGGGCGAGTCGTCTGCATTATGTCCTTTGCCTTGGCCACCTCGGCCGCCGTGCCGTGAGCCAGGACGAGGAATTTGTCTGACTTGAGCGCCAACTCGTATTTCACGACGCTGTCCTTAGGAATGCCAATGCTGTACAGTCCCGCGCCGAGCGCGCTCAATCCGCCTACTACCACGGCACCCTCGAGAGCACCGACGATCCACGCGACAAGAGGGCCGGCTACCAAGACCGGGCCGATGCCTGGAATGGCGAAGAATGCGGCTCCGAACAACATCCCCCACAGCCCACCCCAGAAAGCACCGAGCTTCCCCCAGTACTTCATGCGGTCGCCAGTATTGTAGTACCCGACCACGTGCTCGTCAGTGTGGTAGTCCTTGCCGACGATGGACAGTTTCTTCATATCAATCCCAGACCTCTGAAGTTCCTTTACAGCTTCCTCTGCTTGGGAGTGACTATCGTAAATGGCTACAACCGAGTTCACTTCAGACATGACTTGCGCTCCTTTTTTCCCAGATGAATCTTGTCGCTTCTCTGTGGGCTTCCCATACTTAGAACCTGTGTAGCCGCAGATGCACACTCCAGAGAATCACAACGCTTGAAGAAGATAACTGGTCAGACTTGAGATGTCTGGTCAAAATTGAACACGCGGGTGTTCACAAACGCACACTTAGTCAAACGGCTTTTGATTCATGCTTCGGGATGGCAGGAAAAACAAGAAAAGACGCAAGAGGTGGGGCGGCGTCCCTCGCCACATTAAGAACGCCTTGGAAATGCACAGCATACAGAGGGGCTGCGTAACATTTTACATGGATGAGAGTCAGACTCCTGCGGAGTTCGACAGGTAAGCAGACCCTTTCTGGGCGTTCTGCATCACGAATACGAATGGAGAACTTAGCACTATGAAAACATGGAGAAAATGCAGAAGGACGAGATTTCTTGCAGATCACAGGCCTCTTAAGCCTAGTCCTGCACGACCCAGTCTCGATCTCAAACCGACCCTAATTTCGACCGGCCCCGTAGTCTCCCCCACAAGCTGGGATGAGCAAATTCGACCAAACATGTGAGCCGTACGGGCCTGACGCGCAATTTACTCCACGGTATAAGCAGTGTGGGTCAAGACGCCAGCCAGTATCCGGTGCGGGAAAGGCTGACGCCTTCCGGGCTTTGCGGACAAAAGGAAGCGTGAAATGAAAAGATTGGCTCTGGCGTGGCTCCTTCTGAGCTTCTGCGCGACGTCCACAGTCGCTGGACCAATTCCCCAATGCAACGGCCAAGCTTCGGGCGAAAGCAAGTGCAGCACTGGATTCAAAGAGTGCAGAGAAAGTCTTAACGACTTCAAAGAAGCTGCACAGTTCATGCAAATGAAAGTCACCGTCCTCGCGGATTTGAACCGGCTGGAAAAGTCGGGGCCCACAAAACCGAAGATCCCCACTGTTCGCGATGCCGATGTAAATCGCCAGAAAACTGGAACCGGCGCCGCTTACGGCGCCACCATGAGACCGATTAGAAAATCGCCTGGACAAGCCACGAGTGCGGCCCAGCCTATAGTGTTGGAGTCTGCTAACGGGACTCCAGGGGATAAGCGCATGCCGTAAAGGCGGGCAGAGTGCGCTCTGTTATTTCGACAGGATGGGGCTCGGCGATGGCGATACGGTCTTAGGGAGTTGCATCATGATCACGGCGCGTCTTTCCATACTTCGCTCAGAGCGGCGGCTTGGCAGCTCGACAGGCCTCGCTACGGCCCTAACCATCAGGAAACTCCATGAAACCCGCGCCGCGAATCCGCCTGGTTCTCGGCCGTGCGGAACGTGGCGGAGAGGTGATAAATGACCACGTATCGACTTACGGAGACGTGCAGTTCCTCAAAGGGCCCGGGACCTCATACGATCTCAGCCTGTCCGCGACCGCCGCCCTGGAAAAAAATCCTGCTCGGAGCAGGGCTCACGATCTTGCTTCCTGTCACGATTGTGTTTGGTCTTTTCATTCATTTCTACCTTCAGTTCTCGCGAATCATTGATGCCCGCTTGGATGGAAACGTTTTCGACAATCCTGCTGTCGTCCTGGCTGCCCCAAGCGAGTTGCAAGTTGGACAGCCTTTGACTGCCGGCGAGGTCATGGTTCATCTCCGGAAGGCCAGCTACACCGAGAGCCAGGAGGCATCAGGTGTCGGGAGCTATACAGTGACGGACAACGGGCTGGAAATCCAGCCGGGCCCCGGGTCTTTCTTCCGAAATGGTCAAATGTCCGAAGCTCCGGCGAGATTGGAATTCAAAAGCGATCGCCTCGTGTCGATTACGGCTCTTGGCGACATGACGGCCTTGAGGAAATACTGGCTTGAGCCCGAGCCCATCACAACCCTCTTTGGCGCAAGCCGCACGAAGCGTCGTCTGATTCGTTACCAAGACCTCCCCAAGGCGCTGGTGAATGCCATTCTCGCTACCGAAGACCATCGGTTTTACTCGCACCACGGCGTGGATTCTCTCCGGATAGTTGCCGCCGCCATTGCGGATTTCCGCTCGGACAAGCGGCTGCAGGGTGGCAGTACGCTGACCATGCAGCTGGCACGAAACCTCTTTTTGACGCCTCGTCGCACCCTCCGCCGGAAATTAGCGGAAGTCTTTCTCGCCATGATACTCGAGCACCGATTGACTAAGGAACAGATTCTTGTGCTTTACGCGAACCAGGTCTATCTCGGTCAACATGATAGTTTTTCCATCTATGGCTTCGGCGAGGCTGCTGCGGTCTATTTCAACAAAGACCTCAGCGCCCTCACGCTCCCCGAGGCCGCTTTCCTGACCGGGTTGGTTCGCGGTCCTAATCTCTACTTGCCCTACGAACATCCGGAGCGAGCGGCGGAGCGGCGAAATTTTGTGCTGGGGCGCATGCAGAAGGCAGGCTTCATCAGCGCCGGTGAGGTCAAACAGGCCTCGTCGGGTCCCCTCGGATTGACTGAGCAGCCCATCGAAGCCCGCCAGCAGGCCTATTTTGTGGATATGGTGAAGGCGCAACTGCTCACACAATTTTCCGAGACCGATTTGCTTTCAAAAGGCTATCGCGTTTACACCACTCTTGATCTTGATCTCCAGCAATCGGCCTCGGAGGGCGCGCGCGCCGGCCTGATCGAACTGGACCGGCAAGTAAAGAAGGAGAGGGATCGCAAGAAGAAGTCTCTGTCGGACTCGGGCCAGCCGCAGATCGCTCTGGTGGCTCTGGACCCGCAGACAGGCGACGTCAAGGCGCTCATAGGCGGCCGCGGCTATGGAGCGAGTCAGTTGAATCACGCTTTGGCACGGCGCCAGCCCGGTTCGTCGTTCAAGCCGTTCGTGTACGCGGCGGCGCTGAACTCGGGCGTGGACGGCTCACTACCTCTCATCACGCCCGCCACAGTGCTGCCGGACGAACCCACCACGTTTGAATTCGGCAATAAACCGTACGCGCCGGAAAACTATCAGCAGGCATACCGCGGCTCGGTAACCGTCCGTGAGGCCTTGACCTACTCCCTCAACGTGCCCGCCGTGCACCTGGCCGAGATGGTCGGTTACAGCAAGGTGCGCGACCTTGCCGTGACGGCTGGTTTTAACAATCAATTGAAGCCGACGCCCGCCATCGCGCTGGGCGCTTATGTCGCGACACCACTCGAGGTCGCGGGGGCCTACACGATTTTCGCTGACCGCGGCGAGTACGTCACACCCAGGTGCATTGTGGCCGTCGCCGATCCCGAGGGCCGCACCGTTTGGGACAATCACGTCAGCACCCACCGAGTGCTCGATTCGCGCGTCAGTTATTTAATGGTGAGTCTGCTCGAAAGCGTGATCAACAGCGGCACTGGGGCGGGAGTGAGGGCCCGCGGCTTCAACCTTCCGGCCGCAGGCAAGACCGGCACTTCACATGATGGCTGGTTTGCCGGATTCACCTCGAACCTCCTCGCCGTGGTGTGGGTTGGTTACGACGACGACCGCGACCTGAATATCACCGGCGCACGTTCGGCTCTGCCCCTCTGGACCGAATTCATGAAGCGGACGACCGGCTTACCCGTCTACAAAAACCCCCAGTGGTTTGCTCAGCCCGATGGAATCGAGACGGCCGCGATTGACAATCTCACAAATCTTGTGGCGCTCGCCGATCCGGCCTTAACTCACAGCGAGGTGTTCATTGCCGGTACGGAGCCACTGCCGCCAGTTCAGGAAGAACCGACAGGCATAGCTATGGTGGCGCACCCGCCCGAGACTGCGCTCGGGGGAAAGGGATCACCTCTGCCGGCGGACGAAATTGTGCTGATTACCGACACGCAGGGACATAGAGTTTACGTCAATATGGGAGCCCTGCTCGCCACTGGCGCGAGCTACGGTGCTCGCCCGCTGGGCCCCGCCCAACCCTCGGCGCCTTGATCCGAGTATCAAGTGCGCGCAGCCGGTGCAGTGCGTGGCGAGGTTAGCCTTCCCGAAAGGGGTGCTTCGGGTGACTGACCCCCGCGCCGTCCCCAATCACCTCTGAAAGCCCGATGACTGCTCTCGCTCATTGCTTCACCACCGCATCATGGGTCCTCCCGTATGGCAGGCTGGCCGCTCTCACTTTGCGAAACGAGGCCGAATCGTGATCGCGTGCTCCCGCCTCGCGGGATCACGGGTTCACCTCGCCAAGCTTCGTTCGGCTGATCGCGCCGCCCCGCGGTGAATTATAACTATCCGTTGAATGGGCATTGTCAGGGTGAGCTCATTTCAGGTGACAAGATCAAGCAGCCTTCTTCTGGCACTCCATTGAGCGTGCTCGTTGCCATGTATGCGGTCCGAGCATTCGGTCCCGATAGAGAGTGCCGTCGCATCGTTCAAATAATAAACTCTCCAACTCGGCCTCGTCCAATCTCCAGGTCGTTCTACCAGACGCCGAGTCACGGAGTCAAAAACGCTGTCACGCCTGGCGCCCTGCACCGGCAAGCCGTACCCCTATTCGGAACAAAAGTGGCGATTGATGACTGGCCTCGGTGTGCTGTTTTGACCGAGGCGGTGAGCAATATTGGACATACGCCCGCCTTTGCCTGGAGGTATAAGACTTACCGCTTCATCGTCGGCAAAAAAAGTGGTGCCGACGCAGGGGGGGAACGCAAGATCCAGGTTCTTCAGTACTAGTGCCGTTCCAACTTAATGAGGCTATGCACTATGCTTCTGTCTTTCACCGCGTTGGCCCGCCATCGGGCTTACGCGGATTAGTCCCAAGAAGTTGGAACGGCACTAGATTCTATCGATCAACACAAGAGATAAAGAGAGGAGTTCTCATGCGAATGAATTTCAAGCCATATGCCTGGGTTCTGGCGGTAGCGGTGAGTGTGGGCATCATCGGAGGCACGGCACGCTCTGTGGCGTCTCCGGCAATGAATGGCCAAGGTCAGGACCAGGATTATTCGAAAAACAAGAGGTACCAGCAAGGGTTGCGCGAAGGCAAGGATGACGCGGCGCATAAGCGCGACCATTACAAAAAGAGGCATTTCAAGAAAGACGAAGACCAGAAAGCTTACGAGGCTGGCTACCAGCAGGGCCACGGCGGCGATCACCACGATGAACAACACTAGAAATAGCAGACCGGGCTTCCGGCACTCGAGCACGCAGACGTGTACTTGAAGGCGTAGTCGCGGGCGGCGCCGACATGGTTTTTTCATGTCGGCGCCCTTTATTGATGCCAGCGCTGTTGAAGCTGATCAAAGGGCTCGCAAAAAGCTCTCAAATTCATACGTGCGTTCGTAGGGCCACCAGACTGGCCATCACGCCGGCGGCGCTGTATTCTCTCGTCCCGCGTTACGGGACC
>Ga0208192_1000886_pt1 | contig 20187 bp, 18 predicted proteins | sample June2015DPH_13_1_2_FD_184711 | JGI IMG/M metagenome (GOLD analysis project Ga0208192, IMG submission 184711) | Peatland microbial communities from SPRUCE experiment site at the Marcell Experimental Forest, Minnesota, USA - June2015DPH_13_150... | ecosystem: Environmental > Terrestrial > Soil >... | reverse complement strand
GGAGAATTATAGACAATCGTCTTACAGGGGATCTCTTTACCCCCGCAGCGCGGACGGCAAAGAGAATGAAGGGAAGCAAGAACCGAGTTCATGTCTTGGGAAAGAGACCCAAAAAGACAGCTCGTCGTAAATAGAGACTTCTTCCTGAAGTCCTCAAGGCGAGTATCCATATCGCTATACCAGATTTCAAACGATAATCCGCAAAAAGATAATTTTCACAAGGCTTTTTATTGATTGACTTATTCAACGCTTGGTGATATTTGTTTCACGAAAAATAACCCACTTGGGGATCAGTTAACCTTACAACCTAACCTCTAACTTTTTGGAGAGAGTTATGGGGGGAAGATTCCAGAAGGTGCCAATACTTGTCCTCTAAGGGGATTCTCCCTTTAGAGGAGCCTTCCTTCGTTTCAATCCATATCAACGGCGCTGCTCGAGGCAACTTTCTTGTAGAAGAAAAATTATAAGGGCTGCTAATGTCTGCCTTTCAAGAAGTAAGGGGAGGTGGAGGGGTGAGCAAAACAAAGGTAGGTAGAGGGTTTAATCCAAATAAATATGGCATGACTTTTTGCCCAGGTTGTAGTGGGTCTGGCAGGTTTTGTAATGATGCTCAAGGGGTCAATGTTTGCAAGGTTTGCGGAGGCTTCGGATTCATAAAGAAGGAAGATAAGAACAGCTTCCAATATGACAGGGTGATAGCCCCGTTGCTCAAGTGATCTGCTATGGTAAATGGCCTAAATCCTGAGAAAACCAAACTTTCCGTGAGAAGGGGATAACGGTATGGTAAGTTACGAACTTTACTGTCGTGATCCAATAAAAGGTTATCAGTTAATTGGAGTGCTACCAGAAAGGAGACGAAACCCTAAGAGAATAACCAAGGAATCGGTTATAAATTGGGTGGAAGACTATTTTGGTAAAAACTTAAATATGAATGATATGTTCTTTATTCAAGTATTGGTAGATAGGAATACGGGCAGAATTTTTCGCCCTAATCCAGTTTTCATAACCAAGAAGGAAATCTAAAAGTAAATCTCTATTTAATTAGAGGAGTAAAAAGGCAGGGTCATTGAGCTCTGCCTTTTTTGTTTATTTCCTTCGCTAATCATTAACTCCCAGGTCACCCTGCTATTGTAGATAAGTAGGTGAAATGTGGATTTTCTTTTACAATATCCGGCTATTCCTAGGCTATTCTGGCTCCCTCTATAATCCAACCGAGAACCTACTTACAAGCAACAGGCCATAGCCTTTCATTCAGTCCGCAGCCTTGAGAACCTCAATCTGGGCTTCTTCGGCAGCGGCGATTTCAGCGCCTCTCTTTTCATTCACCCGCACCAGAATGTAGATACCGGTGATGAAGAATACGGAGATAGAGAGGATGCTGGCACGCGGGTTGTGGGTCAGCGTGCCGACGATGCCATAAAGGAATGGACCAAGGATTCCTGCAAATTTTTCGCTCAAGCCGTACAGTCCAAAGAACTCCCCCGATTTGGCCCGTGGGGTCATCGAGGCGTAAATCGATCGGCTGAGCGCTTGGGTACCGCCCTGCACTGTCCCCACCAACCAGCCGATCATGAAGAACTCTGCCTGACTCTTGAGGAAAAAGCCCCAGACCGGGATGATGATGTAAATGACCAAACCGAGGATGACTGCTCGTTTGGTGTCCAGCTTTTGCACCAGACCAGAAAACAAGCGGCGTCCCAACAGCAAAGAGAAAAACACGCCAAGCACTTGGTCTCCCAGGATCATGCCGAAGGTAAGAGAGAGACTCATCCCTCGGTTCAGGTTGGCGTACAGTCCCATCAGTGGAAAGGTGACCCCGGTCCAGATGAGCATGGAGACAAAAACGCTGCGCCAGCGGTTGCTCGGGATGGGGATACGACCGTAGATGAGCGCATAGGGAAAAGCCACAAACTGTGTTATCAGCAACGTGCTGATCAGCACTGCCGTATTCAGCCCCAACGCCGCGCCATATGATGTTGCCAGGAGGATGATCGCTCCGATGCCTTCCATGTAAAACCAGAAAGCGATGAGCATCTTGAACATTTCACGGTAGCGGGCCGCATCCCGCACAGTATTGGCAAGCCGGGTGAGCGAATCGAGGATACCACTGCCCCGGCTTCCGTGCGCCAGCGGCGTGGCGGGTGGCTCGTTGACATTGAGGATGAGCGGAATTGTGAAGACGATCCACCATACCCCTACGGAGAGAAAAGCGATGCGCACCGCCAGAGTGCTGTCGATGCCTATTTTGTCCGAAAACAGGTAGAAGACAGTGTTCAGGGCTAGCAGCAGTCCGCCGCCCACATACCCCATGGCATAGCCCAGGCTGGAAACTCGGTTCATATCTTTCTGGGACGCTACATGTGGCAGCAGACTGCTGGAAAAGCCCAGAGCAATGTTCATGCCGACCTGGGATACGAAATACAGGACTAATGCCAACTGCCACATGCCGGTCACCAGGATGAACATCAGCGAGGAGACCAGGCTTGCCGCAATGGTTGTAATGATCAACAGGCGCTTGCGCATCCCGGTGATATCGGCATATGCGCCCACAATCGGTGCGAGAACTGCTGACACCAACAAGGCGAATGATATCATCAGGGCAAATACGTTGGAAGCAGTATCTCTGGCGACTGCTTTCGCTGCTTCGTCACTAACGGAGGCGCCAATCGTCATGAAAGATGTGGTAGCGATGGCGATGAAATAAGGAGGAAAGAAGGTTGAAGCGGTAGTGGTGATGTAGGCGTGGTTCGCCCAATCATACCATGCCCAGGAAATGACACGGCGGTCATAAGATTTTTGCAACTGGACATCGGATAAAGCAGTGTATGATTTCATTGTTTGCCCCTGTTTACTACAATCTGGTGAGCAGCTTGCACAGGGCTTGATGTTGATCTAGCATGCAACAGTTGGGTGATTATACCCCAGTCGTCTCGAATATCACAACATAATCCATAGCTGACGCTTATAGAGAACAGTGAGTGGATCCGATCAAATAATGATTCCGCTCACCATCACCTTTATACTCCCTTTCAATCGGTAATCTTCAACTCTGAGCCCCGACTAATCTTCACTCTTTGTAGGTGAAGTCGCCAATTTTTACCATCAACCTGCTTCAAAAGATTTGAAAAAGGGAAATCGTTTAGTACTTCCTGAAAGAGTGATTCCTGAAAATTACTCCTCTATACAAGCTATCAAAGGGTAATCCTTAAAAAGATAATTTTCACAACCATATTTGGGGGATTGACAAACATTGTATGCATGGTATCTTCAGAATAAACACTTTTCACAAAAAGCACAACGCCCCTTCACCGTGGGCCTCTGGGATGGCTCAAGTGAAGGTTTTCGATCTAACTGAAACAAAGGAGGAGACATCATGGCGGAATCTATTCTAAACGGGAAAAGGATCTTGGCTGTGGACGACGAACCGGATGTCTTGAGTCTTTTGGCGGAGGAGATTCAATGGGCAGCTCCTGGTTGTCAGTTTGAGAGGGCGGCGACGTATGAGGAGGGGGCGCAAAAACTAAAATCCCAGAATTATGATGTCGTCATCCTGGACATCATGGGAGTTTGCGGATTCGATCTTTTAGACTTGGCCTTGAAGAGAAATCTTCGTGTAGCCATGCTCACTGCCCATTCTCTCAATCCAGAGTCTCTAAAGCGTTCTATTGAAATGAAGGCTCGAGCTTACATTCCCAAAGATAAGCTTGGTGAGGTTGTCCCGTTTCTCGAAGATATCCTCCAAGAAACGGAATATATGGCGGGTTGGAATCGCCAGGTGAACAAATTAGAAGGGTTTTTCAATTCTCAATGGGGAGAACACTGGAAGAAGTCCGAAGAGAAATTCTGGAAAGAGTTCGACGACAAAAGAGCTCATATAATTAAATTGTGATTGCCACTGACTTTATCAGCGGATGAAATGACCAATGACCGGATTAAACCTAATATTGGAGAAGTTAGAAGAGATCACCTCTTTCTGGAACATATATTAAAGTATAAGCATTTGCTCAATTTAATAGACAGAAGAAAAAAGTCAAGAAAAATTTAATTGATTTCATGGCTTCCATTTATTAATTTTCAACTGAAATGAAAGAACATACTCTATTGAGGAGTTGTTGGAGGCGTAATAACACTAACAACAGCTTCAACACGGACTGGCTTTTCCGCTACGCTCCAAAGCCAGCACGTTAAGCTTTACGTTATACTTGATTTCAATCGGAAATCTTCAGATCATATAGAAAGCCGATCTTCACTCTTTGTAGGTGTTATTCACACCCTCTTTTTCGAGGACTCCTTCCTGTAAGTGTGATTCTGAAAATCCCCCCATCTATGCATGACTTCAAAGGGCAATCCTTAAAAAGATAATTTTCACAATCTCGTTTTTCTATTGACAAAATGGTCACTTTTTGTATAGTTGATTCAACAATCCGAACAAGACCTTCTCTTTCCAAGGGGGTGGTGGATGGAGAAGGACCTTTAAAATTTCTCTTTGATATAGAATTGTCCTCCAGAAAATTTGTTCTCGCTATAATTTCAAATTAATGTCTAACCTGAAAGTTTTTTAAAGGCGTCCCGATAAAAGGAAGAATAAAACGAGATAAAGGTTTGAACGAGTAGGGAGAAATTCGCCCGCCGTCGCTTGACAGGATTGAGAAAGTAGAAGCAATGTTTCCTGATTCGATTCCTCACTTTAGCATAGGTCCTCTTTGTGGTCTAATTGCTAATGGGATGCTTGCTATTCTTTGCTTGGTTACTTTTGCTCTTTATCACCACTATAAGCCTCTCTGCGTCCTCACAGTTTTCTATTTTTTCATAGCGCTGGCCTTTTTAGGATGGGTTATTTATGGGCTTCAGAAATCGCCCCAATCTATTCTCTTAGGGAACAGAATACTTTACGCATCGTTAGCACTTTTACCAGCCACTTGGTTTTGGTTCTATTTATCCTTTTTTAGGCAAAGGCCAACACGTTTAACTTGGACTGTAACTGGATTAAGCCTAATTCTTGGGTTTTTGGCACTATTCGGTAAAGGGCCTTTGTTATTCGGCCTCCCTCTCGAACCGGACCCAATTGCCCCGGACATATTACGCCCCCAGTCATTGCTTCTCAAACCCTTGATTCAATCGTTTTGTTTCGTGGTTTGCATTTCTTATATTTTGTTGATTGGATTAAGAATGTGGCGTTATAAGAAACAAGGGCTATCCTACTTATTGCCTTTTGCAATCGGGCTATTTATCTGGCTTTTAGGAGCAGTCCATGACTCTCTACGAGTGGCAGGGGTTGTCACTTTGTCGAAGGATCACCAATTGTGGCTCGCCTCCTTGTGGCTTTCCGCCTTTCTAACTATCGCAATTGCCCTCCACATCCGTTCCTTAGAACGGGAAATGTCCAACCTTGAGAAGGCCCGAATCGATGCACTTGAGGAATCCCGCAATGAGCATGAGAGACTGAGCAAAGCCAAAAGTAAAGCCCTTGACCATCTCTCCCACGAACTCAGGACCCCACTCTCAGTGATCCAAGGCATTATTCGCCTCTTAAAACGGAAGGCCCAAGCTCAGACATCACCCATCGTAAGGGAAGAGGTCTTTGATATTATGGAGAGAAACCTGACTCGTATCTCCAATATCCAGCACGAAACAGACCAGATCATCCGGTCCTACCAGGAATTAGAAGTGACATCGTCGCCTGAGACAATTGATACAAAAAAAACGCTCTCTATGGAAACTATTTCTCTCTACCCGTTTACTGAACGAATTCTTAATAAGATTAAGCAGAATGCTGCCCATCGGGATCTCCGTATTCAACTCGATGGAACTAATGATCTCAGTTTGAATATGGACTCTGGGGTCCTTGAAGATATTCTGATAGGACTCCTAAGAAATTCCATTGAGAATACACCTGATGAGGGGTTAGTTAGGGTTGTCTTAGAAAAGAAGGGTCAGTGGATTCAACTCAAGGTCCAGGATTTTGGGATCGGAATCATAAAGGAGAACCAGCGACATCTTTTTGACGGTCTCTTCCATATGCTGGACACCGAGCTATATACTTCCAAGAAACCCTATGATTTCGGGGCAGGGGGAAAAGGCCTCGACCTCCTCAAAATGAAGGTTTATAGCAACCGCTTCGGATTCGATATTTCAGCCGGGAGCCAGCGATGTATACATCTCCCGAAAGAAAGAGATCTCTGTCCCGGAAAAATATCTTTATGTAAGTATTGTAAACAACCTGAAGATTGCCTATCCTCTGGAGGAAGCACATTTTGTCTATCCTTTCAATCTTCCCCACTTTCTTGAGAGCTACTTCCTGAAATAGAGATTCTTGAGATTTGCCTTTCTATACAAGATTTCAATTCAATTGGCAATCCTCAAAAAGATAATTTTCACAACCTCATTTTAGGTATTGACAAGAAGGTCACTTTTGATACTTTAATTTTGCTTAGGAGAATCTCAGCAAAGCCATAGGGATTCTCAAAGAATGCGGTGCCGATGGCTGGGTGGAAAAATACGAAAAAGAACTGGCCAAACTTTCATAACAGGTTTTCAACCGTCTTGGTAAGCTGGAGTGCTCATGCACATTTCCATCGGTAATCATTAACTTTCAGTATTATCCTAGACTGTAGACTCGTAGGTGTTATTCGCACCTACTTTCCCGAGGACTCCTTCCTGAAATCGGTGACTGACAGATTTCGACCATAATGCAAGATTTCATTTGGTAATCGTTATCTGCAATACTGATCTAAAACCTTCCTTCATATCTTGGGGTCCCTTCGGCTTGACATTCAGCCCTTTTTTTTCATATATTCAACTCATCATCAAGTAAGTTTTTATCAAAATCAATTCGAGGGGAATCATGGAGATCCGTGGACTTTATGCACTGGTGACAGGTGCTTCCGGTTTCATCGGGGGCCGGTTGGCAGAACGGCTTGCCACTGAAGAGGGGGTGCGCGTCCGTGCCATGGTTCGGAACGCAAAGAGAGCAGAGCGACTGCGGAAACTTCAATTGGAGATAGTTAAAGCAGATCTCCTTGACTTATCCTCATTGCGTGAAGCTATCGATGGATGCGATCTTGTATTTCATTGTGCCGCCTTAGTCCGAGAGACCGGAGACCAGAATGAATTCTTTCAAACCAATGTTACAGGGACTGAGAATATACTTAAGGTATCGAGCGACACCGGAGTCAAAAAATTCATTCACTTCAGCAGCGTGGCCGTATATGGAATGAATCCGCCGGAAAGAACAGATGAAACCACGCCTTACCAACCATGCGGGAATCTATATTGCGACACAAAGATTGCCGCAGAAAAGGCTGTGTGGGCTGCTCATCAAGAGGCAAGGCTTCCGGTAGTGGTAATTCGACCCACCAATGTGTATGGCCCATATTCCAATCCGTGGACAATTCGTCCCATAAAGCTAATAAATTCAGGCCAGATGATACTGATCAACGGAGGGACTGGTTTGTGCAACTACGTTTATATCGATAATCTCATAGATGCAACGCTGGCCGCAACTAAGTGTGATCAATCCGTGGGACAGGTGTATTTGATTACCGATGGGATTGCAGTAATGTGGAAAGAATTCTTTGGATACTACGCACAGATGGCCGGAAAGCCAAAAATCAGATCTGTTCCCGAATGGCTTGGGAAAGTCATCGCTCTATGTATGGAAATAACCTCAAAACTTACTGGTAAGCCGCCGAAAATCACACGTGAAGCCGTTGGCTTTCTGACTCGCCAAGCGCGTTTCAGCATTGAAAAAGCGAGGCGCGAGTTGGGTTATCAACCGCGGTTTTCTTTGGAAGAGGGCATGAAACTGACCGAGCAGTGGTTGAGAGAAGCGGGATATCTTCCAAGGGTTTAGAACATGCAGGATGAGTTAGGTAATGACTCCTAATGTTTGAGAAACATTTCCATGAATCAAGGGGCAAGCTCGTCTTGAAGAGTACTTCCTGTACTCGTGGATTTTGAACTTTAGCTTTCAATGCCACATTTCAACTAGAAATTTGAAATCCTAAATTCATTGGAAAAATTTGTGGGAAAAAGATAATTTTCACAATTTGATTGTTGATATTGACAAAAAATATCTTCCTGATATTAATAAAGTTGCATCACGCTGTGTTTACAAAAAAAGCGATGAAAGCGCTATAAGGGCTGGAGTTGCTTTTTATGATTCATATGGTTGTATATGTGAGGTATTTTGTTTTTAAAAATTTTTATGGAAAGGAGGAATAAAAATTATGTGGATCCTACGAATCAACATGACTGACCGTTCCTACCGTCTTGAGGGGGTCCCAGCAACTTACAAGAACCTGGGGGGCCGCGGGATGACATCCTCTATCGTCCACGACGAGGTCCCCCCGTTGTGCCATCCCCTCGGCCCAAATAACAAACTTGTCTTTGCTCCAGGCATCGTTACAGGCACTGCTGCTCCCACATCGGCCCGTATCTCCGTAGGAGCCAAGTCGCCGCTCACAGGCGGCATCAAGGAATCCAACGCCGGCTCGCCCTGGCCACCAAACCTTGCCTCAATGCAGATAAAAGCGCTTGTGGTGGAAGGTCAACCTAAAGAGAAGGGCAAATATTGGATGGCTCACCTGACCTGGGATACAAAGGCCGGTAAACCCGAAGTGGAATTTCTCCCTGCCGACGAGTACAAGGGTAAAGATCTCGATGAGGTCTACCCGAAAGTGTTTGAGCGGTTTGGCAAGAATCCTTCCATTGCTGGCTTTGGCGTAGCTGCGGAGTACGGCTATGCCAACTCCGGCATCGTATTCAATGATCTCAAGAAACGTCCCAGTCGCTATTCTGGACGGGGTGGCCTAGGTGCGGTAATGGCCAGCAAAGGGCTCAAGTTCATTGTGGTGGATAGTAAAGATGCCCCCGGAGTCGCCATCGCCGACAAGGCCCTGTTTGAGCAGGGTACCAAGAAACTGGCTGATGCCTTGCGTACCCACGATATCACCAAACCCAAAGGTGCCCTGAATACCTATGGCACGGCCGTCCTGGTCAATATTTTGAATGAGGCAGGCGGCTTCCCTACCCGCAACTTCTCTACTGGCCGTTTTGAGGGTGCGGCTAAGACCTCCGGTGAGGCTATCTTTGAAGGGAACAAGTCGCGTCTAGGCAAGGAACTTTATAACCATGCCTGCAGCCCCGGTTGTATTATCCAATGCTCCAATACTTGGTACAAACCGGATGGCACTGAGCATACCTCCTGCGTAGAGTACGAGTCTGATTGGGCCCTCGGAGCCGATTGTGGTATTGACAGTTTAGACGATATAGCCGAAATGGTCCGCCTTTGTAATGCCTATGGTCTAGATACCATTGAGACTGGTACTACCCTGGCCGTGGCTATGGAGGCCGGTGTGATACCCTTCGGGGATGGCAAAAAAGCTATTGGGCTTATCCAAGAGATGGGCAAGGGGACCCCTCTGGGCCGAATCCTCGGTGGCGGTACAGAATTTACTGGCAAAGCGTATGGCGTGACCCATGTCCCCACCGTGAAAGGTCAGAGCATGCCCGCCTATGAACCACGTGCCGTCAAGGGGATTGGTATTACCTACGCCACCACCACAATGGGCGCTGATCACACCGCCGGCTATACCATTTGTCCTGAAATCCTGAGTATTGGTGGAAAGGCGGACCCCCTTAGTCCCGAAGGCAAGGCTGCCCTCAGCCGCGCGTTCCAGGCAACGACTGCATTTATTGATTCCTCTGGCCACTGCCTGTTCATCGCCTTTGCCATTCTCGACATCGCCAGCGGTTTCGAGGGGATGGTCGAGGGATGTAACGGCGTCCTGGGCACCAACTGGAAGCCAGACGACGTGGTCAAGATCGGTTCAGAAATCTTGCGTAAGGAGCGGGCCTTCAACGAGGCGGCTGGCCTTAGCAAGGAGCATGATCGCGTTCCGGAATTCATGCGCTACGAGCCGCTCCCGCCCCACAACCAGGTTTTTGACGTTCCAGATAGTGCGCTGGACTCTGTCTACGGTGAGCTATAGAGCAAATTTTACACAGGCGGGGCAGTTTCTGCCCTGCCTGTGTTTTAAGGCGAACCATGTCTAAGGTGAAAACCGACGAACAAGGTCGGTTGATCCTACCCGATGCATTTTTACAGCGCCGGCACATCTCCCCCAACATTGAGTACTGGTTAGATGAACGGGAAGGCGATCTGATCCTCCATCCACGTTTACCTGATGTTCGAAAGCTGTATATCCAACCAACCACCTGCTGCAACCTTCACTGCCGCACCTGTATCCGCAACGTGTGGGACAACCCCGAAGCCCATATGGATATGAACACGTTCCAGCGAATGTTGGAAAGCCTGGACGAACTGCCGGATCTGACCCGGGTTGTGTTTAGCGGCTTTGGTGAACCTCTGACACATCCTAATATCCTGGAGATGATCGGGGCGGTGCGCAAGCGCAACATAGCCGTGACCCTCGGCTCCAATGGCCTCCTGCTGGAAACCGAAATGGCCCGCGAATTGGTCAGGCTGGGTGTGGACCGATTGGTGGTATCGGTAGATGGTGTGAAACCGGAGACCTATGCTTCCGTCCGTGGTGCCATGCTATCGCAAGTGTTGAGCAACATCAGTGGCCTGAACGAAGTGAAAAGACAACTGGGCTCATTAACTCCTGCCTTAGGGATCGAATTTGTTGTCCTGAAAACCAATGCTACTGAACTGGCTGAACTGAGGGGGTTAGCATCGCAGCTAAATGCGGCTCGTGTCTTGGTCAGCAATGTGGTCCCCTACACCGAGGAAATGCGCACTGAAGTCCTTTATGGCTACGAACCGCGATCTCCGTTCAGCGCTGGGGGCTGGCCCGTGAAGGCTGACGCCTGGGTGATGTGGGGCACTTTGGAACTACCTCGCATGCACTGGGGTGCAGAGAGGCGTTGCCGGTTTGTACAAGACCGGGCAATTGTGATAGGATGGGATGGTGGTGTATCGCCCTGTTACGCCCTTTCGCATAATTACAGTTACTTTACTGTTGATGGCAGAAAAAAGCAGGTGAGTCGATACGTTCTGGGAAATGTGAAGGAGCAGGCCCTGGCAGAAACTTGGATGTCTGAGGATTATGTCCGCTTTCGCAGCGAGGTGCGGGGATTCTACTTCCCTTCTTGCCCGGACTGCGACCTGCGAGAAAGTTGCAATCTCCGTGAGCGTAACGAAGGATGCTGGGGGTGGAACCCATCCTGCGCCGATTGCCTGTGGGCGCAGGACTTCGTGCGGTGTCCATGAGGCAACGATGCAAGTCCGAGTAAAACTTTATGCCACCTTGAGTCGCTACTTCAGCAATGCGGCACCAGGGTTTCCTTTTGAAATCGAGGTACCCGAAAGCGCTACTGTGGCTGACCTGGTGAGTTGGCTGAAATTGCCTCGTGAAGAAGTGAAGTTGTTTTTTGTCAAGGGGCGCGCCCGTCCTATAGATTGGCCTCTGGAGGCTGGTGATGAGGTAGGCATTTTTCCGTTAATCGGAGGAGGGTGAAGGTGGCCGGCATTGCTTTGGACGTGTGGCTGTATGGTGCTCTGGCGCGCTACGGAGGCGGGACAGAACAGGGGAGTTTCGCCAATTTACAGATGCGCCTTCCTGAAGGGAGCACTATGGCCGATCTGCTGGCCCACCTGAGGATGCCCACCGAAGAACGGGGAATCACTTTCATCAATGGGCGGTTGAGTGCCATGCCTGGTCTCCAACCCGACTTAAGTCACGTCCTGCGCGACAGCGACCGTGTGGGCCTATTTGACCTTAAGAGCATGTGGCCCTTCCAGTACCGTCATGGTGCGATGATTACCGACGAGATGGAGCGTGCCCTTGAAAGAAAATACAGCCTGTGTCACACATATAGAAAAGGAAAATAAATGGAGATTGAAGGTCTTAAGTCTATTCCCTTCTATTTCATTTGTTTCAGTATTTTTTATCATTGCTACCAATGGCTTCTACCCCAATATTGGAATGTCAACAAAGGCATAGCAATCAACATGCCATGATTCATGAAGAGCAGGCAGAAAAAATACAGATAAAATGAGTTAGGAGGAGTTCTTCTTCGATAGGCCTCGTTTGTGTCAGAAGCGTTATGCTCGCTTCCAATCCGTAATCTTCGATTCTTGAATATGGTCCCCGGAAATGACTTGTAGGTGAACTCCTCAATTTAGGTTTCTCCAAATATCTTCATCTCTCCCATCCAATCAAGGTCCCCCTTCCAATTCTCATTGACACCCTTTTCCTGGTTTAGTACACTCCAATCAGGCTGAGGCCATCCATCGTTAACCTCTAACCATCGGGTGGGTATATGATGAGGAGATGAATTTAGGCCCCATTTGCGAAAAGGGAATGGGGTTTGAAGGTCAGCCTCACTACTTGATATTGGCCTCGTTTCCTATTCGAGACTGTTTTAAGATGAAAGCCGTGTAGCGTGATGAAAATATGTATTTAAACTATTTCTGAAAGGAGGTTCAAAAATGACTGACAATGATAAGGACCATAAAACAGATAATATTTTTAAAAGACTCCATTGGGGTAGGAGAACCTTTTTGAAGGGGTTAATTGCCTCAGGGGTAGGTGGATTAAGTGGCGCTCTATTTCGGCCTGGCTTTGGAATGGCTTTAGAAGGTAATCGAATAAAAAAGAATGGTAAATTTGTTGTAGAACAAACCAGGAAAGTTTCTATCATTGAAGACGTTGATATCCTCGTGGTAGGAGGAGGGATGGCGGGTGTAGGCGCAGCCGTCGCAGCGGGAAGAATGGGGCTAAAGACACTTCTTGTGGAATACTTTGGATGTTTAGGTGGAAATGGAACATCGGGTATGGTGAATAATTTCTGTGGCTATACTACGAGTGGGCCAAATAGAGTGCAAATCGTACAAGGAATTGGAGGGGAGATACATAAGATGCTGTTCCAACGAAATGGGGTAAGTTCGATGAAGAGTTATACGTTCAATCCAGAAATTCTTAAGATGGTGTTAGATGAAGAAACCGCCGAAGCAAACGTTAAGCTCTTATACTATACCCAAGTGGTTGATCCCATCATGGAAAAGAATACCATAAAGGGGGTATTAGTTGAAAATAAAGCTGGACGTCAGGCCGTCTTGGCCAAGAGAGTATTGGATTGTAGTGGGGATGGTGACGTGTGTGCTTCAGGCGGCGTGCCATTTGAACTGGGAGATGGAATGGGGGGATTTTTAGCCTGTGATATGGTTTTCCACATCGTAAATGTGGGGGCAAATTTCAATCCGAGTAGTGTTAATCCCGCAGCGGCTGAAGCCATAAAATCAGGGGAATATAAGATAACCAGACCCCAGGCGATTATACAGAACATAATGATACCTGGGGCATATTGGGTCAATTGGGCTGGAGTTCCAAGGGCAGTTAATGGCATAGATCCATACAATCTTACTCAAGCTGCCATTGATGGAAGAAAAGTTGTCCGCGAATTACGGAGGTTTCTTAGGGATAAGATAGAAGGCATGGAAAACGCGGAGGTAATCGATACTGCGCCGAAAATGGGTTTAAGAGAGACCCGAAGAGTTATGGGGGGACATTTGTTGACCGGTGACGAAGTCTTAGGAGGGACGAAGTTTAAAGATGGGATTGGCGCATGTGCCTGGCCTATTGAGATCGTAGACCCTGTAAAAGGAAGAAAGTTTGTTTACCTGAAGGACGGGGATTTCTACACGATCCCATACAGGTGTTTGATTCCCCAGAAAGTAGAAAATTTGTTAATGGCTGGACGATTCGTTAGTTGCACTCATGAGGCACAGGCGTCCGCTCGAGTGATGGGGCCCGCAGTAGTCATGGGCCAGGCTATCGGCACCGCTGCAGCGCTTTCAATCAAAAAAGGAGTGTCCCCGAGAGACTTGGACGTAAGTCTTCTACAACAAGAATTGGTAAAGGCTGGAGTTTTTCTGGGATGACAAAGAAGTTGATTCAACTTATGTGCCAAAGAAACCTCGTTGTGTCAATTGGGTCAAATTTAACTTCTCGTTGGGAATAGTTAACATGTCATGCCCAGTTAGTCCAGCAAGAAGCCCTTACCCTGTTACTGGTGGAGAACAGAGAGTATCCCCGATGAAAGGGGATAAGAAATGACGAAGAAAAAAGAAATAGTAGGTTATCGTATCGAAGATGGAAATATTTATTGCGTAGAATGTATTAACAAAAACAGAGAAATAATGGAAAAGATTGAGAAAGCTATTACAGCAGAGGATTCAGAAGAAAGCCTGTATTTTTGTGAAGGATGCGAAAAGCAAATCAAATAAACTGATTTAAAAGCGTTATTTGAAGGGGAGGATGCTGTGGCATTAACAGATGAACAGAAGGGTTTCCTCTTCCTGCTGCTCAAAACCGTGATTGATGCCCTTGACCAAAAGGGTATGAAGTCATAGAGTTCAGCATGGCCTTTTAATCAATCCTGCCAAATAATAAAGCTGTTTTCCTTGCATATTTCTTCCTGAAGTCATCATTTTTAGATTTCGCCTTACAATACAACATTTCAAATGATAATCGTTTGATTCTTGTTGACATTTTTATCGAAAAAGAGTAGTTTTTTTTAAACAGAGGAGTAAAAAACCTTCTAAATAACCTTATTTTTTTCCCTTTCCTTTTATGGAGTTTTTGGGGGAGACTCCATGACCACGCAAGAAGTTAAACGCAAATTGACTGCCATTCTCAGTGCCGATGTGAAGGGTTACAGCCGCCTCATGGGGGAAGATGAGGAGTGGACCCTCCGGACCCTGAACACATATAAGGAAGTCATGAGGAGCCTCATTCAGCAATACCGGGGCCGAGTCGTAAATGCCCCCGGGGACAACGTCTTGGCTGAGTTTGCCAGCGTAGTGGATGCGGTGCAGTGTGCGGTGGAGATCCAGCAGGTGCTGAGGGCAAGAAACGCTTTGCTGCCTGAGAACCGGAGGATGGAGTTTCGGATTGGGATCAACCTGGGGGATGTGATTGAGGAAGGGGAGCAGATCTACGGGGATGGAGTGAACATTGCGGCCAGGTTGGAAGCCTTAGCTGAGGCGGGAGGGATTTGTATATCCGAGAGTGCTTATCAACAGATTGAGAACAAGCTACCGCTTCGATACGACTACCTGGGGGAGCACGAGGTAAAGAATATTGCCAAGCCGGTGCGGGTTTACCGCGCTCGGATAGAGTCGGAGGCTGCCCCCTCTAAATTGGGTGAGGAGAAAAAGCCTGGTAGGAAGCGGTTATCTAAGGCCGTTCTGGCTGTGTTGGTCCTTGTTGTGATAGTCGGGGGTGCAGTCTTCTATCAGTTTGCCCTTCGTCCCTCTCATCCTAAGATGGAAGTTGCCTCCAAGGAGAAGATGGCCTTGCCCCTGCCTGACAAGCCCTCCATTGCCGTGCTGCCCTTCGTGAACATGAGCGAAGACCCGAAACAGGAGTTCTTCAGTGACGGGATGACCGAGGAAATCATCACTGCCCTTTCCAAAGTACCCGGGTTGTTTGTGATCGCTCGGAATTCGACCTTTACTTACAAGGGAAAGGCGGTGAAGGTCACACAGGTGAGCCAAGAGTTGGGTGTTCGGTATGTGCTGGAAGGGAGTATTCGGAGGTCGGGCGACCGTGTGCGGATCACCGCCCAGTTGATCGATGCCCTCACGGGTAATCACCTCTGGGCAGAGCGCTACGATCGTGATCTGAAAGACATATTTGCCCTGCAGGATGAGGTTACCCTAAAGGTCTTGACGGCCATCCGAGTGAAGTTGACGGAGGGGGAACTATCCTTGGGATACGGGAAATATTACAGAGGGAAGCAAGGTCTCGATTGCTATTTGAAGATAATGGAAGGGAATGATTTAGTGGAGCGTCGTAATATCAAGGACAACAACCTGGCTCGGCCCATAGCAGAGGAAGTTCTTGCAATGTGTCCAGAGGTTCCAATGGCTTATCTCCTCATGGCTAATGTACACTCGCTTGATTATTGGCTTGGCTCTACTAAGTCCCCCCGGGAGTCTGTTGAGAAAGCTATTGAACTAGTACAAAAAGCCCTTGCTCTGGATGATACTCTTGCCGAGGCCCACGGTCTTTTAGGTTATCTCTATACCCAAAAAAGGGAGTATGAAAAGGGCATTGCTGAGGGGGAACGGGCTGTGGCCCTCAACCCCAGTGGGGCGACTGTCCTTGTCGATTATGCCAGGAGTCTAAGCTTCGTAGGCAGGTCAGAAGAAGCCATTCCCTTGCTTCAAAAAGCAACCCGACTTAACCCTGTCGGTTCGTCCTTAAACTATCAAGTATTGGGCAACGCCCTCGTGTTAACAGGGCGGTATGAGGAGGCGGTCTCGGCATATAAGAAAGCGCTTCAGTATGCTCCTAATTTTCTATGGACTCATATCATGTTGACTGCTACATACAGTTTGATGGGTCGTGAGAAGGAGGCCCGGGCTGAAGCTGCAGAAGTTCTCAGGATAAATCCCGAGTTTTCAGTGGATTTCTTCACAAAGACATCCCTAATTAAGGAGCAATCGAAAAGGGATGATGTTTGCAACGCCTTGCGTAAGGCTGGGCTGAAGTGAGTGTGGGTAACTTGTAAAAACTCCCTCTTCATTTAATCATGCACATTTCTACTGGTAATCGTCGACTCTGACGATTATCTCTGACTGAAGATTCGTAGGTGTAACAGGTAATGCAAAGATTGGTTCCAGTTGCCCGTTAGTTCGTAAATGACTTGTCTTGACCGATGATAAACTCGATCAAGGCATCATTCTGTTTTCTCAGGGAGTTTTCCTTAAGTCTCCGCTATCCGCCAATAGACGACGGTGAGAATGACCTTATCTCTCGTAACACCCTCCCCTCCATCATCTTACCTCGTCAGAAGATAGATATTTTCCGCTGAATACAGCGAGAAACCTTTAGTCCGATATCATGGCAAATAGGCTGATAAGCCCATGCATCCGACAAGAGAAACGAGGATTATGGGTTGAAATCCGTATCCGGTTGGGCTGCCTACTCGGAATCGAAATCGGATGGTCCGTGATTGAGGGTAGGTTATTTTAACACTTTCACCCCGAAACATAGACGTTGACAATCTTGGGGAAATGGTGAAGATTACTCTTGTAAATCGTCATCAAAATCGGTAAATAGTTTATATCAGCTTGATGGAACGTCACACAACGGAGGAAGAGGCACAACCAGGAGGAAGAAGGAGGGCACCATGCCGAGAAAAGGATCGAAGCACCCATACAAACCAAGAAAGGAATATACGTATACATTAAAGGACATTGCCGAACTTGCTGGAACGACCAGAAATGCTTTGAACGTGGCAAAGGTCCGCGGGAAGATAGATCCAGGAGATTTCAGGAGTGTCGTAAGCTTCCTAACCAGGATAATCATCGAGAAACGTCTCAGAGGGAACCTCTTTGCCTTTACAGCGGAGGCCGGGAGAAGAGTAAAGAAGGCGAAGAGTGGGCCTCGAGTCTTGGGCAGGAGAACCAAAAAGTCTGCTGGCCGTGAATAGAAAGTCCTTCGTGTAACATTGATTTTACATTTTTGTTTCATCATACAACATTTCAAGTCGAAATCGTTTACAATATGTCAGGCTGATGATTGTCACTAAATAATTATTTTTTAAGACAAAAAAGGTCACTTTTTCTCCTTCCATAAAATTTCAACTTTCGAGTAAACCTTTAGAAATCAAAGAATTCAAACATTCAATCTCTTTTGGCACTAAAATTGCTCATAGTATAGATAGGAAAAAAGGTTTTAAGATAGATTGCCGATAAAGCCAAACCACGAGTAATCGTGGGACGGAAAGCCACGGGTCCCGAATGCTCGGGATAGCCGGGTTGCCGAAGCAAAAGGAATTTTGCGGGCCCGTGGTCTATGTTGACACGGGCCCTTCTTTTTAAGGCAGCGCAACTCATTTGAAGGGAGGTGGTTTAGATGGCACTCGAAAGACAATGTTCATTTTATCGAAGTTGTGAAACCCTCCACGTGGGTCGTGGAATTGGGTATTGCGATCTCGATGGTGACCAAACGATTTGTGATGGAGATGTTTACTTTTGTGAAAAACCCGATATCCTAAAAGTATATTTTTTGGTCCAAAAGAGGAGGAAGGAATGGGAGAAGAGAAGAAATGTCCACTCTTCAGGCAACCAGAGGGTCTGAGCTTTGGAAAAGGGATCGGCTACTGCGACATAGACAGTGGCAGTACGACCTGTGAAGGGGATGTCAAATTCTGCGAGAAACCTGATGCCCTGAAGCAGTACCTTCGAAGAAAACTAAGTGAATTTGAGAAGAAGGAAAACAAAGGTGAGTAGAGACTCTTGAAATCAATACCTACCTACTCAAGGCTCTCCATTCTATCTTAACTTCTTGCTAAATCATACAAAAACCATGCCCTTAAATAAAATAGAGTTTGCATTCACCGCAGACCATAAAGCCACTCTGCATTAGGTTCAAATATATCGTTCCCGAAGATTCCTTCCTGTAATCGAGTTTCCTCAATCATCCTTCAGAATAGAAGATTTCATTCCAAAATCAATAAAAAGAGGGGAAATTGTCGGAAAAGTTTACAACTTTAAGTATGGGCAAAAACCCTAATTGCATCATACTGGTTGGGCTTCCAGCATAAAAAAACTGTAGGGAAACTTTACAAATTCTTAATAGTGTCGGATTTCACAAACGTTTACCTTAAAACTATAACAATTTGAAAGGATTACAAATTTGTGAAATTTTATTAAAAGGTAAAGTTTTGGCATAAGAAATGCTGCTATTTCTATTATGTAGGGGTACGGATAAATCCCGACAAAGCCTAACCCTCCGTGAGAAGGGGGCGGAAAGCGGCGGGTCTTTTAGGAAAGATGGCCGAGCTGCCGAAGGATAAATCTTCGATAGCTTGGCTTTTTTTTGGTAAACCAGCAAAGGTTACTAAAAGAAAGGAGGTGAATAACTAATTTAATAATCATTTAGCCATTCATTTCTACTGTATAAGAAGGGAGAACAAAAAGTAGTGGTCTTTCTTAAAGCGAGTTCTTATAAAATAACGAAGGAGGGCAAAAGATGAGCGTAAAGACAAAACGAGTCGTACTGGCATTGTTTTTAAGTGTTTTTTTAATTTTTCCTACCGCCATTCTCGCCAACACCTACAGCAGTATTCTGGCTTTCGGCGATAGCCTGTCCGATAATGGATATTATCAAGGCTATCCCGGTGGCACACCCGGCAACATTAATCCCCTCGATATTTACGGTTTTCAACGCTTTTCCAATGGACCGGTCTGGGTTGAATACCTGGCTGGGCCAAGCCATTTAAATGTGCCGCTGCTGGATCTTGCCTATGGCGGGGCGACGACGAGCTTTGACAATCCCGCAGCCTTCAATGCAACAGGTAACCCAATCTATAATACCACCACCGGCTTACAATGGCAGGTAGGAACCTACCAATCGGTCTTTCACACCATTGCCCCCACCACTCTCGTGACGCTCTGGGCGGGAGGAAACGATATGTTCAATCTCAGGTCGCCTATTACTGCGGCAGACAATATTGAATCGGCCATCCAGAAACTAATCGCTATCGGCGGACATTCATTCCTCATTCCGAATCTGTCTTATACCGATAGTGACCTTTATAAACTCTGGAAGCAGCCCTTTGATGCCGAGTTAGCGTCTGACCTTGCTTTTCTAAAAGGAGCGAATCCTGGGGTCGATATCTATGAGCTGGACCTGAACGGTTTTGTGCCTACCGGGATTGATCATTACGATGGCACATGGGAGGGTCATTATATGCCTTATCCAACTCCTGGGGGTGCTTCTGAGGGTGCCCCAGATATGGGACCCGGCACTTATGCGTGGTGGGACACCGTGGGCGTTCACCCGACGACGGAAGTTCACGCGCAGATCGCCGATTTAGCGGCTGCGGCAGTACCCGAACCCTCCACCATGCTTCTTCTTGGTTCTGGCTTGATTGGTCTGGTAGGATATGGGAGGAAGAAGTTTAAGAAGTAAATCCATACAAAATTCGAGGAGGGAAAAGGCAGGGTCATTTGGCTCTGCCTTTTTTTGTTTATTTCCTTCGGTAATCGTTAACTTTCAGTATTATCCCGGACTGTTGACTTGTAGGTGCAATGTTGAATGAGTAGGGGAGTTTTGGTACTCACCTATCTGATAATCCCTAATAGCCCTCCTTCTGATTCTTCTTTTGAGATAGGGGCTTACAAGTAAGTTCCCCAATCCTGCC
>Ga0208192_1000858_pt1 | contig 20584 bp, 14 predicted proteins | sample June2015DPH_13_1_2_FD_184711 | JGI IMG/M metagenome (GOLD analysis project Ga0208192, IMG submission 184711) | Peatland microbial communities from SPRUCE experiment site at the Marcell Experimental Forest, Minnesota, USA - June2015DPH_13_150... | ecosystem: Environmental > Terrestrial > Soil >... | reverse complement strand
GCTGGGCAGTGAGGCGTCTTAGTTCTTTTTTTGAGTAACCAAGCATTTTCGCGTATGCTCGGTTGCAATCAATCATTTGTCCCTGCAGGTCCCGTGCCATAATTCCGTCTTGGGTTGTCTCGTAGAGCCTTCGGAACCATTTTTCAGACATAACAAACCGTTGTTCGGCGTTTTTGCGCTCGGTTATGTCCATAAGCACTGAAATAATATAGTCCTTTTTTGGACTGTAAGCGTAAACTTGATAGCATTTATCTTGAGGCTGAAAGTAAACCTCGCGTTGCTCTGGCATGCCGGTCTTGGCTACTCTGCCATACATGCTTATCCACTGCACAGGGAATTCTTTTATTTTAGAATTAACCTGGGTTGCTTTCTTGAGGATTATTTGCTCTCTTTTAACCCCAAATATTGCCTCATATGACGGGTTTGCCTCTAGCAGGATGAAATCAACTGGAACCCCTTTTTCGTCATAAACCATTTTGCACAAGGCAATGCCGCCTCGAGTTAGGTTAGAGAAAATAGTTTGGAATTGTTGACTGCTTATTCCAAACTCTTCAGGTAAATCCCTGCGGTTATCATCGCTGTAATCTTTGCCTTGTGAAGGGGTTTTTGAAGAATGCTTCAATGGGGGCATCTGCTTATTTGCCTTTGATTGAGCAAAATCGATAGAATTTTCTATCATACTAATCCACAAACTCATAAGCAATTATTTAGAGAGTGGAGAGAGCATAAAAAACCTTTCCAATATCGCATATTTAATAAATAACAGGCTAAGTGCTCTTAGTTAGCTGCAGTTTAACGGTTAAAGCAACGCAAACTAACCACTTGCAGCTTTACTGGTTTTTACGGCTTTTTTCTTTGGTTTCTTAAACCCATCAATAGCATGATGCATTGCTAAGGCTGGATGGTGCAGAATCATGCGTGGCCCTGAGTACCGCATCACTTTTTTTACTTGTTCTCGCATTTGAGGCTGGTAACAGTGTATTGGGCATTTTCCACAAGTGGTTTTTTTCTCTTGAAAAGGGCACTTATCTAATCGCGTTTTTGCGTACTCTAAGAGTTGGCTGCATTCTTGGCACAGCTCTTTGCCTTCTTTTTCATGATGGCCCTTGCAGTAAATGCGGATCATTGCTTCGATGGTCTTTTTTTCCCTTTTTATTCTAGGGTGCTCAGTGTTCAATGATCTGCTTTCCCCTTGGTGCTCTCAAAGTAGTTAAGCCATCATGCAAATAAGCATTGCCGAAAAATATCAATGGAAATTGCTCAGCAAATTAAAAATTACTCTACCAAAACAAAAGGGAATTAAAGAAGAGAGCTATTTTAAACGTAAATTTTCTTTGGAAGCCTTGATTTTCTCAAGAGGGCTATTAGCAAACCAATGCTCAGTAGCAAGGGTGCAGTCATGATTAATGGCATTTCGGGAACCCATTGAGTTCCCGTCCAGGCGAGAATCGTTCCAACGTCACCCACAGCCCACGCCTGTGTTGATCCATTTGATGTACCGTGAACCATGGAAACTCCTTTCAAAGCTACGCCTCCGTCAACGTTGGTTGAGCCGTCCCACTCGGTTCCTGTCCAATATAGCACTGTGCCACTGCCGCCTACTGCCCAAGCCGAAGATGCTGTATCTACACTCATTGAGTATAGTGTTGCATTAACTGAGTCAGTCACATAACCAGCTGTACTGTTTACTTGTCCTCCAAAGTTTATTCTATTCCATACAGTCCAGCTTGGCGAAGCAAAGTTTAATATTATTCCGTTGCTAGCGCTGCCGCCTACGGCCCAGCCATTAGTTTCGTTTACTATGACAATTGAGTAAAGATTTGCACTGGTTGGACTTGTCATGTTACTCCATGCACTTCCGTTCCAGTGGATGATTGTTCCGTTATCACCTACTGCCCAAGCTTCAGTTGAGTTGTGAATCATACTGGCGCCTCTGAGCGTGTTTGTAGTTCCGCTTGGCAAACCGAACCATGCGACGCCGTTCCAGCCTAATGTTGTTCCATTAGCGCCTACAATCCAGCCTATCGAGCCGGTGCCGTTCATTGTTATCGAGTATAACGTTGCATTAACAGTGTCGGTTCCGCTGGCGTTCCCGCTAAAGCTTATTTTGTTCCAAACGCTCCATGAACCGTTATAGTTCAAGATAACTCCGTTACTTGAGCTTCCACCTACAGCCCAGCCGCTAGAAGAGTTTACGAAAAATACTGAGTATAGGTTGAGTGATGTTGGGCTTGTTACGGACGACCAGCTGTTACCGTTCCACTGGAGGATTGTTCCGCTGTCGCCTACTGCCTAGGCATCTAGTGCTGTTAGGTTGTTGTTGGTGTTTGTTACGTTATTCACTAGGTATGCTGAGTTTAGGTTTACTGTTGTGGGGCTTGTTACGCTGGTGATGCTTGATGTTTGTGCAAATACAAAGGAAAGAGTCGAGCATAGCATTATTAGGCATAGTACTAAAGCGAGTTTTAATGAAAATTTCATTTGAATTTTTTCACCTCAATAAAAATCAAACTCTTACAGCTTAAAGTGGCTAATATAAGTTTGTGACTGTATGTGCATGACCACTGACGGCAAAGTGATTTTTGAAACTTGTTTTTTCTGGTGAATTTTGGGTGGTTTAATTAGAAATAGTATTAAAGTTGGCTTGGAAATAGTATTTGCGAAGTTTGTATGCCGACTAATTTGCCGCCTGAAGCGATGGATAAGTGGGAGGAGGTTGAAGCTGCCCATACTCCCAGAGAGAAGCTGCAGAAGATGCAGGAGTTCCTTAGTTGTGTCCCTCAGCATAAAGGTACGATGAAGCTTCGGGGCACAATTAAGAAGAAAATGTCTATTATCCGCGCCGATTTGGACGATAAGAAGCGGAAGGGCACGGGGAAGGGTGGCGGTGGACCGAAGCTTTTTGTTGAAAAGGAAGGTTCAGCGCAGATAGCGTTGATCGGCATGACCAACGTGGGTAAAAGCTGCCTAATGTGTGCCACAACGAATTCAAAGGTGCTTGTTACGCCTACGCCTTTCAGTACGCATGAACCAGTGCCTGGTATAATGAGTTATTTGGATGTACAGTTCCAGATTGTTGAAGCGCCAGCGGTAATGGAGGGCAGTGCGGATGGGCGTGCAGGGGGTCATGTTACGCTTGGTTTAGCGCGGAATGCTGATGGCGTGATTTTAATGGTTGATTTGTCTCGTGACCCGGTTGGGCAGTTGGAGCTGGTTTTGGGTGAGTTGGAGAAGAGTCGTGTTTTGGTGAGTAAGCCTAGTGGTCGTGTGGATATTGACCGTCGGCATGCTGGTTCGGCGTTGCGCGTTATCCTTGTGGGTAAGCTTTTGGATTGTTCAATGCAAGATGTTGAGGATTTGCTGCGCAGCTACAAGATAACTGACGCCATAGTGAAAATTAGCGGTGATGTAAGGCTCGATGATGTGGAGGACGCTATTTTTGAGACCACGACATATAAGCCAGCGGTGGTTGTGGCGAATAAGTTGGATTTGAAGGGTGCCGCGGCGAATTTGCGGGTACTTAAGAAGTATGTTAACGGTAAGTTGCCTGTTATCGCCATGTCATGTGAGCTTAAAACTGGTTTTGACGAGTTGGGGAAGGCGCTTTTTGAAGGTTTAGGGGTTATTCGGGTTTATACTAAGATGCCTGGGTCGCGGGAGCCGACTGGTCGACCGTTTGTGCTTAGGCATGGTGCTACGGTTAATGATTTGGCGAAGAATATTCATAAGGAGTTTGTGTTGAATTTCTTGTTTGCGATGGTGTGGGCTAAGCGTTTGCCGTTTAGTCCTAAGAAGGTTGGTTTGGGTTTTGTTTTGGACGATGGGGATGTAGTGGAGATTCATACGAGGGTATAGTTGACTGGTAGACTCAATTCAGGGTATTGAAAATAGGTGCAAAATTGGGATAGGTAGAGGGGTCGACGCTTTTTGTTTAGGGGTTCGGCTAGCAAAAAGTATACCCTATTGGGCCTAGAAAAGATTATCAAAACTGTTCAGTTATTTTGGAAGAAATAGAAGAATATAGGAAAGAATTGTTTATCTGCTGGATTGTGCGACGCGTTCGATTTCGTTGCGTTTTGCTATGCCTGCGCTTTTGATGTCTTTGTTTGCTGCGAGGACAAGTTCGTCTGCGAGGGTTTCTTGGATGCTGCGTGGGTTGTTTATGCTTGCGGCTCTTGCGCCTTCAGATATGTGGCGTATGGCGAGGTCGATTCTGCGTTGTGGTGCTACGTCGACGGATAGGTGGTAGACGACTCCTCCGTAGCTGACGCGTGTGGTGTCTTCGCATGGAGAGGCGTTTTCTACTGCTTTGACGAGGATTTCTATGGGGTTTTTGCCTGTGCGTAAGTTGATTATTTCGAATGTTTCTTTGACTATGTTGGTTGCTTTGGCTTTTTTGCCGCTGTTTTTGCCTGAGCGCATGAGGCTGTTGATTAAGCGTTCTACTATGTTGACTTTTGCTTTGCGGAATCTTTGGTGTTCGTGGCGTCCCATACTATGCGGAGCGACCATTGGTGTTAAGTTGAGATAGCGCTGTAAGCCGATGTCTTTGACTGTGATGTCTTTGAATGTCCATTTTTGGAAGAGTTTGATTTCTTGTGGTTGAGCTGTGGTTTGTGCCATGGCGGTTTACCTTGCTGGTTTTTGTTTTCGTCCGTAGACGAGTTCGTTTAGTGATACGCCGTTTATCATGACTACTTTCCAGCGTACACCGGGGATGTCTCCCATTGCGCCGCCTCTTGTGCCGCCGATGCCTTCAACGACGACTTCGTCGTGTTCATCTACAACGTTGAGTGCGCCGTCTCCAGGTAAAAATGCGGTGATGACTCTGCCGTTTTTGATGAGTTGTGTGCGGACGCATTTGCGGATGGCGCTGTTTGGCTGTTTTGATTCAATGCCTACTTTTTCTAGAACGATACCCCTGGCTTGTGGTGCGCCTTGCAGGGGATCTACTTTTTCGTCTAGCCTAAGCATGCGCCTGTTAAAGTAACGGTCAGACCAACGGAAATTCTTCCGTTTCCTTTTTAGTTGTCTTGCGGCGAATTCGCCTCTTGGTGACTTGGAACCCATTCTTTAGATATTCCTTCTTTTTGCACATGCATAGTCATAACACCAATATATAAACAAAACGAACCAACAACGCAACTAACAATACTAGAATTAATTTTTAATCAAATACCAATATCCTGATTGCCTTACTATCGTTTGAAGATATTTGTTAAGTTGCTTGAATATTAAATTGGATTACTGTTTGTTTATAATTACACCTAATTCAACCAAGTTAGCCAAAGATTTCGCCGAAGCATCTTGAATATATATCGCCTTTATAATAAATGGAAATAGGCCCATCTTCTGACACAACGACAACGACTGATTCTACAGCATTTGAATACATCGCTGCGGAGTTATGCCTAGTTCCTCTACCTGACTCTTTGACATAGCTAGTTGTTGGTGGAGGTATAAGCCTCTGACCGATATCTAATATTTCCCCGTTAATATTCAAAATAACTGCCCCATCAATGCTTGCAAAATTAATTATTTGTGTTAGTGATAACTGACCAATTTTACATTTACTGAAGTGGTAATCTCTAATCATAGGTTGACAATATTCAGGGCAATTGCTTTTTATTATTACGAAAGTACAGCCTTTGTTAATGTAAGACATTTTCAAACAAATCTCGGAAACTGATTCCAAGAGTTCCCCAGGAAAGCCTATTTTACCCAATTCCTGTAAAGGCAACTCAATTGGTTTCAACCATATGCCTTTCCGGTTAATTCTTAGAATTTTTCCAGACTCATAGATTTCTAAGATATTTGATCCCAGATAAAAAGCGATTGTATTGAATTTGTTAGATATATTTTGCAATGTTAAACGGGAGCTATTTTTTAATAATTCCTTAGGCACTTGTCCGATTGTAACTAGCCCTTTCTTGTCCATAACATAACATAAAGGGTTTCCATCGACAATATTTCTTAAATCTTGGAATTTAGAAAGTTCAGATATATGAAATTCGTTACGTTTGATTAGTGAAGGTTCAAGTATAACTTGATCGTTCTTTATAATTAGAGCTAAGCTTAAGGATTTGCCCTCTTTTTTTAAATTAGGTATTTCTTCCAGAAAATCGACTATCTGTTGAAGTAACAGTAATTCGATAGAGTGCTTTCTTGATGGTTTTATCAACCAGTCATACTTACGAAGAAAACGTCTTGTAACAATTTCCGCAAGCTCATCACTATAGAGGCTTTTTAGTGCTGGCATTTTACTGGATTTCCATAAATTTCGATTTTTCTGGAAAAGTTACAGTTCTAAGATAGTTGAGATACAACCATAATACTTCTTCATCTCGGAGCTCTATTCCAAATTCTCTTAAAGACAGCCTCTTTGACATTTCTCTAAAATTGCTGGCAAACGTATAAGCTGGGTTTATTACTGTTCCGAACCCTATTTCCTTTGCAGCAACGTAATTAGGTTCGCTATAAACTAATTGCCTTATTTCTTCTCCACTAAGATAACCGAGAGCTTGAACTGTAAGTTCCACCGACTTATCTAACGAATTAAACTCCGATCTGCGTAGAATTACATTTGCTCTATCGATACTTGATTCTTCAATTTCATACTCAAATGAGCGGTCTTGATTAGGATCCCATTTATCAATTTCGTCAACTTTGGCTTTTACAATATCAATAGAAACCAAACGCTCAATATCATTGTATATTTCTTTTGAGAACGGCCCTCGTTTATAAACTATAAATGAATAGGTTGTTGGTTTATTTTTTAGAATAGTTCCAAAAATGTCGTTTAAATAAACAAGCTTTTGTAATTTAAGCCTCTGTGTTTTAAAGCCAAATTTTTTTAGTTCATATAAAAGCAACCATAAGGTTAGTTGGTCTTTCAATTTATGATAATTATCTGTATATTGCATCAGTTATCACCAATATACTCCTTTAACGGTAACTCGTAAAATTTACGTTGCGTGAGTGTTCCCTGCGAAACCAAATTGATCAACCGCTTCTTTCTTTCTTCAGAATCATAATCCTTAAGCAATTGCTTCATCATTTCGCTATTTACGGTTGTTATTATAATAGACATGTTAGAAGAAAACTTCTGAATTGCTTCAGCAAGGTATGGTATATAGGCTTCATCTGTTACCTCATCTGGCGTTTCCAAAACTAACGATGGAATGGTACCGGTTCTCTTGGCAAATACTGAAAGTACCGCTATTCTAAAAGCACAATCCATTAAGCCTCTTTCAAATTGGGATATTTGCTCGGGGTAAAATATCAAGCGACCATTTAGACTAGGAATGAAGTTATCAGTAAGTTGTCCAGACAATTCACCATTAGTTGCTACCCCTATAAAACTTGAGAAGATTTCCCGTATTTTACTTAATGACAAATTGTTCTCCAACTTTATTGCGTCCTTCATCTTGTTTTGAAGCATGTTTATTTTTTCGATTTCTTCGTTTACTTTTTTTACTTCGTCTTCTATTTTCGCCAAATACATTTTACTTTTATCAATATCTTGTAAGACTTCGTCCAGTTCTTTTGTCATCACTTGTTTCTTTTGCAAATTCTCCTCTATTGCTTTGAATCCAGATATTTTTTGGATTAGGTTTCTTTGCCTGTCCTCTTCTTCTTTAGATATTTGGGATAGTTCTTCTATTTTCTTATTTAGCTCTATGATCTTCTCCTGAATGTCATTATTTGTACTAAGCGTCTTAATTGTTTCATTATCAAGATCAGTAAGTTTCCTATCGATATCGTCCATATCGATCGTTTGATTAATTAAATAGCCAATGCCACATATTGGGCATTTTTTGTTTTCCACCCTATTGTTTATCTCACTCGATAAATCTGCAGAACAAAAAGGGCATTTTTTCTCATAATAAAATATTCTTCCAAAATGTGTTTCCTTCGGGTCTTTTGGATTAAGAAATCCTTTCAAAAGTTGTTCGTTAAATTGATCTTTTAGCGATTTAATTTCCAATAGCTTCTTTTGGTTATTACTCAAGTTTTCTTGCAATTGAGATCTTATTATTAGCTCATTCTGTAATTCATCTTTAAGTCTGGAACATTTTACCTTGCAATCGTCTAAGTCAACAACTAATTTTTTATATTCCTTTTCGTATGTATCTTTTCCGTCTCTTTCCTTTGCTTCAACGCTTTCCTTCAAATAGTCCGAAAATTTGATCTTTTCCAAATTTCTCTTCAATATTTGATCTTTATCTTGTTTAAGTTTGCCCAAGTCTTTAATGGCTTTATTGAGCTGGGATTCAACAAATTGAACTTGCTCAATACTTTCTTTAGAAGTTAGCAAGCCCAAGACAACGCTCTCTAAATTTTTTGTCCAAAGGACAAGTTGCCGGTTTTCATCTGCAAAAATTAACGTTGGAATGAATTTCAATTGCTCGCTATTAATCAGCCCCATGTTTTCCCTAAGGTCTTCATAGTAATCCTTCTCATGATTGAGTATCTCTGCTGAGGATAATGGTGATTCGTTCAACCCTGTTATAGACTTTATCTCTGCAGTACCAGATGAAAATATAGTCCTGTTGACTGTCGATGTTAGATATTTAAGATTGTAAATCAAATTTATGTCCAGTGATTTTCTACTAATTTCCTTTATTCGGTATGAAAAATATCTTTTTTCAACACTTTCAGGGGCTGTACTCCAAGACAAACCAAATATCCCGTATTTAATTGAGTTAACTAATGTAGTTTTACCCGAATGGTTTCCACCAAAAACAACGTTAATTCCTTTTTCGAATGAGATTCGTAAATCATTGGGAAACGTTGTCATGTTAGTTATTGTTAATTTTAGAAATTGTGGCAACACCGAATTTGATTCACTCAACGCTAAACCCTGAACTTAGGTATTGTTCCTTTCTATTTTTAAAACCTGTGTATCTATTAATAGCAAATAAGTAGCTGAAAGAATAAAATTAAATCTAAAATTTAAAAATTGTATTAAAGAAAGCTACCAAGCGAAAGAAAAGAACTGTTATGTTAGCATTTTCGCGCCTTTGTTTGCAATAGTTTAATCTTTAAATCTTCCTTCAATTTTGATATCCAAATTTATCAGCATGTTTTTATTTGTGACACAAGAACTAGCTAAACAAAAAAAAAAACAAACCGAATTTTTGGGAAAAAGCTTTTAGTCCATGATTGAAGCATGTAATAGGTAACGAGAGGAGATTTGAATGCAAAAGAAGTGTCCGGTTTGTAAGCAGGTTTATACGACGTTTAATGCTAAATCGAAGTTTTGTAGTGATGCTTGCGCTAAGAAGGCTGGCAAGGCAAGGTAGAGCCGCCTAGCTGAAAGTAGCCAAGCCATAATATGGCCAGCCTCCGCACATTAATTTGTCATAGGCAAGGTTGCTAGAACACTCAAACACGCAAATTAAAAATAACAGTAGCAATCTAACTATCATGTTGGGAGGCTAAGAATGGAGGAATATGTTAAGGGAGCCGAACCTGACAGATGGCATTGGTGCAAAAACTGCACGCAATACCCCCGCGTCATCATTCAAAGACACTTTAGGAGACCGAGTTCTGACCTCTGCGACGAGTGCATGGACATAGAGAAAATCGCGCTTCGCAAAATAGCAACAACTTAGCCAAACGTAGTCCCTAAAAGTGAGATTGCGAGTTTACAATGCAGCTTACGCCCTGTGCCCTGACCATTAGACTAAACAAGTGGCAGAAAATAGTCGTTTTACTTTATAGGCTTTTTCTTATAAAGCTCTAAACACTGCTTCAAATGCTCCTTCTGGCGTCTACTTAAAGGTTCTTTATCTTGCTCAAAGAACTTTTCAGCATCTTCCCCTTCCAAGATAGGCATCGGTTTTGGCAACATTACAGTTCAATCCTTTTAATAATGCGTTCAGGGGGTATAAATTTTATCAATATAACCACTCAGCAAACTATTGGTAAATTTCGTTAGGGTTCAAATAGGTACGTTAGCCCTTGTTTTTCTTGGTGTGAAAGAGTCTTTACTAGTTAAACTAGCCTGGAACACTCTTTAGGAGAAAAGAATGCAAATGCTTGACTATGACTACTACCTTTCGTTAATTTAACCAGAGCCTTCTCAGCCCTTATCTCTTCTCCATTACTTTTTAAGACTAAAAAAGGGGAAAGTGGATTTTTGTGTTGGCGTTTTTATGGCCGTTTTCTTAGCGTTAAGATTGCTAGTACAGCAAAGCCGATGATTATTACGACAATTATGGCAATGACGGAAGGAACAAAGTACATGTCAGCGACAGATGTCGGAGTAGGCGTAGGTGTAGCAGTTGCTGCTGGTGCTTGCGCTACGGCAAAAGAGGTTTCTGAGTATGATGGCCAGTAACCGTTGGTGCCAGCGAAAGTTGCGGTAACTGTGTAATTGCCTGGAATATCAGGTGTCCATGTGAGGGTGTACATTCCGCTTGCGTCAGTTGTGGCAGTGCCTATGGTTCTGTAGTTGTTGTTAGAGTCTAAGACGCTAATTGTCACTGGAACTCCGGTGAAGTTGGTTGGTTCAGGCTGCTGCTGGTAAACGTAACTCATCCAAGCACTCATGCTTGCATCAGATGCAACTGGAACACCATTCGGAAAGTCAGCTGCCTGCTCAGTTTGCTTTGTACCAGCAGAAACGTCAGTTACTGTACCCCTAATCACTATAGATGTGCCAAATGATTGTGCGGCAACACTCATAGCGCTTGGTCCTCTGCCAACACTGTAAATTTGGTTGTCATAACCATTAAACATTGTTGTAAAGCCGTCTGCGATAGCAATGTTCCAACTTGAGCCGAAACATGAAAGAGTCCAGACTTCTGTTCCGTCGGTAGCGTTAATAGCGCGCGTCAAAGCACCCCTGTAAATCGGGTCAGTGGCAGTGTGCTCAGCAGTCTCCGTGTATATTACTCCGTTACCAATAGCAACTATCATGGTTGGATAATCACCGTATGGGTTGTAGTAGCCAGCATTAGTACTGTTACCAGTTCCGCCGTTACCGTAAGTCCACTTTAGCTGTCCAGTCGTATCGTTATAGCAGTACATTACTCCTCCGAATCCACAGCTGTAGAGGTTGCCGTAAGCAAACTGACCGTCTAAATTGCCACCAAAATCGTTGCCATAGTAGTCCATGGCTCCTGGTTCTGGAGTTGGACCCCATAGTTTCTGGCCTGTTGTCATGCTGTATCCTACGAAATTCATAGTTTCCTTGTATAGTTCAGCGAAGACGCCAGTCTTTGGATCGGCTCCGCTTGGAAGGACAGTGATGTTGCCTGCTGGCGGCTGTAATGTATTCCGCCATAGCACCGAACCCAATGCACCCTTAGTTGCGTTAAGTTGGACAGCAAACCATGTGTAGGGAGCGCTGCTTTGTGCATAAAATGATGTGCCTGCTGAAGGTAGGTTACCATTAGTGCTATTGTAGCAAAGCATCAAATCGTCATAGAACGCATAAACCGGTGTATTTGTTGTCGTCATAGTGTTCATCCATGGTATCGAAACGTTCCAGTCATAATTGCTTGCAGCGCTTGCATCGAGTGTGCCTGTAAGTGCACCTGATCCCATTATAGTCCAATCCCCTATTTTTGACGAGTTCCACTCACTCAAATACCACTTAGGATTAGTAGGCGTGCCATCGTTCGCCAAGACATATATCAATGTTTCACCTGAGGGACCGAGTACTGATGTGCCTGAGGGAACGCCAGTTGCGTTGAACAGCGGGTCGCCTGTGTCTCCATCATACCCCATCCAAGTCGTGGGGAGGAAAGTCCCAGTGAAGTAGTTGTAACCTCCTGAAACTGCGACTAAAATTGGTGGCCAAACTCCGTGGTAGTCGGGAGTCCACATGCTATAGATGTAGCCGAATGATAGCGAAGGTACATCAGTGCGAGACCAGATAAGTTGTCCTGTTTGCAGGTTAACGCAGTCAAGTGGTCCACTATTGGAGCCCGATTCTCCTCTTGGTTCGTTGTAGTAGAGCTTTCCGTCAAGTATTATCGGATTCTGGAATCTTGTTAGGTATGCAGTGCCCTCGAAGTAGCCGGCTCCCTGAACGGGTATATCGTTTCCTCCGACAACTCCACCAGATTGAAGCGGCTTAGTCCACATGACATGGCTAGTTTGAGATCCCACGGCATCAGGAATATATGTGTTGCTTCCCCAAGTTTCGGTGTACCACTGTGGAGAGCCAGTGCCAAGCCAGTTTGACGAAATACTCCACCAGTCAGTGTTCAAACCGTATATTGGGCGAGTCCAGTAATCAGTTGGCATCGGAGAGCTACTTACGGGCGTAGGTATTGGTTCTTGCTGCACAGTAAGCGCTGTTGATGCAGAGCTGGCCAGATAAGTATCGTTTATGTAATCACTTTGCGAAGGAGGACCGAAGAAGCCCGCGTATAGCCCTGTATATGTGTATACTTGTCCTGGGAAAGTGAAGGTGAAAGTGTAGTTGCCAACTTGGTCAGGAGTATAGTGAGTATACTGTGATGATGTTGTGTCTTGGATAGTAGCGAAAATCTGTGTTTCTTTTGTGCCGTCAGGCTTCGTAATCGTGAGGTTATAGTTATGGAATCGAACGTCATTAGTCGGCGCTGCGCTGTTTATTACTTTGTCAAGCCACATATAAACGGTCATTGACTGACCGACACCTACAGGGTTAGGTGCAACAGTAATGAAAGCGAACGTTGGAATGCTCCATGGAGTACCGCCTGCACCTGGACCATGCGCACTAGCAGTTGGAACAAGCATCGTTGAAGCTGACATTGAAAGCATTAAGAATATAGCAATCGTAATAGCTGCAGTTTTACTTTTAACAATTTGCATTTTTCTTTTTTCTTCCTTAAATTTTATTGAACGAAAAGCGTAAGTGCTTCTCGCTCAATAGTCCTTTTTGTTACCAATTTACTTATAAAACTTGTTAAAATAGTGGTAAAAATGCAATAGTAACGAAAAACATTATACTTGCGGAAAGATAAATTTAAAAAGAATGAAGTATCTTGATGCTTTGGCGCCATGGCTTTTTCTTAGTATTAGTAAGCTGACTTTGACGATTGGTTCCTGAGACGGAAACTGAAGGAAAAATAAGTAACTGCTCTTAGAATCGATGCCCATTTCCCTATAATGTAATTTTAGAAAATAGAATTAAGTGTTTCGAAAAAGAAGCTCAATCCTGTCTTATCCTATCTCTCTATTAATTAAGTTACAATAAGAAAATTGTGATTCTTGTTATTTTTCTATGACAACATCAAAACTGAAATTCAATGTTTAATTTCAAATCTAAAACACAGTGGAAAAAGAGAAGCGGTTTTTGGGAAATTTTTAAACTACGTATTGGAGTGGGACTCCGTCAACCTGCATGGTTTCCGCGCGCTTTATTTGTGCGTGGTCAAAAAGCCATTCAGTAAGTTTTTGGCATGCGTTGGGGTTACAGGAGAAACTTTTTGCTGTTGCATTCCACTTATGGCAGGCAGAGCAGGGAATTTCTGAATTATTGCTCATAGCAACCATGAATAGGTTAGTCTAAAATTGATTTATCCGTTATGAAGCAGCAATTAAGAGCACTTGTACAGGTCAAAACTTTACGAAGCCTAAGGAACTGAGGTTTAGATTGCTTGGCTCGCCGAGACTCAGGAAAGCGCTGTCTCGCATTTTTGGAATGGACGAAAGTCAAAACACTACCTTATGTAAGGAGGCTATAGACCACGCCGAGCACCTGAGCCCCACCAAAGCAATCAGCATGCTTTTATTTGTGACGTTAGAACTATCCCTTAACAAAACTCGAACTCACATTAACGAAGGCAAGCAACATGGTTGAGCTCAGAACACAAGAACAACGATTACTCTCCGCTTTAGAATCACTTGGCGGAAAAGCTTCAGTAGAACAATTGATTGATGCTTGCGGTTTCCCAGATACAGCAGTCATGCGCAATGCGCTAACGCTTCAAGAAAAAAACTACATCACCATACACGCGGAACACCAAAACGTCATCAAACCAACCGCTGAAGGACAGCAATACGCCAAAAACGGTTTGCCTGAACGCAACCTAATCCGAACCGTGGCAGCACTCGGCGGAACAGCAGACCTGCAAACAACAGCAAAACAAGCAGGAATCGAACCGCAATTCATCCAAATCGCGCTTGGCTGGGCAATAAGAAAAAAATGGGCAATCTACACCTCAGAAAACAATACCATACGCATTGCCGAACCGCTTTTGCATCAAGCGTTTATTCCTGAAGGCTGCGACGAAACACTGCTTAATTACCTATGCACCAAAGCGCAGGCAACGTTGGATGATTTAAGCAGCGAACTAAAAGAAGCAGCCGAACAACTAAAAAAACGCACACTCCTAACAATCGAACCCAAAACCACGCGCACACTCCAAATCACCCCGCGAGGCAAAAAAGTAGCAGTGGAAAGCAAAGCAGCACCACAAGAAATCACCCAACTAACGCCCGAACTCATAATCACAGGCAAATGGCACACCACAAAACTCCAAAAATACAACATCCAAGCACCCGTAGCCAAAACCTACCCAGGAAAAAAGCACCCGTACTTGCAGTTCCTTGATGAAGTCCGCGCAAAACTCGTAAACCTAGGCTTCCAAGAAATGACAGGCACAAACGTTGAAACCAGCTTCTTCAACTTCGACGCACTCTACACGCCGCAAGACCATCCAGCGCGCGAAACAAGCGACATCTACTACATCCAAGACCCGCAGTACGGCGACATAAGCCAACACGCCAAAGCTGTAGAGCATGTAAAGGAGACGCATGAAAACGGCTGGAAAACAGGTTCAACAGGATGGGAATACAAATACTCACTCTTAACGGCTCAGCGTTTAATTCTCCGCGGACACGGCACATGCCTCAGCGCAAGAACACTGGAGAGCAAAAAATTTGAAGTTCCAAGCAAACATTTCTCCATAGCGCGAGTTTACCGTCCAGAAATAACCGATAAAACTCACCTGTCTGAATTCAACCAGGTTGAGGGCATAGTCATAGATGAAAACCTAACCTTAAAAGACCTCTTAGGTGTACTCGGTAAATTCGCAATGGAAATCGCTGGAGCAGACAAAGTCCGCTTCAAACCCGACTATTTCCCATTCACAGAACCCAGCGTCGAACTAAGCGCCTACAAAGAAGGCTACGGCTGGGCAGAATTCGGCGGCTCAGGAATCTTCCGCCCAGAAGTCACATTGCCCCTCGGCATAAAAGAGCCAGTTATCGCTTGGGGCTTAGGTGTTGACCGCTTGTTTATGATGCGTGCAGGCATCGATGATATTCGGATGATTTTCAGCCAAGACCTTGATTGGCTAAGGAGAAAACAGGTGACCTAAAATGCCCACAATCGACGTTGAATACGCAGAGCTTGAACACTTGCTTGGCATTGAGTTGCAAGGTGACATGACAAAGCTGGACGAGATTTTAGCCTCCATCAAGGGCGAAGTCAAGCTTTACAATGAACGCGAAGGCATCATCAGCATAGAAATGAAAGACACGAACCGCCCTGACCTCTGGAGTGTTGAAGGCTTAAGCCGAGCACTAAGCGGCTACCTAAACCAACAAAAAGGACCCAAACACTATGCCGCGGGAAAACCAGCCGTAGAAGTAAACGTTAACGCCAAACTCTGGAACATCCGCCCATTCATCTGCTGCTCAACCGTAAAAGGTATCCACTTAACAGACGCAATAATCCGCGGACTCATGCATCAACAGGATAAGCTGGACAAAACTTACGGCAGAAGCCGACAAAAAACATCCATAGGAATATACAATTTAGACCTGATAACTGCGCCGTTAGAGTACACGGTTGCAAAACCAAACGAAGTGAGTTTTGCCCCATTAGGCTTTACGGAAAAACTGACCCTGTCTGAAATCCTTGAGCGCCACCCGAAAGGCATCGAATACGGCGACATAGTCAAAAAGCACCCTGTCTACCCAATACTGTTTGACTCTAAACGTAACGTGTTGTCTTTTCCGCCAATCATAAACTCCAACGACTTAGGCAAAGTCACCCAAGAAACACGCAACCTGCTTGTGGAAGTTACAGGCACCATGCACAAGACCGTGCTCAACACGCTTAACCTGGTCACTTCCGCGCTGATTGACCGCGGCGGCAAAGCTTACACGGCAACAATACATTACCCACAAGACTCAGAGTACCCAGAAAAAAAGGTAATAACACCTGACTTTAGCAACAGGCGCATGTCTTTGAGCGTTGAATACACAAATAAGCTTCTAGGGCTGAAACTTTCGGCACAGCGCATTTCTGAGCTTCTGTTAACGGCAGGTTTAGGCATCGAAAAAACCCAAAAAGACAGCGTAGACGTGCTTGTCCCATGCTACCGCATTGACGTAATGCACCAAGTCGATTTGATTGAGGATGTCGCCATCGCCTACGGATACAACAACATTGAACCACTTTGGCGCGAACTGCCCACAACCGGACGCGCAAAGCCTGACCAGCGGCTGATTGACATCGCACGCGAACTTATGATTGGTTTAGGCTACCAAGAAACATTAACATACACATTGACTAATCAGGAAAGCCTCTTCGACAAAATGAACGCCCAAAAAACCAAGATAGTAGAAGTTGCCAACCCCAAAGTGGTCACCATGACGTGCCTGCGCAACTGGCTGCTGCCAAGCCTCATGGAGTTCCTCAGCAACAACCAATCCGTAGAGTTTCCCCAAAAAATATTCGAGCTAGGCAAGGTTACATTGCTGGATGAGGCGAAAGAGACTAAAACGCGAGACGAAGAATGGCTCTCAGCCGCAACAGCACACGCAAACGCAAATTTCACCGAAATAAAATCTGCTCTGGACGCGTTTTTCGGCAATTTTGGGGTTGATTGGCAAATAAAAGAAGCCGCTCATTCAAGCTTTATCGAAGGCAGAGTTGGCAAAATAATCGTTGGCGGCGTTGACGTGGGCGTTGTCGGCGAAATCAATCCCTTAGTGCTTGAAGCATGGAAGCTTGAGAACCCTGTGGCTGCTTTCGAAGTTAATCTGCAGAAAATACTCGACAGCAAACTAAACAGATGATAAAACCAAAACAACGATAGACCTCTTTTTTAGCTATTAAATTAGGTCTAAAAAGAGGGGGAGGGGGTCGGTTCTGTTTGGCAAGTTTTAGCCTCAATAGAATGCTGATTCGCGAAGGCTTAATCAGATGGTAAAAGGGTTTTTAGAACCATGAGAGTGTTCCGTTTTTCCTTGCTGTTTTTAGGCACAATGCGTAAATAGCATATCCTAACGGAACAATTATTGCGCACATTAACGTTAAAATCAGCAGGTCTGGAAGAATCATTTGGATTGTCCAGCCTGTAAGCATTAGCCTGATGCACGTGAAGAAGTAGTATTGCGGAACCACATAGGATACTGCTTGCAGCGCAGCCGGCATGACCTGAGGCGGAAAAAGAACGTTGCCAAACAAGCTTGTTGCTATTGTTATGAGCGCTGTCACAGGATCTCCTTGCTTGGTTAAAATCAGTATTCCTGCACCAATCATGCTGAAACCAATGAACGTGCCAATGCCCAGCGCCAAGACAATTACTGTTCCCAAAATGTTAACGCTTAACGTTACGCCGAAAATAAACACGCCGACGGCAAGATAGATAACAACGACTCCAGTGCTCCAGATGAATCCCCAAATAGAACTGCCGACGATGAACGTTGTTAAGCTTGTTGGCGAAACCAAAACCTCTTCCAGCGCCCAAGGGTTGATGGTTTTTTGGACCAAGGTTAGGCTTTGGCCAAGGTACGTGTTGAAGGCAAGTCCGATAAGCAGGTACGTGGTTAAGTTCATGTGGTACATTTGAAGCACGCTCTGCATGGTCGCATTTGAGCCTAAATACGCGAATGACAATGCACCGAAAAGCGCAGTTAAAACAAGTATGACCATGTTTGTCTTGTAAGTGGAAAAGCTGATGATGTCGCGCTTCATGAAGTAATAGATTTTTTCAAGTTCATCAAACATGTTTACGCCCTCTTAGTTAATTCAATAAACGCATCTTCCAGCGTAGGTTCTTCACGCTTGAAATTTACTAGCTTAATTTTTTGTTCAAATAAAAAGTCAAAGATTGGTGGCAACTGGTCAACATTTTTCAGTTCAAGGCACAACCCTTTTTGATTGGGCATTAAGTCTTCATCAGTTTTTTCGCTTATGCTGATTACGCCCTGCAAAGAACGTATTTTCTCAATTTGGGCCTGCGTTATTTCTTCAACTATTAAGTAAATTAACTCTTCTTTTTTGATCTTATCCCTCAACGCATTTGGAGTGTCACAAGCGATTATTTTTCCTTGCTTGAGGATACCTATTTTATCACAAATTTGAGCCGCTTCCTCAATGTAATGCGTAGTGTAGAGCACTGTTTTGCCTGATTCTTTGCTAACCGTGTTTTTCACAAATTCCCGTATATTTCTCGCGGAAATAGCATCCAAACCAGTTGTAGGCTCATCAAGAAGCAATATGGGTGGGTTAGGAAGCAAGGTTCTTGCCAGGGAAAGCTTTCTTTTCATTCCCCCAGAATATTTCTGGTACAGGTCAAAAGCGCTGTTTTCTAAACCGACCAGCTTTAAAACTTCCATAATTCTCTCTTGACGTTTTTGTCTTGGCACATTGTAGATTGCGGCGAAGAATTCCAAGTTGCGGTAACCGTTGAGCCTCCAAAAAAACCCTCTTTCTCCAACACTGAACAGTGTGCCCAGTGACCGCTTAACTTTCATTTGCTCCTTCATTATGTCATAACCATTGATTAACGCGGTCCCATGATCTGGCGGAAGAAGCGTGCATAACATTTTAACCAGGGTTGTTTTTCCCGCCCCGTTCGGTCCAAGAAGCCCAAAAAGTTCCCCTTTCTTAATCTCAAGGTTGAGGTTGTCAATGGCGTTTATGGAAACTGTTTTGCGCTTGAAAAATCCAGTTTCGGAGTTTTGAATTTTTGTTTTAAATGTTTTCGTCAGGTTAATCGTTTCGATGGCGTTTTCGTTTTGCAACTGTTAAACCTCTTGCCTTGATTAATTTATAATGTTCTGCAAGCCTAATCAATGTTGCACCAAAAAGCAGTCAACTAGAATACAGCTAAAATTTATGAATCCATGGAACAAGCTGCTGAGCATTTTCGAATCTTTCTGAAAGCGGCAACTGCAAATACGCGCCATACCTGTTAAAGTATGGTGAGCCTTTTCTTGAGAACAAAGTTAAGACTTTGCCATCATGGTTAATTTTGAAGCCATCGTCGCTTGACTCGTGGCTGCGTATCAAGATTTTAGCGTTCAACTTTCCAAGAACCTCTTCCGTTACATTTTTGCCAAAGAGCTTTCCTGCACCCCTCGGCGAAAAAGAAACGCCCTGCACATCTTCGTCGGGGTCGCTCCAAAGCAACTCTTCCAGCAAAGACAAATTGCGGTTTTCTTGAGCCAAAGCGATGTCTTGGAGACTGCTGATTTCCGGAGACACGCCGCCGTGAACCATCAAATAGCGGTCCTCCACAAACACCGCATTGTAAAAGTAAGCGCATAAAGCCCGCGTTTTCTCATAAGCCAACTCCCAATCTTCCCCAAACCTGTCTTGGAATTGCTCAGGCAAATCATGCGGATAACCCAACAAATCCTTTGGCGCTTCATGATTTCCACGCAACAAAACAACTTGCCCGGGAAAAGCAAGCTTAAGCTTCAGAACTGTATAGTAGATTTCTGCTGATTTATCTCCCCTGTCGCCATAATCACCCAAAAAAATCAACGTTGCCTCCTCCGTTTTCTCCATTTTCTCGATGAATCGGCTCTTTTGCAAGATAACTACGAGGCTTTCAAGGTCTCCATGCAAGTCGCCAATTACTAACGCTTCGCCTAACGGTTCAAGTTTAACTAAACGGTCTATTATTGTTAAGTTGCCGACTCGCCCACTTTCACCGCGTAGCAAGGAAGCGGCTCTGTCCACTGTCTCAATGAAGCTGCTGCTTGGAATGTGCAGGGCTTCTTCGACAACTAAAGACAAATCCAAAACAAAACACTGCAACTAGGGAATTTGAACCTTTATTTCAATTGAGCTGTAAATGTTTCTTTCAATTGACCGCTTAAGATTGCTGATTTTCTCCAATGCCTCGTTGTAGGTGTTCTCTTTGACTGTTTCGTGTGTTTCGATGCTTGTTTTTCTAGCTTTAAGCTGGTCAACCTGTTCCTGAAGCACGGATAAACTACGTTTTATCTCATCCATCTTTGAAGAAGCTAACAGCTGCTCTTTTGTGGTTGCCATTTCCACGCATCTAATTTGAAGCTTTGCCAATGAGTCCTTCCTGAGTATCTCATTTAGGGATTGCTCGGCTTTCCGTGCTTTATCTTGTTTTAATTTTAATTTGTCTTCTGCCATTAAACTCTCAAGTTTCTCCAAAATCTCCCTAAGCATCGGATAACCGTTTTCCTCAGTTGTAAACGCGTCTAAAGGCTTCTCCAAATACTGATTCACCCTGCTAAGCTCATCTGGAGTTATTCCCCCTCCACCACCCGAGGTGGCTAATGCTTGCATTTTTATGAAAGGTTTTTGAAGATGCCTCAGCGAATGTTTCAATTCACCGCTTAACGTGTCTATCTCAGC